>ENA-OQDE01000062-OQDE01000062.1-human-gut-metagenome-genome-assembly--contig:-NODE-62-length-61896-cov-4.453010_pt1 | contig 61896 bp, 65 predicted proteins | sample MGYA00242768_ERZ504595 | MGnify/ENA primary metagenome ERZ504595 (study PRJEB26092, sample SAMD00036307) | human gut metagenome | host: Homo sapiens | study: EMG produced TPA metagenomics assembly of...
TTCTATTTTACTTTTTCTGAAGTTCCAATCTTTTCGGTTACACGAACAAGTAAAACGACATATACGAAAGAAGAGGAAGTCAAATGAAAACAGGTAATTTATCTACAAGAATTATGGCAATTATGATGGCAGCAGCTATGGCAGTTTCCGCAGCTCCGGCAGCTTTTGCAGCAGAGAGAGCAGACTCTGAGACGATCAAAGAGGACAACCAGCCGGCAGCAGATGCAGATGCAGACGCACAGGATTCAGCAGATGCAGATAAAACAGCAGACGCAGAAGGTACAAAGACAGAATATCCTCTGACCATCACAACCTATGATTATGATGGAAATGAAATTGAAACAACCTATGAAAAGGCACCGGAGAAAGTTCTTGCTGTATATCAGGGAAGCATTGAAACTATGCTGAAACTTGGACTGGAAGACCGCCTTGTAGCTACAGCGGGTCTTGATAATGAAGTTCCGGATGATCTCAAAGAAGCATTCTCTAAAACAAATTATCTTGATGAATTTACCCCATCCCTTGAGACTGTAACGATGTTGGAGCCAGACATGATCTTATCCTGGAGTTCCCTGTTCTCTGATAAAAACCTCGGAAATGTAACAGACTGGATCGACAAAGGCTGCAACACCTATTACAACACAAACACACGCCCTGACGGAGACAGAACTCTGGAAAATGAATTTACAGATATTTTAAACCTTGGAAAGATTTTTGATGTACAGGACAAAGCACAGGCAATCGTAGATGATGCAAAGGCAGTGATCGATAAAACTCTTGCAGCAACAGCAGATGTAGAAGAGAAACCAAGCGTAATGGTTCTGGAACCTCTTGGAGAAGATATCACAAACTATGGTGCAAAGAGCCTTGGTGGAGATATGGTAACACAGTTAGGTGCGACTCTGGCAAACCCGGATGCATCTACAGTTGGAAAAGAAGATATTATTGCAGCAAATCCTGACGTAATTTTCGTAGTATATATGCCATATGCAGGAGATGATCCGGAAACAGTTAAGAATGACCAGCTTGCAGTTATTCAGGATGACGAAGCACTTCAGAGTCTTGACGCTGTAAAGAACGGTCGTGTTTATCCGATCATGCTCAGCGAGATGTATGCAAGTGCAACACGTACACAGGATGGAATCGAAACATTTGCAAAAGGATTATATCCAGACGTTAATCTTGACTGATTGAGGAAAATACAGTGAAAGAACAGGTTTCACAGACAAAAAAAGGCAATGTGTTCAGAGCATCCATGTATGTGGCAGTCCTCATTGGGCTTGCCGGATTTCTTATTTTTTCCATACTTGCGGCGATTACTTTTGGTAATGCTGATCTGTCGCTGAAGGATGTGTACAGTGTCATTGTTTATAAATTATTTCATATAAAAAGTCTGTCTGCCTATGCAGAAGGTGCAATTCACGATGTTGTATGGCTGATCCGACTGCCCAGAGTCCTGTTGGCTCTGGCAGTTGGAATGGCTCTTTCTGTATGTGGCGTAGTAATGCAGGCAATCGTGCAGAACCCGCTGGCAGATCCGTATGTACTTGGTATTTCATCCGGCGCGTCTCTTGGTGCAACGCTGGCAATCATGCTCGGAATCGGAAGCTTTCTTGGCGGGAACTCTGTCGGAGTTACTGCTTTTATTGGCGCGATGATCACCTCCTTTGCAGTTATTGCTATTGCAAATATGGGAGGAAAGGCAACATCAGCTAAGCTGATCCTTGCCGGAATGGCGGTCAGTGCGGTGTGCTCTGCTTTTTCAAATTTTGTTATTTACATTACGAATGACAAAAATGCAGCTACGGAAGTTATGAAATGGAGCATGGGAAGTCTTGCAGGGGCAAGTTGGGCCAGAGTAGGTGTGATGCTTCCGGTTACTCTGATATGTGTGGTCATCTTCTGGACACAGTATCGAAACCTGAATCTGATGCTTTTGGGAGATGAAGTTTCTATCACACTTGGAACAGATTTACACAGATTGAGAACATTTTACCTGATTGTTGCTTCTGTAATGATTGGATTTGCCGTATATTGTGCTGGCGTGATCGGATTTGTAGGACTTGTGATTCCTCATGTAGTCAGGATTCTGTTTGGAACTGACCACAGAAGATTACTTCCACTGAGCGCACTTCTTGGCGCGTCTTTTCTGATCTGGTGTGATGTGGCATGTCGTGTGATCCTGAAGAATTCTGAGATTCCGATTGGTGTGCTGGTATCAATTATCGGTGCTCCATGCTTTATTTATCTGCTTGTGCGGAAATCCTATGGATTTGGAGGTAGCAAGTAATGAAGATCACTACAAAAGATATTCAGGTTGGATTTCACGCCCGACAGATATTAAAAGGCATTTCCATAGAGTCACAGGACAAAGAACTGGTAGGAATCATCGGGCCAAATGGAAGCGGAAAGTCGACGTTGTTAAAATGTATCTACCGTATTCTGAAGCCAGATGCAGGTGCTGTTTATCTGGATGGAGAGGAACTTCATTCTATGAGTGTCAAGAGTTCTGCAAGGAAAATGGCGGTTGTGGCACAGCATAATTACTACAATTTTGATTTCACAGTGCGAGAGGTTGTTCTTATGGGACGTGCACCACATAAAAAAACACTGGAACGAGATAATGCGAAAGATTATCAGATTGTGGATGAAGCATTGAAAACAGTGCAGATGGAGACGTTTGCAGACCGCACATTCTCGACTCTTTCAGGTGGAGAACAGCAGAGAGTAATTCTGGCAAGGGCACTGGCACAGCAGACACCTGCACTGATTCTTGACGAGCCGACGAACCATCTGGACATTACACATCAGATCATGCTGATGGAACTGGTAAAGAAGTTGAATGTGACAGTTATTTCCGCTATTCATGACCTGAATATTGCTGCGGCGTACTGCGATAAGATTTATGTGCTGAAAGATGGGGTACTGGAAAGCTATGGAACTCCACAGGAAGTACTCACTCCGGAGCTGATCAAAAGGATTTACAAGGTAGATTCGGAAGTGGTAAATGACAGCCGCGGGAAGATGCATATTCTATTTTTATAATATGATATCAGGGTCAAAAGGTCAGAAAGTCGTTCGTGCTTGCACGATAAGACTTTTGAGCTTGGGACTCGCCAAACATGAGAAAGTAGCAATTTACGTAGTAAATCAGAGGATTTCGAATGTTTGAGTATTGACAGGCCAGAGTCAGGAAAATTTTTGACTCTGGCCTGCTATATATGGAGGAAAAAGATGAATAGGATAGGAATTTTGACGTGTATTCATTCTAATAATGTATGCGCCAGAGTCGGATGCCTGGCAGCATTTCAGAACAGAACTGATTTCTTTCAGGATTATCCGGAAGATACCTGTCTGGCAGCAATGATGACCTGCAATGGATGCAAAGACGCCAACCTGACAGACCCCATAGAAGACAAAGGAATCCTAGAAAAGATAGACAGACTGGTCAGTGAAACAATCAGTACCATCCACGTTGGTGTCTGTCGTCTCCCGGATGGAAAGCATGAATGTCCAAGGATGACACAGATCTGCAATATGATAGAAGAATGTGGAATCAAAGTAGTCAGAGGGACACATAAGGAATAAAAAAGTTTCTATACAATTTATAAAATAAAAAAATATAAAATGCCTTGAATATGGAGCTTAAAATTAATTGTGATATGAAATAAATGAACGTATAATAGCAGAACTCTATTGGATTTCTCTATATCAGTATGTTAAAATAATTAACTGATAAAGCTGACAGATAGAACGTTAAAAAATATATACTGATTATTCATAAGAAAAAAGGAGTTCTAAATATACTATGGAGAAACTTGTTGTAGGTATCCTTGCCCACGTAGATGCAGGTAAGACTACGTTGTCGGAGGGGATTTTATATTTAACGGGAAAAATCCGTAAGCTGGGGCGTGTGGATCATAAGGATGCGTATCTGGACACTTATAACCTGGAGAGGGAGCGTGGAATCACGATTTTTTCCAAGCAGGCGGAGTTTGAATTGGGAAACAGGGGGATAACTCTGCTGGATACGCCGGGACATGTGGATTTCTCGGCGGAAATGGAGAGAACACTGCAGGTTCTGGATTATGCCATCCTTGTGATCAATGGAGCGGATGGTGTGCAGGGGCATACTATGACCTTATGGAGACTTCTGGCAAGATACCAGATTCCGACGTTCCTGTTTATCAATAAAATGGACCAGGATGGAACAGATAAAGAGAAACTTCTGGCAGAATTAAAGAAGCGATTAAGTGATAATTGCGTTGATTTCACCTGGGAAAAATCAGATCTGCAGTCTCAGTTTCTGGAAGATATTTCCGTCTGCGATGAGGAACTGCTTGAAAAATATCTGGAAACAGAGAAAATATCAACATCAGATATCCAAAAAGTAATCAAAGAGCGAAAACTTTTCCCATGTTTTTTCGGTTCTGCTCTGAAAATGACAGGTGTAGAAGAATTCCTCCATGGACTGGAAAAATACTGCGAGACACCGACATATCCGTCTGAGTTTGGTGCAAAAGTATTCAAGATTGCCAGAGACGATCAGGGCAACCGTTTAAGCTATATGAAAATCACCGGAGGAACATTGAAGGTAAAGGAACTTCTGACAGATACAGAGAAAGCGGATCAGATCCGTATCTATTCCGGTGCGAAATTTGAGCTTGCAAAGGAAGCTCCTGCAGGAACTATCTGTGCAGTAACCGGTCTTTCCCAGACACATCCGGGACAGGGCTTTGGGATTGAACGGGAATCTGAGATGCCGGTTCTGGAACCTGTCTTAAATTACAGAATTCTGCTTCCTGAGGACTGTGATGTTCACCAGATGCTTAAGAAACTCAAAGAGCTGGAAGAGGAGGAACCGGAGCTTCACATTGTATGGAACGAACAGCTTGGAGAAATCCATGCCATGCTGATGGGTGAGGTTCAGATCGAGATATTAAAGCATCTGATATGGGAGCGTTTCCATGTAGCAGTAGAGTTTGGCACAGGAAATATCGTATATAAAGAAACAATCGCAGAGCCGGTAGAAGGGGTGGGTCATTTTGAACCGCTGCGTCATTATGCAGAGGTACATCTGCTTCTGGAACCGGGAGAGCCGGGAAGCGGTCTGCAGTTTTTACTGCATGCAGTGAGGATGTGCTGGACCGTAACTGGCAGCGACTGATCTTGACTCATCTGGAAGAACGGGAGCACCCGGGAGTATTAACCGGTTCTCCGATTACGGATATGCAGATCACACTGATCACAGGGAGAGCTCATCTAAAACACACAGAGGGCGGCGATTTCCGGCAGGCGACGTACAGGCTGTGCGCCAGGGATTAAAGAAAGCACAGAGTGTCCTGCTTGAGCCATATTATGAGTTCAGACTTGAGATTCCGGGAGATATGATCGGGCGTGCTATGACTGACATTCAGAAAATGAATGGAACCTTCCAGCAGCCGGAAGCAGATGAGGATGATATGATGGTTCTGAAAGGCAGTGCACCGGTATCAATGATGCGAGATTATCAAACCCAGGTAACCTCCTATACAAAGGGACGTGGCAGATTATTCTGTTCATTGAAGGGCTATGCACCATGTCAGAATCAGGATGAGATTGTAGCGGAGATTGGATATGATTCTGAACGTGACCTGGACAATCCCACAGGTTCTGTATTCTGTGCTCATGGAGCAGGATTTGTGGTGCCATGGTATGAAGTAGAGGATTATATGCACTTAGAAGGGGTTGACGAGTCTGAGCTGGGAAGTACCATACCGGATAGTGAAGAAAGTATAGCAGGAAACAGGAATAGTAACAATCAGACAGATTCGGGTTATCGTCCACCCAGGAATGCCGGCGTAGGAAGCTATGAGGATGAGGAAGAACTGAAAGCTATTTTTGAGCGCACATTCGGGCCAGTCAAGCGTTACAAAGAACCACAGTTTAAGAGAACATTTTCTTCAAAATCCGACAGCGGAAGCTATTACCGCAACAGTTCTTCTGCTAAGAAGAAAGAAAAAGAATATCTCCTTGTAGATGGTTACAACATCATCTATGCCTGGGAAGATTTAAAAGAACTGGCAGATGCAAATCTCCATGCAGCCCAGACAAAACTGATGGATATCCTGAGCAACTATCAGGGCTTTAAGAAATGTACGTTAATTCTTGTATTTGACGCTTATAAGATAGAAGGCCATGCAGAGGAAGTGATCACTTATCATAACATCCATGTAGTCTACACCAAAGAAGCTGAGACAGCGGATCAATACATTGAGAAAACGGTTCATAAGATTGGCCGGGAAAATCAGGTAACGGTAGCAACATCCGATGGACTGGAGCAGATCATCATCATGGGACAGGGTGCCCACCGTATGTCTGCCAGAGGTCTTCGGGATGAAATAAAAGCTACAGAAAATCAGATCCGCCAGCAATGGCATGAGAAACGTCAGAGCAGTAAGAATTATCTGATTGACAATATTTCTGATGAGATGGCACAATATATGAAAGAGAAACGACTTGAAAAACAGTAAAAGGGAGATGCAGTCATGAGAGAAAAGCTTACACAGAAGGATGTTGAGAAAATTCAGCAGGAGATCGACCACCGCAAGCTGGTTGTACGAAAAGAGGCAATAGAAGCTGTAAAGGAAGCCAGAGCCAGGGGGATCTGAGTGAGAATTTTGAGTATTATGCGGCTAAGAAGCATAAGAATCAGAATGAAAGCCGTATCCGTTATCTTGAGAATATGCTGAAAACAGCGACCATTGTTTCTGATGATTCCAAAGACGATGAAGTTGGAATGGACGATATTGTAGAGGTATATTTCGAGGAAGACGATGAGATTGAGAAATATAAACTGGTAACTTCCATAAGAGGAAACTCCATGGAAAACCGCATCAGCATTGAATCTCCCATTGGTATGGCATTAAAAGGTCATAAGGTTGGAGACAGAGTGGAAGTAAAGGTAAATGATAATTACAGTTACTTCCTGGAAATCCGTTCTATTGATAAGACCGGTTCCGAAGATGAAGAAATCCGCGGATTCTGATAATAATACTGTCGAAATACAGGATCCAGATTGATAAAAGAACTATTGTAAGAGATGAACACCGGTTAGTGTCATATCTCTTGCAATGGTTCTTTTTATTTTTATATTAATAATGCGGATGGATTTATGGGAACTTTTCATAGAATGAATAGGATGACTGGAAATTTTACATGGATTTAACATTCTCATGGGGATGATTTTACAAAGCATGGTTATGATGAGAGACAAGTCAGGGATATGTATCACAAAAAACATATATATACCTGCACATGTCTGAGACTGCAGCAGATGGCAGAAGTAAATAACCATATACTTATGAAAAGGGAAAAGGAGAATAATCATGGATTTATTCAGTATATTAACATTGATCGGAGGCCTTGCATTATTTTTGTATGGTATGAATGCAATGGAGATGGCCTTGCGAAGGTTTCCGGCGGAAAGCTGGAGAAGATTCTTGAAAATCTTACTTCAAATCCGATAAAAGCAGTGCTTTTGGGAGCAGGAGTAACAGCAGTGATCCAGTCATCTTCAGCTACGACTGTTATGGTAGTAGGTTTTGTAAATTCAGGGATCATGAAATTATCACAGGCAGTAGGAGTGATCATGGGTGCCAATATCGGTACTACGATCACCTCCTGGATCTTAAGCCTGACAGGAATACAGAGTGATAATTTTATTATTCAGATGTTTAAACCAACATCATTTTCCCCTGTGCTTGCGATCATTGGTGTGATCTTCATTCTGTTTATCAATGATTCAAAGAAAAAAGATATCGGAACAATTTTTATAGGTTTTGCAATCCTGATGTACGGTATGGATATGATGAGTTCTGCTGTAAAACCTCTTGCAGAAGTGCCGGAATTTACAAACCTGTTACTTAAATTCTCAAATCCGTTGTTAGGTGTTATAGCAGGTGCCCTTCTTACTGCAGTGATCCAGTCATCTTCTGCATCCGTAGGTATTCTGCAGGCCCTGTGTCTTACAGGTGCAGTACCGTTCAGTGCAGCAATCCCGATCATTATGGGACAGAACATCGGAACCTGTATTACTGCAATCCTTTCTGCAATCGGAGCCAAGAAGAATGCAAAACGTGCAGCAGCAGTACATCTGTATTTCAACCTGATCGGTACGGTTATCTTTATGACTGTATTCTATCTTATAAATGCAGTTGTTGGATTTTCTTTCTTCCATCAGGCAGCAACACCGGCAGGAATTGCTGTTATCCACAGTGTATTTAATGTTACTGCAACGATCATTCTCCTTCCTTTTGCAAAGGGACTGGAGAAACTTGCCTGTCTTACAATCCGGGACAAAAAAGAGGACGTTGTTGTTTCAGCAGAGGACAGAGAGTTTATGATTCTGGACTCGTTTCCTGGAGAAACCGGCATTTGCAGTGGAGCAGAGCCGCAATGCAGCAAGAAAAATGGCAGAAGAATCCCACAATGCACTGTTTACAGCACTGAGTCTGGTGGATAAATACAGTGAAGAAGGCGTAGAACGTGTGGAAAACATGGAATCCAAGGTTGACCGCTATGAAGATGAACTGGGAACTTATCTGGTGAAGCTGAGCCACAAAGATATCTCAGAAGCAGACAGTCACAGCCTTTCCATTATGCTTCACTGTATCGGGGATTTTGAACGTATTTCCGACCATGCTGTAAATATTATGGAATCAGCACAGGAGCTTTATGAAAAAGGACTGAAATTTTCCGAAAATGCAAAGAAAGATCTGGAAGTGCTGGGACAGGCAGTAGAAGATATCGTAAATACGGCATATGAAGTTTTTGACAAACAGGATATGAAGCTTGCGGAGAAAATTGAACCACTGGAAGAAGTGATTGATGAACTTTCCAAAGAAGTAAAACGTCGTCATGTACAGAGACTGAGAAACGGTGAATGTACAATAGAGATGGGATTTATCCTTTCGGACATTACAACCTGTCTGGAACGTGTGGCAGACCATTGTTCCAATATTGGAGTCTGTGTGACGCAGGTGAATGAAGATCTGTATGATACTCACAGTCATCTGAATATCGTCAAGAGCCATCCGGACGAAACATTTTATCATGAACTGGAAGACGCACGAATCAAATATCAGCTTTCATAAAAATAAACAGGTAGATGACAAAATTCCATTGCCGCAGGCAATTTGGAATGAATTTTGGCAACGTTACTGAGAACGAAGTGAACAGTAACGGATGATGTTATTTGCATGATCAGGAAATCCGGGCACTCTGAAGTATCTGAGAGATATTTCAGAGAAAATGGCCGGATTTTTGCTTTAAAGAAATGAAGCAGATGCCGGATATCTACTTGTACAGGGATAAAAAAATAAGTATACTGAAAAAAGAAATACACTTGTGACGATAAAACAGGTGATAAATAAAGGGGAGGTAAAGCAGAATGATCTATTGTGTAGAAGATGAGCGGAATATCAGGGAGCTTCTTATTTATACACTGGAAACAACAGGATTTAAAGCCAGAGGTTTTGGCAATGGCAATGAACTGATGAAAGCGCTGAAAGAAGAGATACCGGAGCTGATCCTGCTGGATATCATGCTTCCGGGAGATGATGGCTATACCATTCTGGAACAGCTGAAAAGTATGCCGTCTGTAAAGGATGTACCGGTAATTATGGTTACTGCAAAAGAAGCGGAATTTGACAAAGTAAAAGGTCTGGAAGGCGGAGCTGATGATTATATTACCAAGCCTTTTGGTATGATGGAATTTGTTGCCAGAGTAAAAGCAGTTCTCAGACGAAGTGCCCGTCAGAATGAAGACAGGGAACTGCATTACGACGAGCTTTATCTGAATGTAGGACGTCATGAAGTGCATTACCGGGAAGAAAAGATCGATCTTACCCGAAAAGAATTTGAACTTCTTCAGTATCTGTTGGAGAATAAAGGACTTGTTATGACAAGAAATCAGATTCTTTGTCATGTATGGGGATATGACTTTGACGGTGAAACCAGAACTGTGGATGTCCATGTGAGAACCCTGCGCCAGAAACTTGGCGAGGCAGGAAATCTGATCGAAACGGTCCGGGGTGTGGGATACAGGATCGGTGCATAACAGATAAAACAGGCGAAAAACAGGAGTGGAAAAATGAAGCATAAAATATTCAGTCACACCAGTTTACTTATTATCTTATCCGTAATACTTACATTCCTGGCAGCAGGAACTGTCATGTATAACAGATATGATATTTATATGAAACAAGGTGTCAGAGATGAAGCCGCATATATTAAAACAGGTCTGGAAGAAGACGGAGACGTTTTTCTTTCAGACAGGATCGGAGACGCCACCAGCAGCAGAATCACTCTTCTGGGAAAAGATGGTCAGGTGTTGTTTGACAGTATTGAGAATCCGGAAGAAATGGAAAATCACAGTAACAGACCGGAATTTATTGAAGCTGAGAAGCAGGGATCCGGCGAGATGGTCCGCTATTCAGACACCTTATCAAAACAGACATTTTACTATGCTGTAAAATTAAAGGATGATCAGGTTCTGCGAGTAGCCAGGACTACAGACAGTCTTCTGGTAACAATGTTAACCAGCTCTCTTCTGCTTGGCGGACTGGTATGCGTGATCCTTGTAATTGAACTTTTTCTTGTGCAGAAACAGACCAGAAAGCTGATAGAGCCTATCAACCGGATTGATCTGGAACATCCTCTGGAGCATGTATGCTACGAAGAATTAAGGCCATTGCTTTTTCGTCTGGATCAGCAGAACAGACAGATTCAGAAACAGCTGGAAGATCTTAAGAATGCAGAGAGTGCAAGAAAAGAGTTTACGGCAAATGTTTCCCATGAATTGAAAACTCCTCTTATGTCAATCTCCGGATATGCGGAGCTTATGATGAATGGAATGGTACCGCCGGACAAGATGCAGGATTTTTCCGGCAGGATTTTTCATGAGTCCGAGCGTTTATCCAATCTGGTTGCAGATATCATTCAGCTTTCCAGACTGGATGAGAAGAACGGAGAAACTATGTTTGAACAGGTTGACATCGGAGAGCTTGGGGAAGATGTGATTAACAATCTGCAGAACAGGGCAGCAAAGAAAAAGATTAATCTGGAATATACAGGCGAATCTGCACAGATGCAGGGAGTACGCCATGTACTATATGAAATGTTCTACAATATTACAGATAATGCTATCCGCTATACCCCGGATGGTGGAGATGTAAAGGTTTTTGTGGGAAAACTCAATGGGAAACCGTATTTTCGTGTGGAAGATAACGGAATAGGTATTCCGGAGAGCGAACAACAGAGAATCTTCGAGCGTTTTTACAGAGTGGACAAGAGCCATTCACGCGAAACCGGAGGTACAGGCCTGGGGCTTTCTATTGTAAAACATGGCGCAGTTTGCATCATGCAAAGATTCTTCTGGACAGTGAGCCGGGTAAGGGAACGAAGATGGAAATCCTGTTTGATCAAACTATAGCAATTCCATAAAATAATGCAATCAAGACAGTTCAGCAGAATGCGAAGGACAAGGAAGATATCTGCAGGCGTGCTGATGCACGGCAAAGATATCTGACGCAGGACTTCACGCTATGATGGACTGGATTGTTTGCAGTAATTTATGGAATTGCTATAAGTAAAGCTCTTGTTTCCATTGCTTTCAGGTGAATTTTGGGGATTGACAGACAAGTGATTATTAGAGAAAATAAAGTCAGACAGTTCCTCTGTAGAGGCAGGTACAAAAATAAATTCATGTGGACAAGTCTGAGAGACAATGGAGGGTATTTTCAGTATGGAAAATGGAGAAGCATTGCAGCGGGTATGAGCTGTTTGTCAATGCTGTTCGCAACAGGAGCGGTTACTGTATCAGCATCAGATGAAATCACAGAAATTCCGGAACAGAGTATTGTATACTGGTCCATGTGGGAAGAAGATGAACCACAGGCAGATGTGATCAGAGAAGCAGCAGAAGCTTATGAAGAAGCAACAGGTATTTCTGTAGAGATTCAGTGGAAGGGCAGAGGAATCCGGTCTCTGATAGAACCTGCCCTGGATGCCGGAGAACAGATTGACCTTTTTGATGATGATTATCAGAGGATGGCTCAGGAACACAGGATTATCTGGCAGAATTAAAAGGAATGGCAGATACTGTGGATTATGAGAAGCATATTATGCCGGTACTGTTGGAGCAGGTGAAGAACTGGGGAAATGGAGAACTGCTTGCAATGCCGTATCAGCCTTATATCACAGGCGTCTGGTATAATAAGGATTTATGGGAAGAGGCTGGACTTACAGAACAGGATATCCCGGATACCTGGGAGAAACTGATCAGAGTATGCCGTAAGATTAAAAACAGTGACAGTGGCCTTAGTGCCATGACCTGCGATGAAGAGTATGTGAATCTTCTGTATGGATATCAGCTTGCCAGATATCTTGGACAGGAGAAAGTGCAGCAGCTGATCCGTAACTGTACCTGGTCACAGATTCCACAGGCAAAAGAGGCGGCAGATGATATCAGAATTTTGTTTTTTGCGGGATATATGAGTCAGAGTGCACCGGCACAGCATCCGGAAGGTCAGGATGAAGTGGGAGATGGCGAGGCAGTCATGGTGCTGCAGGGCTCCTGGGTTCCGAATGAAGTGACAGAAGCTACAGAATCTGATGATTCCTGGGGATTTTTTCCATGGCCTGCAGTAAAGGCCGGAACAGACGGCACAGAAGGTGTTATGGTGGGAGCACAGGGATTTGGAGTTACAAAGGATTCGCAGATGAAGCAGGAAGCTTTTGACTTTGCATATTCCATCTGTACCGGGGAAACAGATATGAAAATGACAGATGCGGTTAATTCCATCCCGGCAGATACGGACAATACACAATGGCCGGAAGTGCTGGCAGATGCAGTACCGTATATGAAAGAGATGTCAAAGCCGTACATGTGGGCTGCAGGTCTGGAGGCAGATCCGGATTATAAAGAACAGATACAAAGCGAACTTCTGAAGCTTACAAGATTAGAAGAAACATCGGATGAATTTATAGAGAATCTCAGCAATATGAAATAAGAAAAAGGCTGTTCAACATTATGAAAATATTGGTCTGGTATTACTGGCGCTCTCGTTCTGAGAGCGCCTTTATTGATGTGATATATTCTGTGGGTGTCATTCCGGAAATTTTTTTAAACTGTCTGGAAAAGTAATGGATGGAAGAGTATCCCAGAAATTCCGAAATCTGCGTAAAGTTCATCTGGTTTTCGCGGATCAGCTGTCTGGCATAGGCAATCTTTAAACGGGAAAAGAAATCCATGGCGCCGCACTGATGTTGTTCCTGAAATATTTTCTGAAGCTGGGAGCGTCCGATCATATTGTCATGGCACAGATCGCAGAGCGTAATATTTTCCCGGATGTGGTCCTCCATATAAGCAATGACACGCTTATAGACAGCGGAATTATTTTTCAGATTCACAAATTGGCTGACAGGTACAGTCATGGGAGGAGAAGAATTTCTCCGGATCATGTAGATCAGCATCTGCTCAAGGTAAATGCGGATAAGCTGCTGAGAACCAAACAAAAAATCTTCTTTCTTTTCCATCTTTTCTGTATAAGGATCATCCAGAGGGGTTTTGATACAGCGGCGTGCCTCGGCAATCAGCATTCCCATGAGATTTCTCTCAGAATCAGAAAGTTTCAGCAATTTTTTCTCAAAGAATTTCATACATGGAGAATCGCATTCAAAAGAAACTACCACAATATTAGGAGCGGTATTTCCTATGGCAATAAGGTTATGAAATTCATTTGGTCTGTGAAAGATGAGCTGTCCGCTTGTCAGATGGTAGATACCGTTATCTGTCTCTATTTCTGCCTTTCCCTTATCTACACATTGAAATTCCCAGAAATTATGGCGTTCTCCCGCAAAGTGAAAATCGCTTTTGTATTCAAAATAGTGGATTGTATAAATCCGGTCAATATGAATATCTTCTTCCAGATACATACTCTCAAAAGCCATTACTGCCACCTCCCTCAGCCTGTCCGAAAACTGCAATATGGTTGTTGTGTACAAGTATACAACAAAAACAGATGAAAAACCAGTTAAAAATGAATTTTTGTACAAAAGAAATGGACGTTTGTGCAAATACTATTTGTGCAAAATGATAAAATAAGAACTACCAAAAGAAATAATTGTTGAAATTCAACAAAAGAACGAAAAGAGAGAAAAAAGAAGAAGACAAAATGTCAAAACCGACAAAGGAGGAAAAAGGTTATGGGTATGAAGAAAAAGATGCTTAGTGCAACATTATGTGCGGTTATGGTTGGTTCACTTGCAGCACCGGCTTTCACTGTTCAGGCAGCAGATGACACATTAGTTTACTGGTCAATGTGGGAAGCTACAGAGCCACAGGGACAGGTGATTCAGGAAGCAGTTGACGCTTATACAGAACAGACAGGAGTTAAGGTAGACCTTCAGTTTAAGGGACGTACCGGAAACCGTGAAGCACTTCAGCCTGCACTGGACGGCGGCACACAGATTGATATTTTTGACGAAGATATCGACCGTGTAAACGGAATGTACGGTAAATATCTTCTGGATCTGGAAGACCTTGCGAAAGAGAATGACTATGAAGCAACTGCAAACGCAGGTCTGATGGCAGCATGCGTGATGCCGGTGGCGGCACATTAAAAACAATTCCATATCAGCCAAACGTATTTGCTTTCTTCTATAACAAAGATCTGTTTGAGCAGGCAGGAATCACAGAAGAACCGAAGACATGGATGAATTCAAAGATGTATGCCAGAAATTAAAAGATGCAGGAATCACACCAATGACTATGGATGATGCCTATGCAACATGTGTGATCGGATATCATCTTGCAAGACTGGTTGGCGAAGATAAAGTAAAAGAGATCGTAACTGAAGGCGAATGGGATGATCCTGCAGTTCTTCAGATGGCACAGGATATCGAAGAACTTGCATCTAACGGATATTATTCAGAGATGGTTGGTTCCAACGTATGGCCTGCAGGTCAGAACACAGAGCTTGCACTTGGAACAGCTGCAATGTATCTGAATGGCTCCTGGTTACCAAACGAAGTAAAAGAGATGGCAGGTCCTGACTTCCACTGGGGATGCTTCGCATATCCGGCACTTACAGACGGAGCAAACGGAATCGAAACAAACAACTTTGGTGCACAGGTATTTGGTATCAACAAAGATACAAAACTTGCAAAAGAAGCTTTTGATCTGATCACATTCCTTACAAAAGGTGAATACGACCAGAAACTTGCAGATGAAACTGTAGGTATCCCGGCTGATACAACAAACACAGAATGGCCGGCAATGGTTGAGTGTGCAAAACCTGTTATTGAGCAGAGCACAAACCGTTTCACATGGGCATGCGGTGTAGAATCCAACGTAGATATGACTCCGGTTATCAAAGAAAACTTTATCAAATTAATGGCAGGTTCCATTACAGCAGATGAATTTGTTTCCACTATGCAGGATGCAGCGAAATAAATAAAGAATTTATAGAGATGGTGGCATCGTATCTAGCTGCCGCCATCTGTCTTTTTGAATATTCCGGGTTTCAAAGGCAAAAAGTCGTTCGATGCTTGCGCGATAAGACTTTTAGACTTGGAAACCGTAGATATGATATTGCTTACAGAGGAGGTATTTATTTGAAGAAGAATAAAACGATGATCGTTGTATTTCTGACTCCGGCAGTTCTGCTGTTTCTGGGAATCTTTCTGTATCCGATCATCAGAACAGTGATCATGAGCTTTTTCAAGATCGACGGAGTTACAGATTCCATGGATTTATGGAAATTTGTAGGATTTGGCAACTATACAAAGCTGATGAGTACCAGCTTATTTAAGACTTCATTTTTTAACCTGTTTCGTATCTGGCTGATCGGCGGTCTGGTGGTAATGAGCCTGTCTCTTTTATTTGCAGTTATTCTTACCAGTGGAATCAGAGGAAAGAAATTTTTCCGCGCGATCATTTATATGCCAAATATTGTCAGTGCAGTAGCGCTTGCTACTATGTGGCTGCAGTATGTATACAGTCCAAGATATGGTCTGCTGAAAGATCTTTTTACAGCACTGCATCTGGACAATCTGGCAAAAATCCAGTTTCTGGATAATGACCACAAATTTTGGGCACTGTTGTTTGCATATTGTTTTGGAATGGTTGGATACCATATGCTAATCTGGCTCAGCGGTATTGAGCGTATCAGCCTGAATATTATGAGGCGGCAACCATTGACGGAGCGACCAAACCGGCACAGTTCCGTTACATGACACTTCCATTGTTAAAGGGAGTATTTAAGACAAACATTACCATGTGGTCTGTAAGCAGTGTAGGCTTTTTTGTATGGTCACAGCTTTTCTCCACAGTAACTGCAGACACACAGACAATTACCCCTTATGTTTATATGTATATGCAGATTTTTGGCGGCGGCAATACAGTTACAGAACGAAATGCAGGTCTGGGAGCTGCCATCGGTGTACTGCTCAGTGTCTGCGTAGTCATTGTATTTACAATCTGTAACAGAGTGATCAAAGATGATGATCTGGAATTCTAAGGAGGGATGAGAAATGGCAAAAGAAAAAGAGGCACGCAGACCCTTTAATCTGAAAAAAGAAGTCAAACTCCTGCCGGGATACATCATCCTGCTGCTCTGGGTAATCTTTACCATTGCGCTTCTGGGATGGGTATTCGGGGCAAGTTTTTCAACAACAGCAGAAATCTTCCAGGGAAAAGCCCTGAAGTTTGAGTCCGGATTACATTTTGAAAATTATGCAAAAGCATGGAACGGGGCCGGAGTTGCAGGCTTCTTCGGAAACTCTCTGATCTATTCAGTAATTTCCTGCACAATACTGATTCTGGTGTGTGCACCTGCAGCTTATGTACTGTCCAGATTTGATTTTATTGCAAACAAATTTATCCAGACCAGCTTCGTATCTGCCATGGGTGTTCCGGCAATCATGGTTGTTCTTCCCCTTTTCAGCATTATTTCCGGTATGGGAATCCTGAATAATGTGGCTGCAGGAAGAACTGTACTGATCATATTGTATGTAGGAATTAATGTACCTTATACGACCATTTTCCTGCTTACATTCTTCAGCAATATTTCCAGGACCTATGAGGAAGCGGCAGCAATCGACGGATGCCCTCCCATGCGTACTTTCTGGAAAATCATGTTTCCCATGGCACAGTCAGGAATCGTAACAGTAACAATCTTTAACTTTATTAATATTTGGAACGAGTATTTCCTGTCACTGATCTTCGCAAGCTCGGATAAGCTGAAACCTGTTGCACCCGGACTTTATGGAATGATCAACTCCATGAAATATACAGGTGACTGGGCCGGAATGTTTGCAGCAGTGATCATTGTATTCCTGCCGACATTTATTCTGTATATTTTCCTGTCTGAGAAGATCATCGGTGGTGTTACTGGTGGCATTAAGGGATAATATTAGAGGACAGCAGGACAATAACAATTGTTTGCGATGTTACTGTTCACACACCACTATCCCGCGAGGTGTTTGGCATGAATATGCCAAAATCCCGAGACATACAAGCCAAAATTCCATTGCCGCAGGCAATCTGGAATGAATTTTGGCTACGTTACTGTGAACGGAGTGAACAGTAACATAGTTTAGAAAATCTATTTTACAACTCTTGTACACAAAACAAATACAGGATATAATATTACAAATAAAATACTTTCAAAAAAGGGGGAGCCTATATGACTAAGACAAGAACAGTTCCACTTTTTTACAAAAGAAAAACAGCAGATCAAAAAAAAGAATGGAGAGTATGTATTCAAGATCCATTTGAAAATTGTGAAAAGATATATCCTATACAACAGAAAAAAGTAAAACAAATGATAAATAATATAAAAGAAGACTCTAATGTGGAAAAAATAGTTGTATTTGGATCAAGTGTACAGGATACATGTCACATGGGAAGTGATGTGGATTTTTACATTGTACTGAAACAGGATCAGAAAATTACTTTTAAAGAAACACTGTCATTTATGTATGATATATGGACAAACTATACGGTAGATTCCCGTATGTATGAAGAAATAACAAAGAAAGGAGTTACCGTATATGAGCGAGACATTGCTGGATAAATCGATAAGCAATTATAATGTTGCTGTTATGATTCGTAATCAAATGGGGAGTGACGAAGCATATTTAAATTACATTGGTTATCATTTACAGCAGGCAGTAGAACTGAATCTGAAATATCAGTTAGAGATGTCAGGAATTGAATACCCTAAAACACATGATATAGATCAGTTACTGCGAATAGGAAAAGAGAATGGTGCAGACCTTTTGGTGACAGAATATATAGAAGACCATAGTGAAATGTTTTCCCTGTGGGAGGCAAGAACTCGTTATGTATTAAATTACCATCTGGAAGAACGGAAAATTGATGTAGCACTAAAAGGAGTAAAGGAACTTCTTGATAAGACATCAGATCTATAAAAGCGACAACTTCAATGTGGGTTTACAAATCCACCAAAATGTGCTATATTTTCCCTATAACAGGAAATAACTATTTCCTATAGCTAACAGCGTTCCACGATCACAGAGCGGAGTGCTGTCACGAAATAACACAAACTCATTGAAGAAGAAAGTAGATCCGCAGACCGTATTACAGAGAAATCCCCATGGATCATATATCACAGATTCAAAGGCTGAGAGGGATATGCAAGGAGCAGGTTGAAGATGGCTTCCGAGAGGCACTGCTGAGAGCCAACAGCTTTAGGCAGCGACAGGCACGCCTGTTACAGCGTAGAGGTATCACAATGTACCTCCCAAGGTTTCCCCGCGCGAGCCCGGAAACGAACAGAAGTGGTAACACGGGTAATACTCGTCTTCTCAGATAATCTGAGGAGACGTTTTTATGTTATAGGAAATTACTCTGTAATGTTCCTATAACATAAAAGCCCTCCGGGCAGGATCACACTGCGACAGAGAGGAATTATTTCCCCCAACACCAGTTCCTTCCTACCATGAAGAATTTATGTTTTTCTTCCATAAATAAGGAGCAGTTGTTACCATTTCAAAAATCAGCCTGGGAAATTATTTCTCTTTCTATGCATTTGCAGGGATCGTGTAAATCTTAGTGCCTGGAAATCTGCGTTATGAACAAAAATCTCACTGTCTGAGCGAAGCGAGTTTGAGATTTTTGCGAATGCTTTTAGCAGATTTTCAGACACTTAGAGTTACTAGTACATCGTTTTCGAAATAACTATACCACTCACTTGTCTGCGAATCCGATTGCACAGGTCTAAAAGCCTCAGCGTAGCCCGCTACGCCTGCGTTTTTATACCAGCACACTCGAATCCGCATCCTACGCGATTGGTATAGTTATTTACGAAACGCTGTACTAGATCCCGAAACCGCATAGAAAGAGAAATAATTTCCCGGGCGTCCACATTAAAAAAGGAGACAACAAACCCATGGAAAAACAGAAATACTACATCACCACCGCCATCGCCTACACATCCGGCAAACCCCATATCGGCAACACCTATGAAGTAGTTTTAGCCGACGCCATCGCCCGCTACAAACGCCAGCAGGGCTACGACGTATTCTTCCAGACAGGAACCGACGAACACGGCCAGAAAATCGAATTAAAAGCCGAAGAAGCCGGAATCACCCCAAAAGAATTCGTAGACAACGTATCCGGTGAGATCAAAAGAATCTGGGATCTGATGAACACATCCTACGACAAATTCATCCGTACCACAGATGAAGACCACGAAAAACAGGTCAAAAAAATCTTCAAAAAAATGTACGCAAAAGGCGACATCTACAAAGGACACTATGAAGGAATGTATTGTACACCATGCGAATCTTTCTTTACAGAATCCCAGCTTGTAGACGGCAAATGTCCGGACTGCGGACGCCCATGTGTACCTGCAAAAGAAGAAGCATACTTCTTCAAAATGAGCAAATATGCTGACAAACTTATCGACTACATCAATACACATCCGGATTTCATCCAGCCGGAATCCCGTAAAAACGAGATGATGAACAACTTCCTTCTCCCGGGACTTCAGGATCTCTGTGTATCCAGAACTTCCTTCAAATGGGGAATCCCGGTAGACTTTGATCCGAAACACGTAGTATATGTATGGCTTGATGCCTTACAAACTACATCACAGGAATCGGCTACGACTGCGATGGCGAAAGCACAGAACAGTTCAATAAACTCTGGCCTGCAGACCTGCATCTGATCGGTAAAGACATCATCCGTTTCCATACAATTTACTGGCCGATTTTCCTGATGTCACTGGATCTGCCGCTTCCGAAACAGGTATTTGGACATCCATGGCTTCTTCAGGGCGATGGTAAGATGAGTAAATCCAAAGGAAATGTAATCTATGCAGATGAACTGGTAGACTTCTTCGGTGTAGATGCAGTTCGCTACTTCGTACTTCACGAAATGCCATTTGAGAATGATGGTGTGATCACATGGGAACTGATGGTAGAGCGTCTCAATTCTGAACTTGCTAACACCCTCGGAAATCTTGTAAACCGTACCATCTCCATGTCAAACAAATACTTCGGCGGTGTGGTAGAAAACAAAGGCGTCACAGAACCTGTAGATGATGATCTGAAGAACTTCATTCTCTCCGTGCCTGCCAAAGTAAACGAAAAAATGGATAAACTCCGTGTTGCAGATGCAATGACGGAAGTATTCACAATCTTCAAACGCTGCAACAAATACATCGACGAAACAATGCCATGGGCTCTTGCTAAGGATGAAGAGAAAAAAGACCGCCTTGCAACAGTTCTCTACAATCTGGTTGAGGGAATCTGCATTGGTGCGGTTCTGCTGAAATCCTTTATGCCGGAAACAACAGAGAGAATCCTTGCCCAGTTAAATGCACAGGACAGAGAACTGGAAGACCTTAAGACCTTTGGCCTCTATCCGTCAGGAAATAAAGTAACTGAAAAACCGGAGATCCTTTTCGCCCGCCTTGACCTGAAAGAGGTACTTGCAAAGGTGGCAGAGCTTCATCCGCCGAAAGCAGAAGAACCTGCAAAAGAAGAAAAAGAAGACGTAATTGATATCGAAGCAAAACCTGAGATCACATTTGAAGATTTCGGCAAGCTTCAGTTCCAGGTTGGTAAGATCATCAAATGTGAAGAAGTAAAGAAATCAAAGAAACTGCTCTGCTCACAGGTACAGATCGGCAGCCAGGTGCGCCAGATCGTATCCGGAATCAAAGCACACTACAGTGCAGAAGAAATGGTAGGTAAGAGGGTTATGGTAGTCACAAACCTGAAACCAGCCAAACTTGCCGGTGTACTCAGTGAAGGAATGATCCTCTGCGCAGAAGATGCAGACGGAAACCTTTCCCTGATGGTACCGGAAAAGGAAATGCCTGCAGGTGCAGAAATCTGCTGATCTTTGTATTACTGCGAACAAAGCGAATGGTAGCGAAAATGTGTGAAAACTTACGAATATTATCTTGACAAATACACTCTCAAAAGCTATATTAATATTTAGATAAAGGGGAGTGACTGACTCATGAGTATTCATGGTGTCGTCAATTTCGGTGGGTAAAGACTCCAACCGTATCGTGATGAACAGGCGAGGCTTTTATTGTATGTTCCCGTACAATAAGAGCCTCGCTTTTTGTAAAAACTTAAACAGGGGGATTTTGATCATGTCACAGGGTTTTAATCATTTTGATGAGAACGGAAACGCAGTTATGGTAGACGTTTCCGGGAAAAATATCACTTACAGAACAGCAGTTGCCACAGGTGAGATTCATGTAGGAGAAGCAATCATGAAGGCTGTGAAAGAGGGTTCTGTGAAAAAGGGAGATGTGCTTGGAGTAGCACGTGTAGCGGGGATTATGGGAGTGAAAAGGACTTCTGAGTTGATTCCCATGTGCCATCCGCTTCCAATCCAGAAATGTTCCGTAGACTATGAACTGGATGAGACAAACGGAATTATCCGCGCTTTCTGTACAGTGAAAACAGAAGGCAAGACCGGTGTGGAAATGGAGGCACTGACAGGGGTTCAGGTGACGCTTCTGACGATTTATGATATGTGTAAGGCAATTGACAAGCATATGGTAATGTCCAATATTCATCTGGTTGAAAAGACGGGCGGTAAGAGTGGAGATTTTCATTTTTGATATCCACGAATTACTTTGCGATTTGCAAAATATTTGTTGGGTAAAATGAAAGAAATGTGTATAATGGAAATACAGAATGGCAGATAACGAAAAAAATTATCTGCCCGACAGGGAGGTTTTTATAAAATGAAAAGAGTAGCGATCATTACATCCAGTGATACGGGATATCGCGGAGAACGTGAGGATTTAAGCGGACCTGCGATCCGAGAGATTGTTGAGAAGAATGGATATGAGGTTGTGTCTGAAGATGTTCTGCCGGATGACAGAAAGATGTTGTCAGAGAGAATGGCGGAAATTGCAGACAGCGGCACAGCGGAACTGATCCTGACAACAGGCGGAACCGGTTTTTCACCCAGAGATATTACACCGGAGGCAACGGAGGATATTATTGACAGACGTGTACCGGGGATTCCGGAGGCAATGCGTGCGTACAGCATGACTATCACGAAACGCGCCATGCTCAGCCGTTCTACGGCAGGTATCCGAAAAAAAACACTGATCATCAATCTTCCGGGAAGTCCGAAAGCTGTAAAAGAGAGCCTGGAGTATATTATTGATGCGCTTGGACATGGCATTGAGATCATGACAGGGGAAGCAGGGAACTGCGCAAGATAACTGATGGCGATAACAGGGATAAGAAAGCAGAGTAGCGTCAGAATGTACTGACGAAAAGAGAAATCGGTGAGCCAAAGCAGAGAAGATAAGCTGACGGCAAGAAACGGAAGAGCAGGTACGAAAACAGTATCTGAAACTAAAACAGGAAGGTAAAAGGGATAATCTTATGGGAAAAGTAATTGCGGTTTGTACAAGTGAAAGAAAGGGAATACAGAAGACAAGTGTTCCGGAGATTAAAGTAATTGAGGACTGGGGAATCGAGGGTGATGCCCATGCCGGCAAATGGCACCGTCAGGTAAGTCTGCTCTCTTTTGACAAGATTGAAGATTTTCGCGCCAGAGGTGCAGAGGTAGAAGACGGGGCATTCGGAGAGAACCTGGTGGTTCAGGGAATCGACTTTGCCACACTTCCGATCGGCACGAAATTCCAGTGCAATGATGTAGTCCTGGAGCTGACACAGATTGGAAAAGAATGCCACAGCGGATGTGCGATCTTTAAGAAAATGGGAGAGTGCATTATGCCGAAACAGGGAGTTTTTACGAAGGTTCTCCATGGAGGTGTGATCCACCCGGGGATGAGCTGGTAATTTTATAACAGATTTTTAACTGGACTATAGCAATTCTCATAAATAATGTATATTGATCCGGTTTATCAGAGCGCAAAGTCCTGCGTCAGATATCTTTGCCGTGCGTCAGCACGCCTGCAGATATCTTCCTTGTCCTTCGCACCCTGCTGAACTGTCTTGATTGCATTATTTCATGGAATTGCTATAAGATTACATGAGGAGATTGGAAAAAATGATTATTGATACACATGCGCACTATGATGACGAGGCCTTTGACACAGACAGGGAAGCGCTTCTTATGTCTATGTACGATGGAGGGATTGAGAAGATTGTGAATGTCTGTGCATCTGTAGGCGGTTTTCAGGATACTGTGAAACTGATGGAGAAATATCCTTTTGTATATGGAGCAGTGGGAATCCATCCGGATGATGCAGATAAGATGACACAGGAGACTCTGGATGAGATTCGCAGATTATCCCATATGGACAAGATGGTGGCAATCGGTGAGATCGGGCTGGACTATTACTGGCATAAGGAAGAAGAGGAACATCAGATCCAGAAGAAAATGTTTCGCGCCCAGCTTGACATTGCCAGAGAAGAGAAGCTTCCGTTTATGATCCACAGCAGAGAAGCTGCCGAGGATACTCTGAATATCGTCAGAGAATATATGCAGGGTGGTATGTATGGCGGTATCATTCATTGTTTTTCATACAGCAGGGAGATTGCGGCAGAATATCTGAAAATGGGACTGTATCTGGGAATCGGCGGAGTTGTCACTTTTAAGAACGCAAAGAAACTGAAAGAGACGGTTCAGTATGCACCCCTGTCTCAGCTTGTTCTGGAAACAGACTGTCCCTATATGTCTCCAGAGCCAAACAGAGGTAAGAGAAATTCGTCATTAAATCTGCCTTATGTAGCACAGGCAATCGCAGAACTGAAGAGAATTACAGCAGAAGAGGTCATTGATGTGACCAGACAGAATGCAGAGAAACTGCTGGGCATTCATCAATAACCGCTGTCATATTCGTTTGAAGAATCATCGGAACTTTCATCCGAAGAGCTGTCAGAACTGTCGGAAGAGTCTTCGGTTCCGTCTGATGTGTCTGCCTGATATTCCCAGGAGTGGATGGATTCTGTATCTTCCACTACATTTCCGGTAGTTTTGTCGATCATGTTGCCCTCCCAGTCAAACTTGACGTTCAGCAGGTTTGTATTTGTGGAAGGCTTCACATTCATGGACATGATTTCCTTAAATTTGGCTTTCAGGTTATCGAGAGTAAACTCATCACCGATCACATTTCTTACACTGTGGGAAGAAGCAAGTTCTTCTGTATAATCATCCAGCATATATGGTCCGTATTCTCCGTTATCGTAATCATAATGCATGACCATAGGTTTCACTTCCGGAGAAGGATCTGGATGGTTGATTTGCCGTTCAGAGTTGATTTCTGTATGGTAAAACTTGCCATTCCTTCCAGAAGTTCCGGGAGTTCCTGCTGAGTGGAAACAAAGTTTCCGAGGGAGTAGAATATGGTGGTATTGTGTCCCTGGTCATCAGAAAGCTGTCCGTAAGGCTGAAGCACATGCGGATGACCGCCAATGATCACATCAACACCCTGCTGCATCAGAAAAGCGGCCCATTGTTTCTCGTATTCATTTGGCATGGTTTCATCTTCTGTTCCCCAGTGAGCCACAAAGATGATGCAGTCGCTGATTTCTTTGGCTTTCTGAATCATTGTGGTGATCTTATCCTTATCAAAGATATCGATCATGTACTCATATCCTTCGCCTGCACCGGAATTATTGGTGCCGTATGTATAGTCGAGAAAAGCAATCCTAATACCATTCACTTCTTTTACTTTGACAGTGTCTGCATCTTCCTGGGTGGCGTGGATGCCAAGTACAGGAATATCCGGATAATTGGTGCTCCAGAAATCCAGAGTACTTTTCAGATAGTCATATCCATAATCATCGGCGTGATTTGTGGCAGATTCCACTACATCAAACCCTGCTTTGATAATGGCATCTCCCACTTCCTGGGGAGTGGCAAAAGAAGGATAAGTGCTGACAGCATCGTGGCTTGGAGCAAAAACCGTTTCCTGGTCGATCATGGCTACGTCTGCAGCCTGGATCTGGTCCAGAACATGAGTGTAGATATGGTCATAATTCCATATGCCGGAGTCATTTTCGCCGGATTCATACAGCTTGCTGTGATAAAGATTATCTCCAACAGCAATTACACTTGCAGTGGAGATGACAGGTGTTTCAGCTTTGATCTTATCCTGCTGTTCCTTGAGAGCCGCTGCTTCTGCTGCTTCTTTCTGCGGTTTACGGATCAGGGTGTAATCCATCTGATGCATCACCAGAACGAGCAGAACCAGAACAATAACAGAACACAGAAGACTGATCCGGGAGTTGATTCTCTCCCGTAAATTAAGTGGCATATTATTTTTTTCATAGAAAATTCCCTTTAACTAAAATAGTTCTTAACAGTGAGAGTGCTGAACAGTTACAGCAATCTGCAGCCTGTATTGCTGTCCTCAGTACCGTATCCCAAATTCATTGCAGACTGCATACGGAAATGAGACAGGAGCGTATGAATTGTAATCTATCTGTCCATTATAACAAATTTCATGGTTCAAAGAAAGAATTAAGAGAGAAATTCTTTGAAAACCTGCCAGAAAATGCTTTGTGAGACAAAGTATTTTAGTGTATAATAGGTAGCAATATAACCATAATGTACAAACATGCTACAGCAATGCTATATGGAATTGCTGTAGCAAAAAGAGGGAGGTAACCGGATGAACCATTATGAGGCAATTAATGATGTACTGGTCAATTTATTTAATGAGATTCTGGACCTGGAAGAACGGGCATTGATTACGGGAGAATATAAGAATATTTCCGTCAATGATATGCACATTATTAATGCAGTAGGTATCCGGGAACAGAAGAATATGTCAACAGTAGCCAGAGAACTGAATGTGACTGTGGGTACATTGACGATCGCTGTGAATAATCTTGTAAAGAAGGGATATATCCAGCGTATGAGAAGTCAGGAGGACCGAAGGGTTGTGCTGATCTCCCTGACAGAACAGGGGAAGAAAGCTTATTATCATCATAAAGATTTCCATGAGAAGATGGTACTGGCTGTACTTAAAGGCCTAAATGTGGAGGAGACAGAGGCATTGACGAAAGCTCTGACCAAGTTGCAGGCATTTTTCAGATCATATCAGTAGAAGGAGTAAAGATGGAATATACTGAGAAGGATTTAGTAAAGATCGCAAAAAGGGAAAATAATACGAAGAGAAACTATCTGGTAGTGGATCCGCTTCAGGGAAAGCATATTCCGGTAGTGCCATCAAAGGCACTGAATTTATTTGCTGCTCTGGCAGATACTTTCAGGGAGAAATACAAAGATGAAAAACTTTTGCTGGTGGGCTTTGCGGAGACAGCAACTGCCATAGGTGCTCAGGCAGCGATTACTGTGGGGGCAGATTATATTCAGACCACCAGAGAAGTTATTCCCGGCGTGAATTATCTGTTTTTTTCCGAGGAACACAGCCATGCCACAGAGCAGAAGCTGGTAAAAGATGATATTGACAGAGCAGCGGCGGAGACGGATCGGATCATATTTATCGAGGATGAAGTAACTACCGGAAAAACAATTCGTAATATCATCAGTATTCTTGACAGGGAATATGACGGAAAATTTAAATATTCAGTAGCATCTCTGTTAAACGGAATGAGCGAGGAGAATCTGGAACGTTATAAGAGACAGGGGATTTCCCTGTATTATCTGGTAAAAACGGATCACAGTACGTACGGAGACAGAGCAGAAACATTTAAGGGAGACGGATTTTATTATAAATGTCCGGATAAGGCCGCAGAGTATACAACGATTTATGTTAAAAACCGGATGGATGCCCGCAGACTGATTGATTCCGGGAAATATGAAGAAGCATGTGAGAATCTGTGGAGAGAAATCCGGGAGAAAACCGGAAATATGGCTGATAATATATCTGGCAAAAGAATACTGGTGATCGGCACTGAGGAGTTTATGTTCCCTGCACTTTATATCGGAAGAAAGGTGGAAAAAGAGGGAGCCGAAGTAAGGTGCCATTCGACTACAAGAAGTCCCATTGCTGTGAGTCTGGAAAAAGAGTATCCCCTTCACAGCAGATATGAACTGAAAAGTTTATATGATCCGGACAGGAGAACGTTTATTTACGATATAGGAAAATATGACAAGGTATTGATTGTCACAGATTCCCCGGAAATAAAGGAAAGTCAGGAAACGCTGATAAATGCTGTCCGGATGCAGAACAAGGATATTACAGTTGTAAGGTGGTGCTGATTTGAGAAGTTCCTATTCAGAAGAAGATGTGATTTTATTATTGAAGGATATTACCGGGATGGTAGAACCTCAGCCTGCCAAAGTGCGGGAGAAACTGATTCAGTCCGGAAAACATTACAGCGAGATGCTGCCTGTTGAATATGTTCCTACAGATCGGTATATGCAGGTATATCATAATGCGCTGAAACATTATGCGAAGCCGGTTGCCAATGCAGTAGGAATGCTGGCAGATAAGATCATAGAGAATAAGGGAAAGAAAATTGTCCTGGTATCCCTTGCCAGAGCGGGAATCCCAATTGGTATCCTTGTGAAGCGATACATCAAATTCAAATATGGTATAAATGTGCCGCATTATTCCATTTCAATTATCAGAGGAAGAGGGATTGACGATAATGCCATGAAGTATCTGCTTGAAAAGTACAGACCGCAGCAGATTTTATTTGTGGACGGATGGATTGGCAAGGGTGCGATCCTGAATGAATTGAAGAAAGATATCTCTGTATATGAAGGGGTTTCTGCTGACATAGCGGTAGTGGCAGATCCGGCAAATGTTACGGAGCTTTGCGGAACACATGAAGATATCCTGATTCCAAGTTCCTGCCTGAACAGTACAGTATCCGGCCTTATCAGCCGTACTTTTCTGAGAGATGACATAATAGGCAGAGATGATTTCCATGGGGCAGTCTATTACGGAGAACTGACAGATTCTGATCTGTCATATGACTTTATTGAAACCATTGAAAAGGAATTTAATATGGAGAATACACCTGATCTGGAAAAAAGAGTGGAAAGTCAGGGTATTGATGAGGTAATAAATATAGGAAAGAATTTCGGTGTTGACGATATTAATCTGATCAAACCGGGGATCGGAGAGACAACAAGAGTATTACTGAGGAGAATTCCCTGGAAGGTGCTGATCGATGAGCGATATAAGGGAAATCCTCAGTTGGAGCATATTGTCAGACTTGCCGAAGAGAAACATACACCTGTAGAATACTATCCACTTACACATTATAAATGCTGTGGAATCATTAAGAAGCTTGCGGATGCGTGAGAAGGGTAATACTTATTCTGTTATTCCGAAAACTTCTGAAAGATAAACTGTTTTCTTAGCCCAGTTCAGATGGGTTTTATATTCATTCATTCTTTCTCTGGTTTTGCTTCCTGCAACAAGGGAAGCAGAATCAGCATTCCAGTTTAAAATCGCCCGTGCGTCAAGGTAGTCATTTCGTGAAACCTGATAAGCTCTGTTTACTACAGGGATCTGTGAAGGGTGGATAACGGTTTTTCCGATGAAACCGCAAAGTCTGTCCTCCCGGATTTCCTGAATCATTCCTTCTTTCCAGCCGTCACCGGCATAATATTCCCATACAGGACCGGAAATCACATAATCCATACCATATACAGTGATAATATCTGAGAAAATATCTGAAACAGGTCTGATGCTGTGAATAGATTCATTGGCATGTCTGCGAAACCCAAACATATGGCACAGATCATTTCCGCCAACACGTATATTCAATATAAGATCTTCAATTCTGGCTAAAGAATCCCTTAACAAATAGAGAATATCAATTCTGTTTCGCAAATCTATAATGGAAGGACTTTCGTAAATAGGCATCATGTAAAGCTTTTTTGCGACAAGTTCATTGACGAGGATCATCTGCTCAATATAACTTTGTGCGTTATCCGGGCTGAATTTAGGGACGATGAAACCGGTAACAATCTTAATGGATTGCCCAAGAGCTTTTGTTAATCTCTGAATCTGCTGTGGATTCCGAACCCGGATAAATATTTTGGGCAGATAGAATGGCTTTTGTTCATGCTGTATGAATATCTGGCTGAGAGAAGAAATCAGTATCTGCTCGGCTTCTTCAACATGATCGTCGTTTATGGTATCTTCAAGACAGAGAGCAAGAGAAAATCTGTTCCCGAATCTTTCATTTATCAGAGAATCAGTGATGGATATTCTGTTGGCAGGACAATAGAGTAATGGACCTACACTGTAATATAAAACATTATTTTTCATAACACTCCTTCTGACATATCTACAAAAATTCCCGTAAATAGGGTACCTTATAGAAATTCAATAAAATACTGCAGGTAATCCGGCCCATCACAGTGTGAAGGACCGAGTCAGCAACTACATCATAGCACATTTCAGGGGAATAAGCCATGGAAAGAACAGGGGAATTTTCTTGAAATATAAATAGCAATATGATACAATTTTGAGGTAGAATTTATACGAAAATTTGGAGAAAATTATGGTTCCGCATTATTTTATGAAATTGCTGTAGAACTTATCATGAACAGAAATAAGATAAGCAGATATTGAAGGTGAGATACTTATATGTTGGAACACAAAAAAATTCAAAACCTCAGTGATTATTTTGTCGAACTGAACAGCAGGCGGGAGAAAGGTGTTTATTTCTACCGTATCAACGGATATTCTGAAGAAGTCGGCGAATTTATAAAGAAATATTATGATACAGCAAGAAGAACCGGAGTGGTTATCGAAGGGAAGATACCTAATCCCGATGAGGGGAATCTTGCATATTATAATGAAATAATGGGAATGGATTTTCAGATGAGTATGGATTTTATCCATGTCAGTCTGAGAAAATGGCTGCCAAGATGAATGAGTTTCAGAGACAGAATGTGGCAGCTCCATTTATGACTCTCTGGATTCCCTGCGAAAAGCCGGGAAAACCGAGAATATGCTCAGGAACGCATATATCAAGTTCATGTGCTGGCTGTATTATAAATTTGAACGCATTGTAAATCAGCTTGGAGAGAACCATATCCCTAAAATATTATATGAAGGGCAGATCAGCAATTATGAGTTAATGCTCATATCGATTCTTTCCAATGCAGGCTGTGATGTAGTACTGCTTCAGTATGCAGGGGATCAGGGATATCTGAAAACAGATCCGGGTTCCGTTCTTTCAGACAGTTTGCAGATGGAAGGTTTGCAGCCATTTCCGCAGGGATATTGTGTGAAAAAGGTCAGAGATGAGATTCAGAATGAACTTAACAATGAGAGACTGTATGGAATCAGACCTTCGCTTACAAATTGTACAAATGCATGGATAAAGGGAAACGGCCTGGATGATATCCGCGAGAGCATTCTGTTAAGGGGAAATGACAGCCGTTTTTTTTATAACTGTTTCTGCAGGATAAACGGGGCAGAAGATAAGCTTACTTATGCAAATGAACTGTTCAGATTGCAGCAGGAACTGAGAAATTCAAAGAGAAATACGGTGATCGTAAGTAAAGAGATTCCAAGACCAACGCCGCAGGAAATTTCAGAGATAAAGAGGTCAAACTATACATCCGGAGATCAGATGCTCCTGGGACTTGCGTGTAATATACAGTATGGAGCCAATCCGGAGCTTCAGCGGATCCTGCATAAAACATTTGTGGATGTTATGCTGGCTGAATCTCAGAAGGAAGGGGAAAATCTTAACAGACTGACAAACAGGGCAGTGTATCTGCTGTGCTGGCTGAGAAGATATCTGCCGAAGCTGTTCATAAACTGGAAATCACCGGAGATTGGATGCTTTATTTATCTGGGGGCTGCCGGAATGAAAACGAAGCTCTGTTTATGAGTTTCCTTGGACGGCTGCCACTGGATGTGCTGATCTTATGTCCTGATCTGAACATTAAGTGCTGTCTGGAAGATAAACTTCTGTATGAGGTCAACTATCCGGAGAGTCTGGCGATCACAGAATATCCGGAAGAGAGTTCTCAGATAAAGATTGGAACAGCCGCTTATCATGCGGAAAGAGAACTTGATACTCTGATGTATCAGGACAGTGGGATATACAGAAATCAGCAGTATGTGAAGGCGAATGTTATCAATCTGCAGACCATGTATGAAGAGATAAAACTACTGTGGGATCAGGAATTGAAATACAGACCTAATTTCAGCACAGTTAACGGTGTGGTAAATATTCCGGTTATTTTTTCAAAAATCTCAGGAGTGAAGGATGGAAGTGTTTCTCAGTACTGGGAATCCATAGCAGCACTGATCACAGAAGATACCGTTGTTGTGAAAAGTGCTCCGTACATTGAACCAACTGCCTCCGGTCCAATGAAAGCCTTTGCCGTAGAATTTTATAAAAACGGAAAGCTTCTGCGGAATAAAATAAAGAATCATCCCAGATATCCTTATCATCTTCTTCGGGAGGAAATGCAGGAATTTATACTTGACAAGCTGCAGCTTCTGATCGAGCGGAAACTGATAAAGGGTATTGGGGAAAATGGTACAGAATATACAGTGATCGCGCAGATTCTGGATCTGCCGAAGGAGATTCTGCGTCTGATCCAGAAATTTGATTTTACAAAAAAGAATCCGAAACTGATATATATTAATACAGGGGAGACGATGATTTCACTTCAGGATTCGATTCTTGTAACATTCCTGAACCTGGCAGGATTTGACATTCTGTTTTTTGTCCCTACAGGCTATCAGAGTGTGGAGAACTACTTTGCAGAAAAACTGATGGAAGAGCACCAGATCGGGGAATATAAATACGATATGCAGGTTCCGGATCTGAATAACATTTCGACAAACAGTACCCGCCCCTCATGGCGGAGAAAACTTTTCAGGAGAGGTTAGTAGATTATGGGACTTGATTTCGGTAAATCATCTATGGGAAATCCTGCTCAGGCCGGTAATGGTCTTCAGGAGAAAAATGAGATTGAAGTTGTGGAGAAATATGATATTGTCGCTGACAGGCAGCAGATGAATGCTGAGCTGGTCAATTCAAAAGAAGTGGACGATATTGTCAGCACGATCGAAGTTTACAATATGGATACCATTGTATCTTTTGGTGCGAAAGCAGCAGAGGAGATTTCCAAGGCATCTGATGTGGTCCTCAACAGCATGAATATGTCGCAGCTTAATGAGACAAGCGAGATGCTTAAATCGCTGGCAAAGATCATGGATCAGTTTGACATTAATGAAATTAAGGATAATCCGGGACTTTTCGGAAAGCTTTTCGGAATTTCAGAAACAGCTGGATAAGATACTGGCCAAGTATCACACAATGGGCGAAGAAGTTGATAAGATTTATGTTCAGCTTAAAGGATATGAGTCTGAAATCAAACAGTCCAACAAAAAGCTGGATACCATGTTTAAGACCAATGTGGATTATTATCATGAACTGGTGAAATATATCCTTGCAGGAGAACAGGCATGTAAAGAGATTGAAGCCTACATTGCCCAGAGACAGCAGGATATGGAGAATACGGGAGATCAGTCTATTCAGTTTGAACTTACCAGTCTGAATCAGGCACTGATGATGCTGGAACAGAGGACACAGGATCTGAGAACAGCAGAGAATGTGGCAATGCAGTCCATTCCCATGATAAAGACTATGGAGTTCAGCAATTACAATCTGGTGAGAAAGATCAATTCTGCGTTTATCGTTACGCTTCCTGTATTTAAGCAGGCACTTGCGCAGGCAATTCTTCTGAAAAGGCAGAAGATACAGGCAGAATCTATTGCAGAACTGGATAAGAAAACAAATGAGATGCTTCTTAAGAATGCCCAGAATACAGTAGATGTATCGAAGATGACAGCTAAAATGGCATCCGGAAGTTCCATTCAGATTGAGACTCTTGAGAAGACATGGGCAACCATTACAAATGGAATCGAAGAGACAAGAAGGATCCAGGAAGATGCCAGAAAGAAACGCCAGGAGGATCAGGTTCGTCTGGAGGCAATCAAACAGGATTTTAACAAACAATACAATGTGCCACCGGTAAGAAAATAAAAACACAGAAAAAAGGGAGGATGAATGATATGCCTATTAATTTATCAAAAGGACAGAAGGTAGATTTAACAAAGAAGAATCCGGGACTTAAGAAGATCATGGTAGGACTTGGATGGGATGTAAACGCTTTTGATTCAGGTTCGGATTTTGACCTGGATGCAGCAGCATTTATGCTTGGTGCCAACGGAAAATGCCCTACAGAGAAAGAATTCATTTTCTATGGCAATCTGAAGCATGCCAGTGAATCAGTCATCCACATGGGAGATAACCTTACCGGTGAGGGTGAAGGTGATGATGAGCAGATCATGATCGATCTGTCAAAGGTTCCGGCGAATATTGAGAGAATTGCGTTTACAGTTACCATTTATGATGCAGAAGCAAGACGTCAGAACTTCGGACAGGTTTCAAACTCTTACATCCGTCTGGTAGATGAATCCAATGAGGTGGAACTGATCCATTATGATCTTGGGGAGGACTTCTCCATTGAAACAGCAGTAGTTGTAGGAGAACTTTACAGACATAACGGAGAGTGGAAGTTTAATGCCATCGGAAGCGGATTCCAAGGTGGACTTGCAGCGCTCTGCGGTCATTATGGTATTGAAGTAGCGTAATGTAAGAGACAGTCGGCTGTTTGGTAAAAATACTAAACAGTTATCAGGTATGGAGCTGTATAGCGAAGCGGATAAGACAATATGGGAGGAAAAATATATGCCAGTTAGTTTAAAAAAAGGACAGAAGGTCAGTCTTACAAAAGGTAACCCGGGACTTAAGAATGTAGTTGTAGGTATCGGATGGGATATCAATGCTTTTGACACAGGCGGAGATTTCGATCTGGATGCAGCAGCGTTCTGTCTGACAGATTCCGGAAGGGTTTCTGATTCGAACGATTTTGTATTCTATGGAAATCTTGTACATCCGTCCGGAGCAGTCCAGCATATGGGAGACAACCTTACAGGTGCCGGAGACGGAGATGATGAGCAGATTAAGATCGATCTGTCAAAGATTCCTGCCAATATCACAAAGATTGCATTTACAGTTACCATCTATGATGCAGAGGCAAGACGCCAGAATTTCGGACAGGTTTCCAATGCCTTTGTGAGAATCTTCAATGAAGTGACAGGAGAAGAAATCCTCAGATATGATCTTGGAGAAGATTTCTCTATTGAAACAGCAGTTGTATTTGGTGAACTGTACAAGAATGGTGGCGAATGGAAATTTAATGCCATTGGAAACGGTTATCAGGGTGGTCTGGCTGCTTTGTGCAACAGTTATGGTGTAGACGTAGAATAGTGCCGGAGGGCAACAGGAGGGACGAAAATGTCAGTAAGCTTACAGAAAGGACAGAAGGTAAATCTGTCAAAGGAGCATGCAGGATTAGCAAAGGTGATCGTGGGACTTGGCTGGGATGAGGCAAAGCCATCCGGCGGTGGTGGATTGTTTGGTGCATTATTTGGTTCTTCATCACATCAGGCAATCGACTGCGACGCTTCTGCAATCATGTTGAAAAATGGTAAATTTACAGATAAAACAGACCTGGTATATTTCGGCAACCTGAAACATAAATCCGGGACAGTCAATCATATGGGAGACAATCTTACAGGAGCAGGCGAGGGAGATGATGAGCAGATTGTTATTGATCTGTCAAGAGTTCCGGCTGAATATGATAAGATTGTCATTGTTGTCAATATCTATCAGGCAGTAAAGAGAAAACAGCATTTTGGAATGATCCAGAATGCATTTATCCGTCTGGTTGATGCCAGAAACAATAAAGAAATGTGCAAATATAATTTAACTGAGAATTATTCAGGTATGACTGCGATGATTTTTGGGGAAATATACAGGTATAACGGTGAATGGAAATTCAACGCCGTAGGAAATGGCACAACAGATCCCGGACTTGGGGAACTCTGCCAGAGATTTGTGTGAAAATAAAAAGAGGAGCTGTTATGGTTCCTCTTTTTATATAAAATCCGGTAACTGTCTGTCCATGATTGAACAGTTGCAAAACCCGAAAGAGGAGGTTAATTATTATGAATGAAATAAACAAAGAGGAGCGAATGCAGGGCCTGTCCGGACAGCAGGTCAGCGAGAGCAAGGCGAAGTACGGCACCAATGAGCTGGCGAAGAAAGAGACTGAATCACTCTGGTCCATGTTCATCGGCGCATTTGATGATATCTGGATCAAGGTATTATGTGCGGCTCTGGCTCTTAAAGTTATCCTGGCTGTGTTGGGAATCTTTGTCCCTGCATTATCCGGCGGAAATGATGTTGTGGAGATTATCAGTATTGTGATCGCAATCGCACTTGCTACCGGTTTCAGTACCCTGTCAGAGTACAGAAATACTTCAAGAAGTGAGGCGCTTCAGGAAGAATACAGCAAGACTTATGCCAAAGTTGTAAGAGACGGAAAGCTGGTCAATATTCTTACCAGTGAAATCGTTAAAGGTGATACGATCCTTATCCAGGCAGGAGATAAGGTTCCGGCAGATGGTCTGTTATTTGAAGGTAAGATCAAAGTATCTCAGGCGGCATTAAACGGTGAATCAAGAGATGAGAACAAAGCAGCAGTAACCAATATGGACGAGGCAGAATCTACGGATTACTCCTCACATGGAAAAGTCTTTATGGGTTCTGTTGTGACTTCAGGCGAAGGTTACATGATCGCAACTGTTATCGGAGACAGTTCTGAATTAGGAAAGATAAACAAAGCTCTGACAGATACTTCCGAGGAAGAAGAGCGAAAAGATACTTCCAGCCTGAAGCTGGAGGGTGTGGCAGCAGGTATCGGTAAACTGGGTGTGTCAGCTGCAGCGATCGCAGGTATCCTTCATGTTGTCCTGACTCTGATCAGGCAGATCAGGCAATCACTGTTGTTTCCGTTCTCCTTGTAATAGCGGAAGCAGTTATGCTTATGGCTTCTATCGTGATCATGGCAGTTCCGGAGGGACTCCCGATGATGAACAGTCTGGTTCAGTCAATGAATACAGAGTCCATGTATAAAAAGAATATCCTTGTCAGCCACAAGGCGGCATTTTCAGATTCTGCTTACATGAACGTGCTGTTCAGTGATAAAACCGGAACGATCACACAGGGTAACCTGTCACTGGTAGAATTTATCACAGGTAACGGTGAGATTGTTGATTCCATCCAGAGCAGGGAGTTTATAGAAGCTATCACCCTGAATAACCTTGCAAAGATTTCCTCAGAGGGAAAGGCAATCGGAAGTAACAACATGGACAGAGCACTGCTCTCTTATGCCATCAATCATGGTTATAATGATTCTGACAATGATCCGGAGAAAGTAGAAGAGATCAGCGGATTTGATTCTGAGAAGAAATGTGCCACTGTAAAACTGAAAAACGGACTTGTTTACTGGAAGGGTGCTACAGAGAATATCATTGATAAAGTAACACATTACATGCTTCCGGACGGAGAAGAAAGAGAGTTTACAAAGGCAGATAAAGATAAAGTAGAAGAGCAGATGCATGCACAGGCAAAGAGAACTATGAAGCTGCTCTCCGTAGCGAAAATCAGTGATGGAAAGACTGTTCTTATGGCAGTTCTGTGTCTGCGTGATAATGTCAGAACAGATGCGGTTGAGACTGTTCAGATTCTCAATGATGCAGGAATCCAGGTAGTTATGGTTACCGGTGATGCAGAGGAAACTGCAGTAGCCATTGCAAAAGAGGCAGGTATTCTTGCAGATGAGAAGAAGGATGTGGTTCTTACCCATGAAGAAATGGAGAAATTATCAGATGAAGAGCTGAAGAAAGTTCTCCCGAACCTGAGAGTGGTAAGCCGCGCGAAACCGCTTGATAAGAAAAGACTGGTATCTCTTTCACAGCAGATTGATAATGTCTGTGGTATGACCGGTGACGGTGTGAACGATGCTCCCGCATTAAAACAGGCAGACATTGGTTTTGCAATGGGAGATGGTACAGCAGTTGCACAGGAGGCAGGAGATGTTGTTATCCTTAATAACAGTCTGACTTCCATTAAAGACTGTGTGCTTAACAGCAGGACTATGGCGAAATCTGTTGGAAAATTCCTCATTTTCCAGCTTACTGTAAATATCAGTACTCTGTTAATGAATATCATTGCACCGATCCTGGGATGGACAGAGCCGTTTTCCATTGTCCAGATCCTTTGGATTAACCTGATCATGGATACACTGGCTGCCATGGCGTTTGGTGGAGAACCTATTCTTGACAGATATATGAAAGATCAGCCGGCAAAGAGAACAGATAATATTCTGACTCCGTACATCAAGTCAGCGATCGGAGTAAGTGCAATATTTATTACCCTTGGTTCTATCCTGATACTTGAGAATATCGGCGGCATTACCAGTTGGGTAATCCCTGCGGGCTGTGCAGATCCGGAGCTTTATGAGAAAACATTTATGTTTGCGTTCTTCATTTATGCGATTATCTTTAACAGTCTGAATACCAGATCTGAGAAGTTTAATCTGTTTGAGCATATCGGGGAGAATAAGAACTTCGTACTGGTAATGGGAGCAATCTTTGTTCTTCAGACCATTATCATTGAAATCGGCGGAAAAGTATTTAACACAACTCTGCTTGAGCCAAAGGCATTACTGGTATCCATGGTACTTGCAGTACTTATTATACCGGTGGATCTTATCAGAAAAGCAATCATGAGCAGGTAAACAATACGTATGAAATAATAATTATGGGGCTGTCGCAGGTAATAACAGTGTGGCAGTCCCATTTTTGGAGGAAGCGAATGAATGGCATTTTATGCGCGGACATGGACAATACCATAATATATTCGTATAAGCGCAATATCGGTGAAAATAAATTAAATGTTGAGTTATATAATGGAAGAGAAATCTCGTTTATTTCTGAAAAAACGCATGATCTGTTGAAAAAAGTAAGTGAGAAGATGACTATCATACCAACATCCACAAGGACGGAAGAACAGTATAAACGTATTGATCTGGATATAGGAATCGTACCCTATGCCCTTGTCTGTAATGGAGGAGTACTGCTGGTAAATGGTAAGCGTGACAGAGAGTGGTATCTGGAGTCGCTGCAAATGATCCGGAACAGCATACCGGAAATGGAAAAAGCGCAGCAGATTCTTGCCGGGGATTCCAGACGAAAGTTTGAACTGAGATTTATAGATGAGCTTTTTATTTTTACAAAATGTGAAAAGCCGGAGGAAGTGGTTGAAGATCTGCAGGCAAAACTGACTACGAAGCTGGTGGACGTATTTCATAATGGAGAGAAGGTATATGTTGTTCCTGTAAATCTGAGTAAGGGAATGGCTGTGAGAAGACTTCGAAAGAGACTGCAGCCTGCATATATCATAGCAGCCGGAGACAGCGAATTCGATGTTTCCCTGGTGGAAGAAAGCGACCTGGGATTAGTTCCGGCTGGATTTAAAAAGATTTACGGTAATGGTAGCGACAGATTCAAAGAGACAGTGATGGAAATGGAGGCAGGAAGATTGTTTTCGGAAACATTACTTGAGAAATGTTTGGTTTTATATTTTAAAGAGCCGGACTGACTGCAATTCTATAAAATATTGCAGTCAGTCGGCTCTTTGTTATATCAGGCTGTTAATCCATACTGACGCGGATTCCGCTCTGACGTTCAGATGGCTGAATGATAACCGTAACATTATCTCCTCCATGCCACTCAAACTGATAAGACTCTCCGGAAGTCTGGCCGATGAAAGTTTTCCAGGATACATCGGCAGTGACACTGGGATCACAGTGTCCGTTTCCAATCCAGCAGATCACAGCATCCGGATCTACGGAAATGGTATTATTCCTGCCAACATTGCTCAGTACAACAGGGTTGCCGTCTGACAATACGGCAACATATGCATTCCTGCCTCTGGCCGTAAGTGTGGAAGTAGCAAGACCTTTTTGGGAAAGTACACCCACACCGATGAAACGGACGCTGTAATCACAATCCTGGGTAAATGCCAGAATATTCTCGGATTCAACGGAGATGGTTTCGCCCTGCGCCAGCTGATAGATGACAACGTGCTGTCCGTAATTGGCGTAATATGTAACGGAATCACCGTTCAGACTGACCTTCATCAGCGGAATATTTTCTCCTGTGACTCTTCTGGCAAGCTGTCCAAATAAAGCCTGTCCGACACTCTGCTGTGGACCAAGAAGTACCTTTTCAAAACGGTAATTCTTTGGACCGCAATTATCTCCGGCTATAAAAGCTCCGGCTTTTACAAAAAGAACATCGCTGCCGGTGCATGTAACTTTCAGTGTTAATTCGTTGATGGTTTCAAATGACAACATGATAGTGCCTTCCTTTCTCAGATTACCTGAACCCCATATAGCTCGCAGAGCCGGCGAGATCTCTTGTGACTCCGTTTCCGATTGCATTGAATTTCCAGATTCCATTGTGTCGGTACACTTCTCCGATCATCATGGAAGTGACGTTGGAATAGTATTCGTCCATTTTGAAGCTGACCAGCTCTGTATCAGAAGTATCGGTGATTTTTATGTAGGCATCTCTCAGCATACTGAAATTCAGATGTTTTTCCAGTGCTTCGTTTATAGTAAGGACAAAAACGATTCTGGATACAGCAGGATTCAGTCTGTTAAAGTCCACAGATATGATCTCATGATTCTCTTCCTGACCTGCCCCAAAAGCAGTACTTCCATCCGGGCTTGTTTCCTGACCGTAGAAGACAAACCAGGAATCGCCGATAACCTTGCCTGTATTATTCAGAAGAAAAGCGGATACATCCACATCACATTCAGGATTAGTGATGTCCCATCCCAGATATGCCCGGATTCCTGTAATCCGGGCATTGGTTTCGAGAGAAACCTTCTGTCCCTTTCGAGCAGGATTTTTTAAGATTGGGACAGTTCTGGCGGCAGATTGAGCTGTAGTTCTGACAGAAGATGAATCAGCAGACGGAGCGGTGGCTCTGACAGAAGATGAAGCTGTAACTGGCGCAGAGCGGGTATGGGGGAATTTCTGCAGCTCATATTATTGATGCTGCCTATGCTGTGTGAGGATAATGGTTCCATGACTTTTTTAGTGTTGATAGTCAGAACGGTCTGTCTGTTTACTGCACCTGACAGATTTTCCGGTACATTAAGCATAATTGAACGTCACCTCCAATGATAAATATTTGGTAATTATTCAGCAGTATCCTTACAGTGACAGGTCAAAATATCCTGCAAAATAGCAGACTGCTGAATAATTACAAACAGATATAAATATTCTAAAATGTTTTACAGAAAATGTCAAACCGTAACGAGTGAACAGTAATTCGTTTATTTCATGTATTTTTCCAGAACCGGAAACTGTACAGGTCCGATGTCCAGAATCCGGCGGTGAAATTCTTTCAGGTCGAAATCATCTCCAAGTCTTTTCTGACAGACTGTTTTCAAGTCAAGGAAATTCAGATATCCCCAATAGTATTTCAGATAGTTACCGGGAGTTTCCACAATATACTGATAGATTTCAGCAGCAGTAGAAGCATTGTTGATGCCAAATGCTCTCAGAAAGACAGCAGTGCGGATGCATCCCAGCCCCTGTAATGAATGCCGATATCGATCAGGGAGTAAATACACAGATTCATACTCCGGTTTAACCAGGCAAGCCGGACGGCATTTTTGGCAGAATCCGGATCATTCATAAGGGAGGCAGCATATTCATAGCCGTAGGATTCCACGTAGGTTGCCCAGCCTTCCACATAGCCGGAGGAGGTGACCAGATATCTGATGTCAGAGGGATTGTTTCCGGCAAAAGAAACTGTCTGGTAAAGGTGGCCGGGAAATCCTTCATGTGCCAGTGTGCCGAAAAGTTCCAGAGAAGAGGTGCGCACGGAATCATTGATGTAGATTACGTTGGGGCTTCGGGTATCCACAGGCGGTGTGAGGTAAAAAGCAGGACTTAAGAATTTCTTCATGGAAGGATGGACGGTGCGGAGTTCGTAAGTGGCATCTTTCAGTTCCGGGAAATCTTTTTCCATCAATTCCGGAAGCTTCTCCAGCATCTGAGTTGGTGTCAGTGTAAGTTCACTGGAACATTGATTCAGCTGTCGATCAGGGAGGGATCCTGTTTCAGCAGAGAAGATATCTCCCGGTAATCGGACAAAAGCTGAGCTGACATCCTTTTCTCGATTTGTCCGACAGGTACATAGGTTCCTGTCTGGCTTTGCAGCAGGTAAAGGTAATATTCACGCCCACCCTCAAAAAATGCCAGGCCCCGGCTGCTTTTGCCTGTACCGCGAAGACTTTCCAGACTGTCTGCCAGTTTCTGATAAGCGGGGATCACTTCGGTTAAGATCAGCTTATGATGATATGTACAGAGTTTTTTCTGATCCTCTCTGCTTAATACAGGATTGGAGAATGCTTTCAGTTTCTGTGCAAAAATATCATCCATGTAGTTGGAGTCAGGATTTGCGACAAAAGAATGGCATTGTTTCAGGATACGGTCCAGAGTTGTGTCACTCATGAAAAGCCCTGCCTGGGATTTCTGCTTTTCCAGTTTTATAATGCTTTGAAAATATGGCCTGACGGTACTCAGAAGTTTCAGATAATCAGAGATATCTTCTTTTGTCCGGAAAGTATATTCCGCCAGAAGAATGGGAAGTTGTGCCTGCACACCCAGGCCTGGTCCCAGCGGCTCATCCAGGATGCTGTTTTTTCCAAGGGAGGCTCTGGTGTGAAAATAGAGAAGAAGCATATCACAGGTAAGCCGGTTTTCTTCGGAGAGTCTGGAATAGGCAAAGGATTTCAGCTCTTTCTCATATTCCTGACAGAGACTGGTGGTCTTAGCCGGGTCAGAAAGTGCAGTTCCAAGAGTTGCCTCGGGCTTTCTGATGCCTTTTTTTTCAGGGTGTGCAAGAGTGTAGTGAAGGGTGAGGGTATTGCTGCATGCTTCGGACCGGAATAATTTTTCCGTAAAGGTCTGAAAACGGGAGTTTTCAGAAACAAAGTGGTCGGAGAGAACACCCATGCTGATGCCAATCGCAAAGACCAGACACAGGCAGAGGATTCTTTTGGGGATATTTTTATGAATACGCATATCCACCTCGGAAGCTGCTTTTTACTATTTTATTGAAGGAAGGCATGAAGTATGCTTTCAGTAACCAGTAACGTAACATCCTTTCAAATGCTCGTCACACTTTTTTCATTTGACAAAATTGGGATGTTATGTTAACATACACAAATGTGTAACAAAACGTAATAGAAATGTAATAATTTTGCAGAGATGTATAACAGGAGTTGATTAAGTAAAATGAATAATAAAATAAATAATAAAATAAAGACAATTTTGATGGCAGCAATTATGAGTTCTGTGGTTCTGACACAGGGGGTATGCGTAAGCGCAGCACAGTTTGATGATGGTGCGTCAGCGTTTTCTGATGGAACAGGAAGTGTAAGTGCACTGGCAAGTACACTGGCGAAGCAGACAGAGGAACAGACACAGGAGTTTGTTGCGAAGGAAGAGGAAGCTGCACAGATCAGAGAGGAACGCAGAGTGGAGAAAGCGCAGAAAGCTTCCGAAAAAGCAGAGCAGGAGAAAGAAGATGCTCTGCAGTTTATTCAGCAGACAGTAGAAGAAACTAAGAAAAAAGCGGAGGAAGAGGCCAGAAAGAAAGCTGAAGAGGAAGCGAAGAAGGCAGAGGAACAGCGTCTTGAGAAACGTCAGGCGGTTGTGGATTTTGCACTGCAGTTTGAGGGAAATCCGTATGTTTACGGCGGAACAAGCCTGACAAACGGTGCAGACTGTTCAGGATTTGTAATGTCTGTATTTGCTAATTTCGGATACAGTCTTCCACGTGTGGCTGCAGCGCAGTGTGATGCTTCCACAAAGAAAGACATCAGTCAGCTTGAGCCGGGAGATCTGGTATTCTACGGAAGCGGATATGTTGACCATGTGGCACTTTATATCGGTGACGGCAAGATTATCCATGCCAGTGGTGCTGCAACGGGAATCAAGATTTCCAACTATGATTATGAGCAGCCGGCAGCTGTAGGTACGTTTATGGAATAGCTGTAATGCTTAAAATTATATGATTCGACAAATTGCACAAAGAATGTCGAGAGGTGGGAAAAGTGGATAAAGTCATACACACTCTATCCACATACCCGGTTATTGAAAAATCCCGTAAATTAAAGTTATACACAAAGTTATCCACATTATCCACATTTTATATGTGTGGAATACTCGATTTACATAAGTAAAAAAGAAACAGATGTTTTGTGTAAAATGATAAATCGACATTTTTGGACGAAAAAATCCACAAATCTATTGACTTTTTATATTCTAAAAAACATATAATATTGTACAAAAAAAGACAAAATATAATAATATATACATAAATAATCAGAATATTCGAAAAGATATTCTGCTGAAATCTACAACAACAATGAAAAAAAGAATACATTTGACAGAAACAGGAAATTTCCACATAGGAGAGACAGATGTGGATGAGAAATGCACAAAATGAATTCGAATGGGGATAACTTTTCACAGATATTATCCACACAGCATGAAGTCCTGTGTTAGATGTCCTTATCATACGTCAGATAAAAAAGCAGCCGGATGAATAATAAATATTCATTCGGCTGTTTTCAGATATACACTATTTCTGTTTCATTCGTTTGATGACTTTCAGACGGGTAAATTCCTCACGTTCTTTCTCCTCCAGTGCATTCTGGATATCTTTGGTCAGTGCTTCGTACTTCGGAATAGTGATATTCTTCAGAGCATTGGCACGTTTTTGCGTTTTCTTGATATTGGCTGCAAGGCGGATGGCTGCATTTTCCACCATGGACAGGCGGATGGACAGCTCTTTTACCCTTTCAAAGGCAGCCTTGGCTTCGTCCAGAGACATCTTTGTGCTGTAGTAGGCATAGGTGGGAGTGTTAGTGGTTTTGTCATATTCCACCAGAGGAATTTCCGTACCCATAACACTTCGGGTTTTAATGCGTATAGAGTTCTCGACAGGAACCGTACACGCGATCTGCTGGACAAAGGCGATACCAATCTCCATATTGGCTTTCTGCAGTGCTGTATAGGCAGTGCGGAAAGTCACATCGATCTGTGTCTGGATATCCTTTGCCTGATCGATCAGTTCCATCATTCACGAATCAGGATGTTACGCTTTTGTCCATCAGTTCATAGCCTGACGGGAAAGCTTCAGTGAGTTCTTTGCAAGTATCAGGTTTCCCTTGGTGGGAAAGGTATTCGGATCCATGTAATCACCTCGCTTCTTTTAGCGTACTGTTTCGTGATAGTACTTGTCGAGGATCTTCGTATCAATCGGTCAAGCTCTTCTTTCGGAAGAAGTCCCAGAAGCTCCCAGCCTTATCCAGGGTTTCGGTGATGCTTCGGTTCTCGGTTTCGGACTGGCCGACAAATTCACTCTCAAAGGCTTTACCAAATACCAGATAGCGTTTATCCAGCGGGGAAAGCTCATCCTCACCGATAACGGAAGCAAGGGCTCTGGCATCTCCAACCTTTGCATAGCAGGAGAAAAGCTGATTTGCCACGTCCTGATGGTCTGCTCTTGTATAGCCTTCACCGATACCGTCCTTCATCAGACGGGAAAGAGATGGCAGTACGTTAATAGGCGGATAGATTGCCTGTCCATGAAGCTGTCTGTCCAGAACGATCTGCCTTCGGTGATATAACCGGTAAGGTCAGGGATCGGGTGAGTGATATCATCGTTTGGCATGGTCAGGATTGGGATCTGGGTTACGGAACGGTTTGCCTTTTACGATACCTGCACGTTCGTACAGGGTTGCAAGCTCGCTGTACAGATAACCCGGATAACCTTTACGGGACGGAATCTCACCTTTGGAGGAGGAAACCTCTCGCATGGCCTCGCAGAAGGATGTGATGTCTGTCAGGATGACCAGGATGTGCATTCCTTTTTCAAAAGCAAGATACTCTGCGGCAGTGAGGGCAATTTTCGGTGTAAGAAGACGTTCAACAACCGGATCATTTGCAAGATTCAGGAACATAACTACATGGTCTGCAGCACCGCTTTCCTCGAAGGTACGGCGGAAAAATTCCGCTACGTCATATTTGACACCCATTGCCGCGAAAACAATGGCAAAATCTTCATCAGAGTCTTCTCCCAGAGAAGCCTGCTGTACGATCTGTGCAGCCAGCTTGTCGTGTGGAAGACCATTTCCGGAAAAGATCGGAAGCTTCTGTCCTCGGATCAGGGTGGTCAGTCCGTCGATTGCGGAAATGCCGGTGTTGATATAGTTTCTGGGATATTCACGTGCTACCGGGTTCAGCGGCAGACCATTGATGTTTAATTTTACCTCCGGGGTGATGTCCCCCAGACCGTCGATGGGCTGTCCGATACCGTTAAAGGTTCGTCCGAGGATTTCCGGGGAAAGCCCGATTTCCATGGGACGTCCGGTCAGCCGGGTATGGGTATTGCCTAAGGACATACCGTCTGTTCCTTCAAAAACCTGGATAACAGCCTTGTCCTCATAAATCTCAATAATACGGCCGATCTTGCGAGTCCCGTCATCCATGTGAAATTCAACGATTTCCTCATAGGAGGCATTCTTGACGCCTTCCAGGACCACCAGAGGTCCGTTTATTTCGCTTAAGCCTAAATATTCAATTGCCATAAACTTCTCCTCTCTGTTACGACTCATAGCCAGTTATGGCTATGAATGTAACTGTTCCGGCATCAGCCGTTTTTTTCCATTATGTTATCATAGAAAGTATCAATGTCCTGCTTGTATTGGTCGAATTTATCAAGCTGATTATTTGCCACATCATATTTAATGGAAATAATTTTTCAAAAATGTTGTTCCCCTCTTTCAGTACGGAAACCGGCATTCCACGGTTGATGAGTGCACGGCATTTTTCATAAAGATAGAGAATCGTTTCCATCATTTTAAACTGTTTTTCCATTGGTACGCAGGTGTCTTCTGCGTGAAAAGCGTTCTGCTGGAGGAAGCCCAGACGGATGACTCTGGCAATTTCCAGCGTCAGTTTCTGGTCATCCGGAAGAACGTCGCTTCCGATCAGCTTGACAATCTCCATCAGGGAGCTCTCCTGATTCAGGATTGCCATGAGCTGATTCCTGTCTGCTACAAATTTCGGGGAAACATGTTCTCTGTACCATGGAGTCAGGTCTTCCAGATATTCACTGTAGCTGGTGAGCCAGTGGATTGCCGGGAAGTGACGGGCATAGGCAAGGGATTTGTCCAGTCCCCAGAAGCAGCGGACGAAACGTTTGGTGTTTTGTGTGACAGGCTCTGAGAAGTCACCACCCTGTGGAGAAACTGCTCCGATAATGGAGACAGAGCCTTCGGTTCCGTTTAAGTTCTGCATCATTCCTGCACGTTCATAGAATGCGGACAGCTTGGATGCCAGATATGCAGGGAAACCTTCCTCTGCAGGCATTTCCTCCAGACGGCCGGACAGTTCTCGAAGAGCTTCTGCCCAACGGGAAGTGGAGTCTGCATGATAGCTACGTCGTAACCCATGTCCCGGTAATATTCCGCAAGAGTTACACCTGTATAAATAGAAGCTTCACGTGCTGCAACCGGCATGTTGGAAGTATTGGCGATCAATGTGGTTCTGTCCATCATCAGGTTTCCGGATTTCGGGTCGATCAGTTTACTGAAATCTTCCAGAACCTGAGTCATCTCGTTTCCACGTTCTCCGCATCCAATGTAGATGATAATGTCTGCATCAGACCATTTTGCAATCTGATGCTGAGTCATGGTCTTACCTGTACCGAAACCTCCCGGAACAGCGGCTGTACCGCCCTTGGCAATCGGGAAAAGAGTGTCCAGGATACGCTGGCCTGTGACAAGCGGGACGCTTGCAGGGAAACGTTTGTGGGTTGGTCTCGGGATACGGATCGGCCATTTCTGTGCAAGTGCCAGATCTTTGGTGGTTCCGTCTGCGAACTGAATGGTTACGATCGGTTCCAGAATGGTGTATGCTCCGTCAGATGCCGCGTGGATAACTGTGGCTTCTGTAAGATTCGGAGGAACCATGGATTTATGGAGAATGGAGTCTGTTTCCTGAGTTTCTGCGATAACAGAGCCGGGACCTACAACATCTCCTTCTTTTACTATGATGTGAGTGTTCCATTTCTTTTCTGTGTCAAGGGAATCAACGCTGACACCTCGTGAAATATATTTGCCTGAGGCTTTGGCAATCTCTTCCAGAGGACGCTGGATACCATCAAAAATATTGTGGATGATTCCAGGTCCCAGAAGTACAGAAATGGCATCTCCGGTTCCTGTAACTGTATCGCCCGGTTTCAGTCCTGTAGTCTCCTCGAAAACCTGTACGGTGGTCATGCCTTTCTTCAGGCCGATGATCTCACCTACCAGATGTTCCGGACCTACATAGACCATCTCGGAAATCTTAAATCCGCTGTCGCCCTTCAGATAAATGACGGGGCCGTTGACACCGTAGATAATACCTGTATTACTCATGTTCTGGTCCTCCGTCAAACTTGAATTCTTTGTATGCTGCCTCAAAATTTCCTGCAAAAGAGTGATCGATCAGGATGTTTTTCTGAGGAATCGTAGCGCGGATACCGCCAAGAAAAGAGTCATTTGCAAGCTGGATAGCAGTACCTGTTGTATGCTGAAGTTTCTCTGCAAGAGATCTGTCCTCCGGAGAGAGATAGATGGTAATCTCATCATTTCCCGCGAAATCCAGAGCTTCTTTGATCTTAGCAGTTAAATAGTTCTCATACTCCGGAGTTTTGGTAAAGGATTCCAGAAGTACTTTTACTTCGGAGAAATTTTCTCTTTTAATTCGTTTTGTTTTCTGGTCCAGTCACGCTTGATCGTGAGTTGTTCTGCGGAGAGAGCCTTGTTTATTTCACGTCGGGCGCTGGCAGTTTCCGCTTTGATCTGTGTCTGGGCGTTTTCTTCACTGAGAGTTTTGTGTTCTTCTGCCATTTTCTCCAGAGTCGCTTTATGCTCATCGAGAATGGCGGCAGCTTTTTCGTGGGCTTCCTCTACAGTGATATCATAAAAATGGCTGAGTTTTTCATCAATTGTCATGTTAACACCTGCCTGTAATATTTAGATTGTAACTGTTCACTCCGTTCACAGTAATGTAGCCAAAATTCATTCCAGATTGCCTGCGGTAATGGGATTTTAGCTTGTATGTCTCGAAATAGTGGTGTGTGAACAGTAACATTAGATTTACTATTGGTAACTGTTTTACAGTTTTAAACCAATAGCTTCATTCACATATGAAGTGATAAAATCCGGTTTGCGGCCAGTACCGTGCCTGTCGGGAATTTCGATGATCAGAGGGGTCTTGTGATGAAGCTTTACATCATCTATAATTTCGGGAAACTCCCGGCCGAATTTCTCGGTCAGGAGTATGATTCCGATTTCTTTATTGGAAATAGCTTTCTGTAAAGCATCTTTTAATTCATCATGTGTGTGTACGACCACGCCCTCTACACCTGCCAGTCTCATCCCTGTGTAGGTATCGATATTGTCGCTGATCAAAAACATCTGCATCTTATAACTGTCCCAGGATCATGAAGGAGATGATCAGTCCATAAAGGGCAACACCTTCTGCAAGACCTACGAAAATAAGAGATTTACCAAGGATACTCTGATCCTCGCTGATAGCGCCTAAGGCTGCGCTTGCCGCACTGGCAACGGCAATACCACCACCGATACAGGAAAGTCCGGTTACAAGAGCTGCTGCGATATAACCCATACCTGTTGCAAGTGTGCCTTCAGAGCCTGCAGCGGCCTGTACGGAAGAAGCACCTGTGAACATAACTGCAATGGCGATAAGCATGGTTCCAAAGAAGAAGAATGCGTTTACACCGAGAGCTGTTTTGTAACGTCCGCGGTTTTTTTCACCGATGAGATAGTAGCCAAATGGAAGAATGATGCTGAGTACCAGTGCGATTGCTAAAATGATCTGTGCGATTGTTGTCATAATTAAATCTCCTCTTAGTTTTTGATTTTGCTGTTCATATATATCATATTTATTCGGCTTCGAATATCTGGCTGACTGACAGATATGGGTTTCCCGGGGATGATATATAAATGAAAATAGTATAATTTCTGATGATCTTTTCGTTTATTTTACAGAGCGGAACGGCTCAAATTTACGTCCTGTACCTTTGTAAAAGCGGCTGAACATTTCATAATATTCCAGACGAAGCACCTGGATACCGACGATCAGGCCCTCCATACCACATACAAAAAGGTTTCCCAGAACTACTACTATCCAGTTCAGGTTTCCGCTTTCTGCGCCTGCAAGCATGAGAACGACTTCCATCATCGCTGCATGGCTGACTGCGAAAGCTCCGATACGGACGAAGGAAAGGGTATTGGAGAAGTAGCTTAACAGGACTTCAAACATTTCAAAAAGTCCCTGTACAACGAACATTCCCTTCTCTTTTGGCATAACTTCTGATTTCTTCTCAATGAGGCTGTAAGTGGCTCTTTCAGGAAGATCAGGATCAATGGTACGCCGAACATGATAAACAGTACGATTCCGCCGGGAAGTGTTTTGCCATTCAGTATAAGTGCAATGGAGACAACTGCAGAGCCGTAGAATACCAGACCAGCTACTGAGTTTGTATCAAACCAGATGTGTTCTACATCTCCGGCTTTCCAGGCATTCAGGATGTTAAATACCATACATAAAAGGATCAGGCACATACCAAAACCAATGGCAACAATAAATACTGTATTCAGCTTTCCGATAAACGGAACTGACATCATATTGTTCATCGGGCGAAGCCACAGGGCAGGTATCACATCTTCGAATCCGAAGATACTTCCGAACATAAATCCGAAGATTGTGGAGAACACACCTGCACAACTGATAATGCCTGCCAGTGTGATATGTTTGAATTTATAAAGCAGGAAACCTCCGATAAAGAGCAGCAATCCCTGTCCCACATCACCGAACATTGCACCGAAAATAAAGGAATAAGTCAGTGCCACAAACCATGTGGGATCCATCTCGTTATAGGCCGGAAGACCATACATCTTAATGTACATTTCAAATGGTTTAAACAGTTTCGGGTTCTTCAGTTTCGTTGGCGGCTGCTGGTGTATACCTGGCTTCAGATGTTCGTCCTCTTCACCGTCAATAATACAGAAAATGCGGCTGTCGTCTTTGATATCATTCTGGAAAGAATGGGCATCTTTCTCTGTCATCCATCCACATAAGATATAGAAAACGTCTTTATCCCCATGTGTACATGCCGCAAGTCTGCGCACATCAAAGTTACCGGAAAGCTGTGCGATAGCATTGCGTGATGCAACGATATCTTTCTGATTTCTAAGAAGAAAATCTGCTTTTTTCTGATCGGCAGATGCCAGATCAGCAGCAGCTCTGTTGCGTGTTTCAGTCAGTTGTTCGAAAGCTTCTTTTGCTGTTCCCTCATACGTATCTGGCATATAAATACGCTCGAAGTGCATGGAAGAATAGACGGCTTTTACTTTCTGGGCTTCGTGCTCCGGGACAAAATACAGACCCCAGACATACTGGTCATCTTCATCACATTTAATGAAAATTGTGTCCAGATTTTCGTAAATATACTTTTCAAATTTCTGGTAATATTCCTTCTCAATCCTTCCGAAACGGAAGTGGATGAACTGGAATTTCAGGATTGAGGAAATATTGTAATTAATATTTCTGAACGGGCGGATCACTCGCAGAGATTCATCCAGAGCTGCAAGCTGACTCTCCAGATCAGCACGTTTATTGCTTAGTTCCTGATAATCAGACTGAATCCGGCGGATTGTATTTAAAGCCTGTTCAGTATTCATGGGTTTGGCAGAAATCTTCTCCGGATCTGCCAGTTCATCATAGAAACTGTTGGCAGTAGAGAGTGCTTCCTTATATGGATTGATTTCCATAAACGGAGAAAGACTCTCTACTGCTGTCAGCTCGGAAAGGGCATTTTCCAGATGAATTTCGTACTTGGAAAGATAGGTGTTTACCACTCTGTCAATATCGGTTTTAGGACCGGTAATGCTCAGGAACTTCATTTTCTCAATCATAAATTCACCTCCTGGTTAATGTTCTTTAAACTGCGAAGCAGTTATTCAGTTATGCGCCATATAGAAATCAACTGTTGCAAATATAACGCATGGCTTCATCATGCTGCACACCGTAACGTACGCATTCAATGGCGATAGTCAGGCGGTTTACTTCGTGTTCCTTGTTATACAGATAAGAATAGATCACTGCTACAGAATATGGATTTCTGTGGGATTCCTTCTCAAGGATCGAGCGGTGGATGTGGTTGTAGAATTCTTCCAGATTGGCTACGGTAAGCTGTTCATATTTGTTGCCGTACCATGTTTTCTGGAAAATTCTTCGACCTTCTTCGTATGAAGGTGCTTCCACCAAAGCTGTGATCTCTTCTTTTTTTAACTTATAATTTACAGGGATCAGCAGGGCATAAATACTTGCCGAATCCATGTTGTAATACCTTTTGGAACGCTGGATAAACTGCAGGTTCAGCATATCAAATTTCTCGCCGTAAGTGCAGGTAATCTCTTCCAGATCTTTACCTTTAAACAGCTTCTTACGGATGTTCCAGATCTGGGTAAAATAGTACAGATCCAGTGCCATACCATAGTCGAAGAGAAGTGCTGTTTCATGCTCCTGGATCTTCGAAAGCGGGATGTAAAATTCGTTTCCTTTGAGGCAGGAGATCAGTTCCTCCATGGTGGAACAGGTAGTGATCCGGTCTACATCAATATTGGAATGCAGACGGAAAAATTCACGGTACGGAGAAACATCTACAGGATCCGTGTCGCGGTGATCGAAGATATTTGTCATGACTTCCTTCAGTACACGGATTTCATATCGCTTGGAATACAGATCCAGAAATTTACGCTGCTCCGGGTTGGCAAAGTGATAAATTCTGGAGAAATTCTGGAATATGGATTTCTTCAGAAGCTTCTCAATCTGGCCACGGTGCAGGGTATTTTCATCCAGTGCATCCCACCTGGAAGAGTATTCCGGCATTCGCTTCAGATAGGCGGCTACCTGCGTGACATCGGAGAGTTGGAGGATTTCCTCGAACTGATCCATGGTAGTAAGCCTGCTCTGCATTGCGCGGATTTTCGTGGAAAGTCCGCTGTAGGAGAGTACGCCTCCCATTGTTTTTCACTTCCTTTCCTGATGTCATCTAGTACATCGTTTTCGAAATAACTATACCACTCACTTGTCTGCAAATCCGAGTGCACAGGTCTAAAAGCCTCAGCGTAGCCCGCTACGCCTGCGTTTTTAGACATGCACACTCGAATCCGCATCCTACGCGATTGGTATAGTTATTTACGAAACGATGTACTAGAGTGTGTCTGAAAAATCATTCCCACAAATTGTGACGCACAGCCTTTTTCAGACACGCTCTAGCGTTTGAGACAGATCTTTACATAGTCAGTATTTTCTCAAACAATTCTCTTGAAAGTTGTGAGTGCTGCTGTTCGTAATGAGCATCCAGTGAAGAAAAGGTAGCGTCTGTGTCTGCACGTAACTGTGCCAGGCGAGAATCTTTTTCTTCTTCCAGTTGCTGACGGATCCGTCGAATCTGCTCTGCTGTCCGGGATTCCAGCTGTCTGTCATAATTTTTACATTTCTGTTCTGCCTCTTCAGAAAGCTGTTGCTTTTGCCGGTCGCAGTCTTCCATGATGCGTTGGGCTGTAAGCTCGATTTCAGATAATTTGTTAAGTATCTGCTCCATCTTCAACCTCCTTGGTTGTCAAAAATTTACAAAAAAACCAGATTTACTATGCGAAAAATAGTAATATCTGTTAGATATCATACACCCTTTTGTTAAAAAAAACCATCTAAATTTTTTTCAGAAATAAAAAAATTGTTATTTTTTAGACAAGTTAAAGAAATCTCCTGCGAATATCTGTCCGGGATGTAATTGACGTTAGGAGTATGGTATGGTAGTTTATTGGTGGCAGGAAATTGCACGCACATCTTGCGTAAAGCATTTTTCAAACACGCTCTGGAGATATAAGAAAAGGAACAGGAGATTTTTATGAGATTAAGAAATATTCCGGGAGCTCAGGATGCAATTCTGGAGAGCCCTTATGTGGTGCAGGAACACAGACAAAGAAAGGACACTGGGGGGAGGTTTTTGTGAAAAAGCAGCCTCTTCATATTGAAGTAGGGATGGGAAAAGGAAGATTTCTTATGGATCTGGCCCGGCTGCATCCGGATATCAATTATATAGGAATCGAGATGTATGACAGCGTTCTTCTTCGCGCATTGCAGAAGAGAGAAGAACTGGAGGAGAATGGAGAGGTTTATTCTAATTTATTTTTTATGAGAGTGGATGCCAGACTTCTGCCGGAAATCTTTGAGAAAGGTGAAGTAGATAAGATTTACTTGAACTTTTCCGATCCATGGCCAAAAGCCCGCCATGCAAAACGTCGCCTGACATCCAGAGAATTTCTGGCACGTTACGACCAGATTCTGGTTCCGGATGGAAAAGTGGAATTCAAAACAGATAATAAGGAACTGTTTGAATTTTCCCTGGAAGAAGTGGAGGAAGCCAGATGGAATCTGGAAGCTTCTACCTTTGATCTGCATCATAATGAAGAGATGGTACAGGGAAATGTTATGACAGAATATGAAGAGAAATTTTCTTCTATGGGAAATCCAATCTGTAAGATGGTGATTTCCAGAGGGTGTCACAGATAAAAAAGCAGAGCAATCATCTGGTTTATAGCAATTCCGTAGTGAAGTGGATTGCGATTATTCATTTGATTATCTATTGTGGCTGGCAGTGCATATTATAGTATAAGAAAATTTCGGGGCGCTTCGCGCCCGAAGGAGTCAGCCGGTGAAACGAAAAAGTTCTTTCCATAATAAGATGCTACAATTCCGTTATGAACACAAAAACTTTGATAATACTTTCAGCCGCCTGCGGAAATCCGCAGAAGAGGTCAATAAAACACTTAACAAAATGTCCCAAAACGACGAAAAAAAGGAAAAATAAATGAAATAGAAAAAAATCTGATTTTTTTGAAAAAACCTATTGACATTTAAACGACTATTATATATAATATCACTTGCGTTGAGGGTGATACAAAACTTCACCACGAAGAAAAACAAAAGAATATGCGCCTTTAGCTCAGTTGGTAGAGCACCTGACTCTTAATCAGGGTGTCCAGGGTTCGAACCCTGATCGCGCAGTTAGGAAGCACTGTTTTTGCAATCTTTGAATTGTGGGGGCGGTGCTTCTTTTCGATATTTTTCATAGATTTTTAAGAAATTTCTCAACATTTTAGAATGCAGTTATGATATAATGCTGAACAGTGGAGTGAAAGGAGACGGAAATGTTCGGATATGTGACGGCATATAAGCCGGAGATGAAGATGAAAGATTTTTATAAATATAAGGCATACTACTGTGGACTGTGTCATGTGCTGGAAGAACGACATGGACTCAGAGGTCAGGTTACACTCACATATGATATGACATTTCTTGTGACGCTGCTCACTTCCTTGTATGAGCCAAAGACGGTTCATGAGAAGCATCGGTGTATGGTGCATCCGCTAAAAGAGCATGACATGCTTTTCAATGAGATTACAGAATATGCAGCGGATATGAACATTGTGCTGACGTATTACCATTTTCTAGATGACTGGAAGGATGAGAAGAGCAAGACGGCGCTTGTAGGACTTCATACTTACCGGAAATTATACCGGCAGGTAGAAGAGAAGTAATCCGGAGAAATGCAGAGTAATCCGGAAATGCCTTGCAAAGCTTCAGAATTATGAGAAGGCGGGCGAGACGGATATCGATGCGGTTTCAGGCTGTTTTGGGAAATTGATGGGAGAACTTTTCTTATTTCGAAAAGATGTCTGGTCGAAGAATCTCTGGAAGATGGGGTTTTATCTTGGAAAATTTATTTATATTTTAGATGCCTATGACGACTTGGAGAAAGACCGGGTGCAGGGCAGTTATAATCCGCTTTTGAAGATGGCAGACGAAGAAGGATATGAGGAGAGATGCAGGCAGATGCTCACGATGATCCTTGCAGAGTGCAGCAACTGTTTTGAAATGTTGCCATGTGTGGAAAATATAGATATTCTGCGAAATATTCTGTACGTTGGCGTTTGGAATAAGTTTGAGGAAAAGTCTGCGGCCGAGGACACGGCAGGAAAGAGTAGATTAGAGGAAGAAATAAAAGGAGAAGACAGAGGAGAATTATGATTACAGATCCATACAGTGTGCTGGGAGTGCGTCGAGCGCTTCCGATGATGAAGTAAAGAAAGCGTACAGAGAACTGATCCGGAAGTATCATCCGGATTCCTATGTGAACAATCCGCTTTCTGATCTGGCGGAGGAGAAGTTTAAAGAAGTGCAGGAAGCTTATGACCAGATTATGAAGCAGAGGGAGAATGGAGGATATTCTGGAGGCTATGCGGGAAATTATTCCGGAGGGTATTCTAGTGGTCAATCTTATTCTTCCGGCAGTGAGGATGATGTGAAGATGCAGGCGGCATGCAATTATATCAATGCAAGACATTACCGGGAAGCTTTAAATGTACTGTCAAGCATGTCGAATCAGAATGCGCGCTGGTATTATTGTAGTGCGATTGCCAACTATGGTGTGGGAAATAATCTTGTGGCAATGGAGCATGCGCAGCGTGCAGCATCTATGGAGCCGGGCAATCCGGAATATACAAATCTAGTCAATCAGTTCCAGTGGAGGGGACAGCGTTATCAGAACACCGGATATGGTTATGGCAGACCGACATTTGGAACTGGAAATATGTGTTGTGATCTGTGGTGTGCGGATCAGATGTGTGAATGTATGGGAGGCGATCTTTGCTCATGCATGTAAATGCAAGAAAAATAGCATTGTCAGGGGTACTGGCTGCATTTGCAGTCGTGCTGATCGTGCTGGGGAGTATATTTGAAACAAGTACCCTGTTTCTGCTGGCGGCAGCGGCATTTTGTGTTGGAATAGTGGTCAGAGAGTGGGGGATTGCTTACGGCGCAGTATTTCTTACGGCATGTACTCTGCTTGGTGTGATCGTTTCTCCGCAGAAGATGTACTGTGTGACATTTACGGCAATGGGAATCTATCTTCTGCTTGCGGAGGCCGGATGGGAAGCGCTTGCGAAAGCAGAACGCATTCAGAAGAAAAAGATAATTTTGTGGGTGTGGAAATATCTCGTATTTAATAGTATGTTTCTTCCGGCATTGTATTTTTTTCCATCCTTACTGGTTGCCAAGAAGATGACGAAGACGTTGTTTTTCGTTATGGTAGCAGCGGGACAGGCCGGTATTTTTATTTTTGACAGAGCATACATTTATTTTCAGGCAGAAGTATGGGGCAGGCTTAGAGGAAAGGTAATGAAACAGTAAGGGAAGCCGGTGAGGAGCTTTGTTTACAGAAGTTCCCATGAAAAGTTTTCGGCACGATTCTTTAAAAAAACGAAAAAACATGGTATAATAAAAATGTTACAGGAAAATCAGCAGGAAAAGGAAAAAATTATGTGGATAGATGATGAAGCACTGGCGAGAAAGGACAGGAATCAGAAGCGCAAGTTTGAAATGCTGAAGAAGATTGCGATTACTCTCGCAGGGATCGCACTTGTGGCAGGGCTCGCAGCAGGAGGAGCTGTCGGTATTTTCGTTGGAAAGAGGACAGAAGCAAAAGCAGTTGATGCCAAAGTTGCGAAGGCAGTCAAAGAAAGTGAAGCCAAAGCGGCAAAGCAGAGTTCGGATAAGGAAGAGAAGAACACTGTCGATGAAGAGAAGAAAAAAGAGTGGAATTTGACATTGGTGAATAATACACATCCGCTGGATGAAAATTATCAACCGGAACTTGCGGAAGTGGAGAATGGTTATACATTTGATGCAAGAGCAGCAGAGTCGCTCAAGGAGATGCTTGCAGCGGCCAGAGAAGCGGGACTTAGTCCTCAGATTTGCTCGGCATATCGTACGATCGAGGAGCAGAAGGCAATCTATAATCAGACGATGCAGGAGTGGATCGATCAGGGAATGACCTATCTGGAGGCATTTGAGGAGACAGGAAAGTCGGTGGCATACCCGGGAACGAGTGAACATGAGCTGGGACTTGCTGCGGATATTGTATCTTCTTCTTACGGGATGCTGGATGAAGCTCAGGCAGACACCGAAGAGGCAAAATGGCTGGAAGAGAACTGCTATAAGTATGGATTTATTTTAAGATATCCACCGGATAAGATTTCGGAGACAGGGATCATCTATGAATCGTGGCATTACCGGTATGTTGGAAAAGAAGATGCAAAGAAGATCATGGACAGTGGTGTGACACTGGAAGAATATCTGGGAGAAACTTATTAAGAATCGTTTCCAAGGGGAAATGTCTGCAATGGCAGAGAGAAAAAATTCGCATGCAGACAGAAAATAGGCAGTAAAAATAGGCATAGAAACTTGTATAGGCAGGCAGTATAAGGGGAAACTACACTTATACTGCTGCTTTTTTTGAAGAGGAAGTCATAAAGAATTTACGTTCTGTTCTCTTTACCTTTTTTCTATTGTCTGATAAAATAGAACCCAAAGAATTGGCGATAGATTTCATATCCTTAAATTTTTTAGAAAAGAAGCGAGTGTGAACAAAGTGAAAATAGAGGTAATCGATACGCAAAAAGAAGACCGGACGGAAAACCTGCAAAAGAAGCTCAGCGGTAAGACGATGTTGGAGAGGAGATATGAGCAGGAATTGATGAAGGTGAAAGCGGCGGCAGACGCAGAACTGGAAGACCGTGACAAAGGAGAAGTGAACCCGTATACAGGCAGAGAATATGATACAAATACAGTCCGGGTACACGCAGATAAGATTGGATATGTGCAGGTGTATGACCGCAGTATCCATGGGTGGGAGACCATGACGGAATGGGCATTTCTTGGGAAGGAAGAACAGAAGAAAGTGACGCTGGGGGATGCCTATGAACCACCAGTATTTGTGTAATCCGGCAAGAGAAGAGGAAAAGGAGCAAATATGGAAAGTTACAAAGAGTTTTTAAAAAGTGAAGTACAAGAATTTAGAAAAGCAGGACACAGATTTTTGGAGAAGGAGATCAGCAAGGCAGAATTTAAAGGTATTTCCGGTGGGATGGTGTATATGCGCAGCAGGATCAGAAGTCCTTTATGATCCGTCTGCGGACACCGTCGGGACTGATTTCCAAGGAACATTTAAATCTGATTCTTTCTTATGTGCACAAGTATGGTCTGGAGAAAGTACATTTGACGACGAGACAGGCAGTGCAGCTTCATGATCTGGATATTGACAGTGTATGCGATATTATGGAAGATGGGATCGATCATGATCTGTTTACAAGAGGAGGCGGCGGTAATTTTCCGCGGAATGTCTCCTTGTCTCCGCTTGCGGGAGTGGAAAAAGCAGAGGCATTTGATGTGACACCGTATGCGCTGCAGGTTGGAAACTATTTCCTTGGAAATGCTCCTTCATACAAGCTTCCGAGAAAATTGAAGGTGGCATTCTCTTCGGATGAGAAAGATACGGCGGCTGCGTCTATCAATGATATGGGATTTATGGCAGTGTCTGAGAAGGGGATTCCGATGTTCCGCATGTGGCTTGCCGGTGGGATGGGACAAGGTCCGGCAGTAGCAGTTCCTTACCCGTCACTGGTCCGTCCACAGGAAGTGCTGTATTACGTTGAGGCGATGATCCAGCTGTTTATTGCAGAAGGGGATTATGAGAATAAGGCGAAGGCACGTACGCGTTTTATTCCGAGAAGAATGGGGACAGAGGCGTTCTTAGAATGTTTTGAGAAACATCTGGAAGAAGTGAAAAAACACATCAGTCGAGGAGATTGCGCCGGTTGCGGCAGAAGGAATGTCTTCTTGTGAAGACTTGAATGGTACTTGCATCGCACAGCGTCAGGAAGGTCTTTATACAGTGATCCTTCACCCGGTATGTGGTCAGCTTGCGGCGCAAGATCTTGAGAAGATCGCAGCATTTGTGGAGCGAGTGGAAGCGGCTCAGATTAGACTGAGCATGGAAGAAGAGATATATGTCCGCAACTTGACACGGGAGCAGGCGGAAGAGCTTCAGGCGATGATGGCGCATATGATGCAGACACCGGTTGCACGTACACTGAGTTGTGTCGGAACTCCATCTTGCCAAATGGGAATTTTGCAGAGCCAGAAGCTTTGCAGGGGAATCCTTGCGGCAGTGAAAGAAGCCGGACTTTGCGAAAGCCGGCTGCCAATGATTCAGATCAGTGGATGTCCGAACAGCTGTGCAAGGCATCAGGTGGCAGAGATTGGATTTGCGGGAAGAAAAGTAAAAGTCGGAGATCGGTCGGAAGATGCGTTCCAGCTTTTCGTGGGCGGTTCTGTTTCCGGAGCAGATACACGTATGGGAGAACTTCAGGGAGTAATGCTTGCAAGTGAGATTCCGCAATACATTGTAGAATTAGGAAAGCTTTTGGAGCGGGAAAAGAAGACTGTGACAGAGATCGCAGAGTGTGAGTGCTTTAAAGAACTGACAGAGAAATTTTTAGTTTCATAGAAGGACAGAGCGTGTTTGAAGGTGCAGAGAAGCTGAAGTTCAGACACGCTCTGGTTCTTTTTTCCCTGGCTTGTGCATAGATTAAGAAAAAGACAAGTTGAGGGATGTTGCGGAAATATGGGACAGCAAATCTGTTATTTATATGAATATAAAGAATCTGTACCAGTGAGAAATGTTGGCTTTATCCGGGCAGAGCAGAAAAGAGACGGAGCTGTTTTTAGCATCAGTGCGAAAGGAATCGTGGAACATGCAAATGAGAAATTGGAGATTTTTGGATTTTGCATGAAACATGGAAGTTGTGAAACAGTCTCTCTTGGGGAGCTTCCGATCGTGCATGGGAGTGTATCGCAGATGGTGGAGACAGAGGAACGGCTGGATGGTCTGGATGGGCTTTTGATCAAGTGTGAAGAGAAGGTTCTCTACGCGGCGGTATGGGAGCCGGTAAAAGTAAATTTTACCGGATGCGTCAGAAGAGAAAGCCAAAAAGAAGAGATAGCAGAAAAGCCAAGTGAAGAAAATGACGCAGAGGCGGAAGAAAGCTTTGCGGAAGAAAGTGTGCTGGAACAGGAGATTGATCCGGAGCAGTGTGCGTGTGCAGGGGGACAGACAGACGATGAGGAGTGCGGTGGAAAGGAACGTCTGCAATGCAGGAAAATTCGGAGAATGATCTGGGGGAACTTGCGCGCGGAGAGTGGAAGCTAGCGAACAACAGTTTTTTGCTGCATGGTTACTACAACTATCATCATCTGCTTCTGATTGAAGAGGGGGATGACTGCATACTTGGTGTGCCGGGGATTTATCACCGGAGAGAGCGGCAGGCGCAGAGTGCTTTGGTTTTTTGGAATTTCGGGAAGCAGAAGGATTGCCGGTCACACTTTCTGAGCAAGAGCGAAATGATTATGAGAGATTTGGATATTGGTGCAGAAAAGTAGAAAAAGGACAGTAGAAAGAGAGCAGAGGAAACAGGAAGATGAATCAGGATGAAAAGTACATGAAAGAGGCAATTCGGCAGGCGAAGAAGGCATATGCGCTGAAAGAAGTGCCTATTGGCTGTGTGATCGTATACCAGGATAAAATTATTGCAAGAGGATATAACCGGAGGACGATTGACAAGAATACGCTTGCGCACGCGGAGCTGATCGCAATCAGGAAGGCGAGCAGGAAGATGGATGACTGGAGGCTGGAGGATTGTACTATGTATGTTACGTTGGAGCCATGTCAGATGTGTTCGGGAGCGATCGTGCAGTCGAGGATGAAGAAAGTTGTTGTCGGATGTATGAATCCAAAAGCGGGATGTGCAGGGTCGATTTTTAATCTGCTGCAAGTGCCGCAGTTCAATCATCAAGTAGAACTGGAGATTGGAGTGTTGGAGGAGGAGTGCAGTCAGTTGATGAAATCTTTCTTTCGGGAGCTGAGAGAAGAAAAGGCAAGAAAGAAAGCGGAGGAAACTCCGTGGAATAAGAGGGCGATTTGTGGAAAAGAAAGCAAAAAACAGAAGGTACGTGGATAACTTTCCAGTGCCTTCTGTTTTTTAAAAATTATAATGCGAGTGAGCCCATTGGATCCCAAGGTTCGAGGAGGATCGGTTCAGATTCATATTCTTTGACAAATTGTTCCGGAAGGTATTTTTTATTGACAACAACCTGGTACATATATTCGTCAAACCATGCATCACTCATGACATAGTAGCCTTTCTTACCGGATTTTTCTCCCCAACTGTTCTCGACACGCCAGCGATCTGGGTTTCCGTTCTCGTCTAGATTGACACCCATAAATGTCATTGCGTGTGTCATAAGGCTCTCATGATAGTCCAGACGCTCGGCTTTTGTCATATGGTAAGTGGTACCGAGAATGTTCTTCCGTCTGATAGAGGTCAAGATCCATCACACCGTTCTCGCCGCAGGAATATTTTCC
>ENA-OQDE01000064-OQDE01000064.1-human-gut-metagenome-genome-assembly--contig:-NODE-64-length-61148-cov-5.428721_pt1 | contig 61148 bp, 67 predicted proteins | sample MGYA00242768_ERZ504595 | MGnify/ENA primary metagenome ERZ504595 (study PRJEB26092, sample SAMD00036307) | human gut metagenome | host: Homo sapiens | study: EMG produced TPA metagenomics assembly of...
AAACATCCGAATATCCATGATTCATGGCCAAGGGGAATGACATAGACTTAGAAAATATCTCTATGAAGAAATGAAAATGTGAGAAAAAGCGAGTTAACAAGAGAAAAACAAAGATTATTATGGGAGGAAATGTATCAGTATATAAAAAATAATCAGACTGACGTTGATAACGTTAAAACTACTGTTTCTTCTTTGAAAAAGTTGTTTAAGACATATAAAAAGGAAATAAAGGCATGTCTGAAAATTGAAAGTAACAAAACAATGACAGCAGAAAGAAGAAATAAAATCGATCAATTAAAAAATGATTTGAACCAGTTAGAAGAATATGAACAAAAAATATATAAGTATTATAATGTAGGGCTGAATGTAAAAATAAAATCTTTACCCGGTATGGTCGGGAAAAAGTGGAAGAAAATAAAAATGAGGTTTAAAAGAATAGTTGAATTGTTTTATAAACAGAGAGGAAGTTTGTAATATAAAATTTTATGAAAAATCTTAAAATTCAGGAAATTAAATGACAAACTTCTTGTAATGTGCTACAATTGCCTCAAAGCATTATATTCTAATCATCTATCAGGCGAAAGCCATTCAAAAATCAATTCAACGCGGCGTTGCAGATGGTTACAAGTGACCAGATTACAGCCCGCATATAAGAATTTTCAATGCTTTTAATCACCCAAAAGCAGGGAGAATTCGAAACGGCATTATTCTCCCAAATAAAAAAGGGAGAATTCGAAACGACAATATTCTCCCACACACAAAGGAGGAGAATATTATCGGAAGAAAAGAAAAAGGTGTGTCATCGGACACAGTGCTGAAAAATTATTGGAGTGGGAACGAGGAATTTGCAGATCTTTTTAATGCAGTATTATTTGGAGGCAGCCAGATCATAAGAGCAGATGAACTGGAGAACGAAGATACGGAAGATTCTGTGGTATTGGAGCACCGGAAGCAGGCTGAGGGTGTAAAGGCTGCCAGGGACAATATTAAGATTATGAAAAAGTCAACTGCCTATGGTGTGCAGCTGGTTTTACTTGGCTTAGAGTCGCAGGAACATATTCATTATGCCATGCCGCTTCGTGTTATGGGGTATGATTATGCCACTTATAAGAAACAGTATAATAATAATGCCAGACAATACAAAAAGCAGTCAGCACAGCAGGATGCAAGACTTGACGAGCACGAATTTTTATCCAAAATGAAAAAGACAGACCGTCTGTTGCCGGTCGTCACGATCGTGATCTACTATGGCGAAAAAGTATGGGATGCAGCGACATCGTTACATGGGATTTTAGATATTCCGGCAGAGATGGCACCGTATGTCAATGATTACCGGATGCTTTTGGTCGAAGCAAGACAGAACAATCTGTATTTTCATAATGGAAACAATCAGGATTTATTTAATCTGTTTGAAATCCTGTTAGATCAAAATAATTCAATAAGAGATAAAAAAGAAAAAGCGATTGAATACACAAAGGAGCATGAAGTCAGCGACATGATACTTAAAACGGTGGCTGGAGCTGCAACTGTAAGATTGATTTTGCTGCGTTGAAGCAGGAGGGAGGAAACAGTATGTGGAGTGTATTTGAGGAGACAGCAAAAGAGGGAGAGGCTCGTGGAGAAGTACGTGGAAAAGCAGAAGGGATTATAGATACTTGTTATGATCTTGGTTTGCCGGAAGAGGATATTTTACAAAGACTGCAGGTAAAATTAGATATTTCATTGCAGGCAGCGCAGGAGTATATTAGGGTATTTGGAAAGAGTACAGTATAATAGAAAGACTGAGCAGGTAAGAGGGCTTCCCATATGGGGAGTTCTTGTGCTATAATAAAATAAATTACAAATGAGGAATTGATCCGGAGATATGGGGGAATTATAAATGGAAAAAACTTTAGAAGAAGCAAAGGAACTGTTAAATAGTATTTTATTGACGGATAATACACCAATTCTGTTTTTGGGAGCTGGTTTTTCATGTGGAGCTTCGAATAAGGCGAATGCAATGGATGGTTGCAAATTGAAGGAATATATTTATGATACGTTGGCAAAAGATAAGATTGGTCCGGAAGATGAGGAAGAAGTAAAAGGCTATGATCTGAGAAAGCTGAGTGATGAGATATATCGTATATATCATGGAAAGACAGAATTATATAATTTATTGCATGAAATGTATATCAATACCAGACCGGCAGAGTTTCATGATTATTTAGTGAAATATCCATGGAAAAATATATATACGGTAAATATTGATGATCTGGTAGAAAATATCTATGAGGAACAGGGAGAGAATATCGTTGTTCAAAATAAACAGAGGCTGATATCGAATTCAAAGTCAACACAATTATTTAAGTTACATGGCTGTGTTAGAAATATGGAAGAGGGCGTTATATTTTCTGAAGATGAATATACGGAACTGATTACCAGAAAGCTGGATGCGAAATTAAATAAATTTTCGAATGATATTCAAAGGGATAACGTTATATTTATTGGGGCAAGGATGGATGAACCGGATATTAAATATTATTTGAAAATATATGAAGATGCTGGATGTCAATATAGGAATAACAAGTTAGTATTTATTGATTATAAACCTTCCAGATACCTGAAGAAAGAAGTGGAAAAATTAGGGGCAGTATTAATCCAGGCATCAAATGAAGAATTTTTAAGATATATTGCAGAAATTAATTATCAGCCGGATGAACTTGACAGAGCGAAAATGGATTTATCCTACAACGGAATTTATTTGCTTGATAATATCGTAAAGTTATATAAAAAGCCATATGAAAGTAAGCTGTACGAAGGGAATTTTTGTGTATGGCAGGATGTGTATGATGGCTGGACTTTTGAAGACTCCAATTTAAAAAATGCGGTACATAAATTGGATGAGTTATTAGAAAAAGATAGCAATATATATTGTTTTAGTATTTATGGAAGATATTTTCCGGAAATCATGTTTGCTTAAACAATTAGGATATTATATAAAAAATAAAGGATACGATATTCTGGAATATAGAGGCCGTTATCTTAATACACAGTCCATTATTAATTATGTAAATACAAGTGCAAACAATAAATTTGCGATAATCATTGACAATGCAAGTTTCTATTATGAAGAAATTGAAAGGATATTTACGAAAAATATAGGAGATAAGAAACTTGTTATTTTAACTGCATCGAGGACATATTATCATCAGAAGCGTAAATATTATCTGGAGGGAAATTGTTATTGCGATTATAAACAGAAGGATGGATTTTCAAGAGATGATTCGATTATAGTGAGAGACAAATTAAAAGCAAAAAATCATTTGTCTTACATGGCATCTTTAAGAGAGGATGCGCAGCCTAATGAAATTTATAAGCAGAAAAGCATGGCTAATCTGATTGCAAGTTTAATATATGGCAATGTTTTTAAGAGAAACAAAAATAAATTAAATATCACATTTAAAAGTTTTTCGGATTTAGAAAAGCAATTATTGATCGAATTAGCAATATTTGATACAGCAGATATTGAGATTTATCCACGCGAATTATTTACAGAACGTTATGGGAAAAGAATTTCGTTGGATGAAGATGTTACTAGGAATATGGCAAAAATAGTGAATTATGTTCGTATGGATGAGAATGGCTTGTCGTTGCGAAATGCCATTATCGAGAAATATATCCTGATAAGTAACAAAAAAGAATTGGGTGACAGGATTATTGATATTTTAAGATATGTGTCAAGATATGTTTCGGAACGTAGAAATGATATTTGGTATATTATATTTCAATGTCTTTTGAAAGAAGATATTTTGGAAAACAGATTGAAGCTGAAAAAAAATGATATCAAAAGAATTTATTTCAGTGTGAAAAAAGAATATGAAGCTATAAGTTATTACTGGCTGCAGCTGGGGTTATATGAGCAGAAAGTAAACGATTTTGTTGCTTCCTATAATTATTTGGAAATGTCAGCAAGTATCAGACCCAATTCATATAAAATTCAACATGCGCTTGCAAGAAATTACTTAAGGCATGCAAACTATGTGATGGATTATAACGAGGCAAAAGAACTATTTGCAGAGGGTGAAGCCAGAATGAAAAATCTCATAGAAAGCAAAGAATTTTATAAGGAAAAGGCGAAACCATTTTCGATTAATTCCTATATACTTGAAAAGATACGCTATATACAAAAATTTAATATTGATCCGGATAAAAAAGAATTAACCTATATGAATAATGCAATTAATATGGTATCAGATGCTGATCCATATAAAGAAAAAATGTGTTACGCATTTTATGTATTGTTGGAAGAAAAAAATAAATTGGGAATATTAGATATGTCAATGGATGGTCCATATGTAAAATATATTGGAAGAAAAAATGAACTTACAGAATCGGATCTGGAGTACGAATCGATTGTCGAGGATATGTAAGAATTGAAGGGTAAAATATGATTTTTGTTTGCAGAGACGATAAGAAAAGGTGTTTTCTACGTCAATGACTACAGGATACTTCTGATGGAGTCAAGACAGAACAATCTGTATTTTCATAATGGAAACAATCAGGATTTATTTAACCTGTTTGGAATCCTGTTGGATCAAAATAAAAAGATAAGAGATAAAAAAGTTTAGCTTGAACTTTTAACATATTTTGGAGAATAATTCGATGAATATACTTGTGATTGGAAATGGATTTGATCTGGCTCATAAGCTGCCTACAAGATATAATGATTTTCTTGGATTTGTTGAGCGTTTCTTAAATATTATCAATACACCGCAGATATTGCGGCAGGGAGAATTAAAGAATACTGAAAAGACTGTGTATAAATATATCGATCATCTTATTTTTAACGAACAGCAGCTTTGCAAAGAGTTAGAACAGCTCGTAAAAGATAATATATGGATAGAATATTTTCTTCAGAATCCGATGTACCAGAAGGAAAATTGGATTGACTTTGAAAACGAGATAAGCAAAGTAATTCAGTCTCTTGATCAGGATATGTTTTTTAAGGATGGGGAAAAAAGTGAATTGTCGGAGAAAATGCAGAATTTATCCAATCCTTTTTTGCACAAAAAGTATTCTAAATATACGGCAGCTATGAGAACTGCAAGTGCATTGACACATGGTAAAGGTGAAAGCATTACCTATAAAGAAATCAGAGACCGGTTATACAATGATCTGAATAAATTGATTCGGGCATTAGAAATTTATCTGACGGATTATGTGGAAAAAGAGGAATGTAATTGTGTTTTACCGGATATACAGGAAATTGTAAAAGAAAATGTTAAAGGGGCAGACGGGGAGGAGCAGATAAAATATTGTAAAGTGTTGTCTTTTAATTATACCAATACATATGAACGGCTTTATCTGGATAAACAGCAGATACAAAATAGCATTGATTATATCCATGGCAAGGCAAAACTCTTTAATACCGTGGAAAACAATAATATGGTTCTTGGGATTGATGAGTATCTTACGGATGAAAGAAAAGACCGGGAAACGGAGTTTATTGCTTTTAAGAAATTTTATCAGAGAATTTATAAAGAGACTGGATGTAAATATAAGGATTGGGTGGAGACAATTCGGGAAGAATATGATGATTTTTTACAGGAAAAGGAGAGAATAATCAATCGGGCAAATGAATATGTGGGGAATGATGTACAACGTATGATGCATCGTTTACAGGCATCAGCAGTTCGAGATCAGAAATGTAAAATGCATAACGTATATATTTTTGGACATTCCCTTGATATAACAGATAAAGATATTTTAAGAGAACTTATCCTGAATGAGAATGTATATACCACAATATTTTATCTCAATCGGGATGTGATGGGACAGCAGATAGCGAATCTTGTTAAGATTATAGGACAGGATGAGCTGATACGAAGAACAGGTGGAAAAAGTAAGACAATAGAATTTAAACAGCAGAAAGAATGTTAAAAAATTATAAGAACTTTAAAGAAGAAATAGTAATAGATTTTCAGGGCATTTCAGGGTATCAATTTAGTCAGGATTGCATTACAGATGGAATTATCAGTAAAATGCTGATTCAACAGAAGATTCTGCGAGATTTACTTATGAATTTAAATTTGGAGAACAGAAATTAGTATACCAGTATGTTAAATTTTCGGATCAGGATTTAAAAGAAGAAAAATTGATAATTGATGATCAGCTCATTTTTGAATGTGACTTTGAACAAAAAAATATAATTTTGAAAACCTGAATTATATAAATGCTGAGAGCACTAATATAGATCGATATATACAGTCTATGGGTTCGGAAGGCATGGAAAATGAAATCCCGGAACATGTATTACCGTTTCTTAGATGGTTGATTAGCAATGTAGCGTTGGAAAATGATTCTATTTTATTAAAGTTGGGAAGTTATGTCAGACGAATGACAGATATTTCAGCAAGTAATGTTATGGCATATTCTCCTATGAGAGTGAAGGATAGTTTCTATGAAGCTTTAGAAGAACCAGACAGATTAAAAGATTTAGAAGATTTTCTGAATGGTATGGGGATTATATGTAAGCTGGTATTAAAAAAACTGCCGGATGGACAAAGAGAATTGTATTTTTCTCATGAAAAATTAGTATCTTTTATGAAACTGCTTCAAGTGGAACACTGGCATTAGTTGATATGTATCGTAGATTGATTCCAAAAGCATGGACTCCATCTTTTATATATCTGGATGAGTTTGATGCATTTTATCATTATGAAATGTCCGAAAATGTGATGAATTTTCTCAAGAAAAAATATCCTAAATGTCAGATTATTATGACTTCTCATAATACGAATTTAATGACAAACAGACTTATGAGACCGGATTGCTTGTTTATATTATCCAGAACAGGTACATTGACTTCACTTTGCAATGCCACAGAAAGAGAATTGAGAGAAGGACATAATAAGGATGTTTATGGAAGTGTAAAAAATGTGTACAAGAAATAGATGCTCAATTTGCTGGAAATCGGTATTATGAATATTGTTATCAGGCTAATTATCGGAAAATCGTTAAAAGTGAAAGGACATTTAAGTATATAAGTGAGTATGCAAACATTAATAAAATAAAGAAAATTTTGCTGGCGTATAAATTATTTTATGTAGGGTGTTCCAGAGCGAAAAAGGAGTTGACAGTTTTTGTATCTGCTGAGGAAGTGGAATGTTATAAACAACAATTCATTGCTACATTTAGTAAAATGGGATTTGAAGTTTGTGAGTGTAAAATGGGATTGCAAAAAAATTAAATGGAAAATTGCCCATCAATGTGTATAATAAAGTTAAATAAGATAACTGTTTAAGAAAAACTGGATTTTAAAGAATCAGAAATGAGGGAAAGTGAATCAGGCATATATTACCAATATTGAAATAAACCATGTGCGTCATTTGAAAAATATTGAAATCCCTTTATCAGAGGGAAAGATGAAACATTTGATTATTACTGGGAAAAATGGATGTGGAAAGACGAGTTTACTGGATGCATTGGCTGCTTATTTAGATGTGATTACACATCCGGAATCTTATAGAGAATGTAAAAAAAATTAGAAAAAAGCAAGGAAGAGTTACAAAATGTAATAAGTCGGGAAAATGCATCTGAAGAGTTGGAGAAAATTCAAAGACGTATTGATTATTACGAGAAGCGTAATAAATTTTAATGGGAGATTTAATAGTAGAATTTGAAACACCAATAGATGATATTCAGGATTTTTTTCCACAGGGCAAATTCATAACCGCCTACTACAAAGCTGACCGCATTTTCAAAGCCCAGATCCCACAGCATGTAGAAAAAGTTGCTCTAAAAAAGGATTATTCTATCGAAGAAACGCCACGCCAGGACTTTGTAAAATATCTTCTTGATCTGAAAATGACGCAGGCTTTGGCCGCTACGAATGGAAAGAAAGAGAAAGCAGAGCAGATAGCAGCGTGGTTTAAAAATTTTGATGATTTGTTAAAAAGAATCTTTGATGATGATTCGGTAGAACTTGTATTTGACGAGGAAACGTTTGGGTTTACGATTCACATGGATGGCAGAGATCCGTTTGATTTCAATACGCTTTCCAGTGGTTATGCAGCCGTTTTAGATATTGTGGTTGATCTGATTATTCGTATGGAAAGTCAGTCTGGAAGAAAATTTGATTTTTCAGTAGAAGGAATTGTTTTAATTGATGAAATAGAGACACACCTTCATTTGGAATTGCAGCGCAAAATTCTTGATCTGTTGACATCGATTTTCCCCAATATCCAGTTCATTATGTCAACACATTCGCCTTTTATTATCAACAGTGTGGATAATGCAGTTATTTATGATCTGGAAAAGAAGATTCTGGTGAAAAATGGACTGTCAGATGTGCCGTATACAGGAATTGTAGAAGGGTATTTCAATGCAAATGAAATGTCAGTGCTGTTGCAGAAGAAGTTTAATCGCTATAAAGAACTGGTAAATAAAGAAAAACTCACAGATGAAGATTTTGATGAAATCTCAGAGCTGGAGATGTATTTAAATGAAATCCCGGATTATCTGGCACTTAATATTACGACGGAATATCAAAGATTAAAGGAAGTGTTAAGGAGCAGGAGGATATCTAATGGTAAAAGTAGAGCGCAGTTTTCCTGCTCCGGTCTCGTTGGCATTGGAGGCACAGAAAGCAAATGGAAGTTATTCAAAGCCGGATGTTGTAAAGCAGCTAAAAGAAGATTTCCATAATAAATGTTATATATGTGAGTTGAGTGACTTGCAGGATGCACAGGTGGAACATTTACTGCCACATTTGGATGGAAAATACCCGGAACGCAAATTTGACTGGAATAATTTGTTTTGGTCTTGTGGACATTGCAATAACGTGAAAAACCAACGTATTTATGATGAGGGAATTATTGATTGTTGTAAGATTGATCCGGAAGAGGCAATCATTTTTCATTTGCAGGGGAATGAGATTGATGTACATGCAGTAAACAACGAAAACAGGCAGGCGGCGTTGACGGCAAAATTAATCACAGAAGTATTTAATCTGAAAAATACAGGTATGAGGGTGTACAAAAGTGATTTCCGGTTTCAGGAATTAAATCGGGAAATGAATAAACTGTATGATTCATTGGAAGAAATGCAGGATCCGGCACAACAGAAATTTGCATTGCGAAAAGTAAAATCATTGTTGCGAAGAGAATCAAGATTTGCCGCATTTAAAAGAAATTATATAAGAGAGAATCAAGAAAAATATCCTGATCTGATAGAATACTTAGATTAAATTGTTGTAATTTTCAAATTTTGCATAATTTCTCACGCCCCCTTGACAACCCACGCCCTCAAGCGTATACTTAGCAAAGTAATCTAAAATTTTGAAAGAAAGAGAGGTAAAAGTAATGATTAGATTAACAAATGTTACAATCAACGAACTGCATAATCATCATACAATTACCTCGGTTAATTCTGTTACGCTGGCATAGATTTATGCAAAAGTAAATAGAATGTTTTTTGACATACTTCCCGTGGTGAGATGTAGCACCACGGGATTTTTTTGTGCTAACGTATCTGCTTGCGAAGTGTGCAGGCGGCTGCCAGAGTGTTGTATCACGGCACGAAATTATGTCAGAAACCGGGGATTGTAATAGGGGAAAAGTAGGAGGTATAAAAAGAATTTATGAAAAAGTTACATACATATATCGGACATTACTGGTATGGGTACTTGTTCGCAATATGTTCCATGGTCATTGCGACCGGGCTGGATATGGTTTATCCACAGATCACACAGCGGATCGTGGATGAGGTCATCACCGGCGGGAAAATGGAAATGCTCACCGGGCTTCTGGTGGGAATCGTTGCGGTTGGGATCGGACGCTGCATCTTTGGATACTGCAAAGAGTTTTCGTTTGACGTCTTAAGTTCTAAGATCGGCGCACAGATCCGTAAGGATCTGTTCCGGCACATTCAGACATTGTCGATGAATTATTTTGACAATACGAACACCGGAGAACTGATGGCGAGAGTCAAGGATGATGTCGACAAGATCTGGAATGCGATGGGATATGTCGGCATGCTGACGATCGAGGTCGTCATCCATGTGAGCATGGTGCTCTACTGTATGTTCCATCTGAACTGGAAACTGGCGCTGATACCGCTTGTGACAATGATTTCCTGCGGAGCGATCGCAATCATCATGGAGCGGAAACTGGACAAAATTTACGAGGATATCAGTGAGGAAAATGCGGTGCTGACCACGGTTGCAGAGGAAAATCTTGCGGGTGTGCGTACCGTAAAGGCATTTGCCAGAGAAAAATTTGAAATTGAAAAATTTCTGTCACACAACAAACGTTACTATGACTTAAATATCAGTCAGTCAAAGGTGCTGGTAAAATATTATCCGTATTTCCAGTTTGTGGGAAAGGCGCTTCCGGTTGCCATGACAATTTTGGGCGGTGTTTCCGTGATGCATGGAAATATGACGCTTGGCGCACTGGTTGCATTTGTCGAGTATAGCAGAAACTGCACCTGGCCGATGGAGATGCTCGGCTGGCTGACCAATGATCTGTCCTCTGCCGTTGCTTCTTATAAGAAGATCAAAAAGATTTACGGGGAAACAGCGATGATCAAAGATGAGGAACAGCCTGTCATATTAGATCAGGTAAAAGGGAATATTTCCTTCGAACATGTTTCATTTTCCATTGAGGGAAAAGATATTCTCTCCGATATCAACTTTACGGTTCCGGCAGGAAAAACCATTGGAATCATGGGTGCAACCGGTTCTGGAAAATCATCGATCGTCAATCTGTTACAGCGTTTTTATGATGTGACGGACGGTGTGGTAAAAGTGGATGGCACGGATGTGCGGAAACTTTCTTTAAAGCAGCTTCGCAGCAGTATTTCCGTTGTGCTGCAGGATGTATTTTTGTTTTCCGATACGATCGAGGAGAATATTAAGATGGGGCAGCGCAAGGTAATGCCGATCGATGAAATACGCAAAGCGGCAGATTGTGCACAGGCAAAGGATTTCATTGAAAAAATGGATGAACAGTATGCAACGGTCATCGGTGAACGTGGTGTCGGGCTTTCCGGCGGACAAAAGCAGCGGATCAGTATTGCGCGTGCCATTGCAAAATGCGCACCGATCCTGATCTTAGACGATTCCACGTCTGCGCTTGATATGGAGACGGAACACGAGATCCAGAAAACATTAAATGAATTAAAAGATACAACGAAAATGATTATTGCGCACCGTATTTCTGCGGTCTGTCATGCGGATGAGATCATCTATTTAGAGGACGGAAAGATTGCGGAGCGCGGAACGCATCAGGAACTGCTTGCAAAGCGCGGTCTTTATTATGAGACTTACATGGCGCAGTATGGCACGTTCTTAGGAGGGGAGGCGATGTAATGGCAGTCAATTCGTATCGTGAAGACGAATTTATGGAAAATACCGACAAGAAAAAAATTATGCGGCGGCTGTTTTCCTATCTGCTTGCATATAAAGGCACGATTATTGCCGTGCTATTATGTATGGGGATTACAGTGGCAATCTCACTGGTAAACCCGCTTTTGATCGAGGAAGCGATCGATCACTATATTGCACAGTCCGATCTGCATGGACTCATCCGGCTTGGGATTTTTGCGCTGGTGTTAAACCTGATCTTTATTGTGATGGTAAAAATCAGAATGTATGCGATGGCATTGATCTCTAATAAAATATTACTTCAGATCCGTCAGGATCTCTATGAGCATATCCAGACGCTGTCGTTTTCATTTTTTGACAGCAGACCGACCGGGAAAATTCTTGCCCGTATCATCGGGGATGTCAATTCCCTAAAAGATGTGCTGGTCAATGTGGTTACAACGCTGGTGCCGGAATTTGTGACGGTAGTCGGTGTCGTTGTGATTATGCTGGTAAAAGACTGGAGACTGGCGCTTGCGTCTCTGTCTACGATCCCGCTTATGATCGCCGGGATCTGGTTTGTACAGACGGCATCTCACAAACGCTGGCAGATTTCCGGAAAAGGCATCCAACTTAAATGCCTACGTTCATGAGGATATTGCCGGAATGAATGTGGTACAGAGTTTTGCGGCGGAAGATGAGACGCAGGAGATTTTTGAAAACCTGACCGATGAACACCAGAAATCATTCGTGGATGCGGTGACTTATGCTGACATGTTTGGCCCGGTCATCGATTTCTGCTGGGGAATTGGTGCGATGATGCTTTATCTGGTCGGTATCCGTTTCCTCGGATTTGAAAAAGTATCGGTCGGACTTTTAGTGGCATTTGGTACTTATATCAATATGTTCTGGAACCCGATCATGAATTTAAGCAACTTTTATAACAATCTGGTCACGAATCTTACAGCGGCAGAGCGTATCTTTGATATCTTAGATACCGATGCAGACATTGTGGATGCAAAAGATGTGACAGAGCTGCCGGATATTAAGGGAAGTGTTGAGTTTTCCCATGTGAATTTTACTTACGACAAAGGAACGCCGGCAGAGACAAAGGTACTTTCCGATGTCAGTTTTTCTGTAAAACCGGGTGAGACGATCGCACTGGTAGGACCGACCGGAGCAGGAAAAACAACGATCGTCAATCTGATCAGCCGTTTTTATGACATTGAAGAGGGAAAAATTTTGGTGGACGGCTACGATCTGACGAAGGTTTCCATTGAGAGTCTGAGACGTCAGATGGGTGTCATGACGCAGGATAATTTCATTTTCCATGGAACCGTCCGCGACAACATTCTCTATGGAAAATTAGATGCCACCGATGAGGAGATGATGCTGCCGCAAAAGCGGTCAATGCGCATGATTTCATTATGAAAATGGAAAAAGGTTATGACACGGAATTAAAAGAACATGGGGCAGGACTTTCTATCGGACAAAGGCAGCTTATTGCGTTTGCGAGAACGATGATCTCCATGCCGAAAATCCTGATCTTAGATGAGGCAACGTCCAGCATTGATACACATACAGAACTTTTAGTGCAGCAGGGAATCGAGCATTGCTCTCCGGCAGAACCAGTTTTGTGATCGCACACAGACTCTCCACGATTCAGAATGCGGACCGCATTTTTGTGATCGACAAGGGCGGTATTTTAGAACAAGGAAGTCCGGCAGAGCTGATGGAGAAAAAGGGCGCTTATTATAAACTTTATATGGCGCAGTTTGCAGGTCTGCAGGAGTAAAAAATATTTGCTGCTCACACAGTACGTGTGAACGGCAGCAAAAACGAAACAGAAAATTTCTACAGGAGGATGCGATGTTTTTAACCACACTTTGTTATATCGAAAAAGATGACTGTTACCTGATGCTGCACCGGGTAAAAAAGGAAAACGACCTGAACCATGACAAGTGGATCGGCGTCGGCGGCAAGTTTGAGGCGGAGGAAATGCCGGAGGAATGTATGATGCGTGAGGTAAAGGAAGAGACAGGTCTCACCCTGACATCCTACCGCGCGCGGGGCGTCATTACCTTTATTTCTAACGAGTGGGGCACCGAATATATGCACTTATTTACGGCAGACCAGTTTACCGGGGAGATAACCGACTGCGACGAGGGAGAACTTGTCTGGGTTCCGAAAAAGGAGATCAAAGACCTGAAACTGTGGGAAGGTGACAAAATATTCCTGCGGCTTTTGGATGAGTGTGAGGAATATTTTTCGCTGAAGCTGGTATACGAAGGCGATACGCTGGTCGATAAAAAACTTATCATTGCCGGGAAAGAACAGAAAGCAGAGTGACAGGCCGGTAACAAAGGAGAGAAACATGATAACAAAAACTTACCCGGTCGGCACCCTGCCTGCTTATAAATATGTAGTAGTTTTATCTGAATATCAGGGCAAAATTTTGTTGAGCAGACACAAAAAACGCACCACATGGGAGACACAGGGCGGAAAGATTGAACCGGGAGAGACACCGCTTATGGCGGCAAAGCGTGAACTTTACGAGGAGTCCGGGGCAGTGGATTTTGAGATAGAGCCGTTGTGCGACTATTGGGCGGGAGAGGTGCAGACCAAAGAAGAAGGAAATGGACGTGTCTTTCTTGCAAAGGTAAAAAAGCTGTCAGCCATGCCGGAAAGTGAGATGGCAGAGGTACGCACCTTTGACGAACTGCCGGAAAAACTGACTTATCCGGCGATCACACCGACACTGTTTGAGCGGAAAAAACAGGGCATCGGGAAACGTCTGCTTTACGGCACTGGAAATCCTGCAAAATTAAGTCTGATGCGGAAAAATTTAGAACAGCTGCAGATAGAGATCGTTGGGTTATCGGATATTGATGTGGCAGTACCACAGGCAGACGAGGATGGCGATTCGCCGCTGGAAAATGCAAGGAAGAAGGCAAAGTGTTATTACGATGTTTTTCAGATTCCGGTGTTTTCCTGTGACACAGGTCTGTATTTTGAAAATGTCCCGGAAGATAAACAGCCGGGCGTTCATGTCAGGAGGGTGAATGGAAAAAATCTGTCAGACGCGGAAATGCTTGCATATTACAGCGGACTTGCTGCAGAGTATGGTGGTCTGCATGCATACTACCGCAATGCCATCTGTCTTATCATGGATGAGGAACATATTTATGAGTCGATGGATGAAACGTTCTCGAGCGAACCATTTCTGATCACGTCGGTCCCGCACCCGGATGGAATCCGCAGGGAGGGATTTCCACTTGACTGCCTGTCGGTGGATCTTACAACCGGAAAGTACTATTATGACCTCGATCCGGCAGAACTTGGAAAGGTTGCCGCAGAAGACGGAAGTCGGCGGTTTTTTGAAAAAATAACTGGTATTTTCCCACACAATATGTTATAATCCTAAAATGACTGTGATAGTCGTAGTACGCCCTTTTTCCGAAAGACAGGCGAAACCTTGAAAAACGGGGGTGCTCGACAGGAACATAGAATGAAATGAACGGAAAAAAGTACATCAAGTATTCATATAAAGTTTGAAGGAGGAAATGAGTAATAATGAGTGTACAGGTGGAAAATTTAGAAAAGAACATGGCAAAACTTACGATCGAAGTTGCAGCTGAGAAGGTAGAGGATGCAATCCAGGCTGCATATATGAAAGAGAAAGGAAAGATCAGCGTTCCAGGTTTCCGTAAAGGTAAAGTGCCGAGAAAGATGATCGAGAAAATGTACGGAGCAGGCGTATTCTATGAGGATGCTGCAAATACCCTGATCCAGGAGAACTACGCACAGGCAGTAGAAGAGAGCGGTGTGGACGTCGTTTCAAGACCGACTATCGAAGTGGTACAGATCGAAGCTGGCAAACCTTTCATCTTCACAGCAGAAGTTGCTGTAAGACCGGAAGTAAAACTTGGCAAATACAAAGGCGTACAGGTAACAAAGATCGATACAACAGTATCTGATGAGGAAGTTGCAGCAGAGCTTGAAAAAGAGAGACAGAAGAACTCCAGAACTGTTACTGTAACAGACAGACCGATCGCTGAGGGAGATACAGCAGTGATCGATTTCGAAGGATTCGTTGATGGTGTTGCATTTGAGGGCGGCAAAGGAGAGAATCATCCGCTTGAGATCGGTTCCCACTCTTTCATCGATACATTCGAAGATCAGTTAGTAGGAAAGAATGCCGGAGATGAAGTAGACGTAAACGTTACATTCCCGGAGAAATATCAGGCAGCAGATTTAGCAGGAAAACCTGCATTATTCAAAGTTAAGATCCACGAAGTAAAAGCAAAAGAACTTCCGGAGTTAAACGATGAGTTCGCACAGGATGTATCTGAGTTCAATACTTTAGAAGAGTACAAAGAGGACTTAAAGAAACACTTAGAGGTTCAGAAAGAGGACGAAGCAAAACGCACAAAAGAGGATGAGGCAATCCAGAAGATCATTGACAAATCTACAATGGAGATTCCGGAAGCAATGATCAAAACCCAGTGCGAGAACATGGTAAATGAATTTGCTCAGAGACTTGCTCAGAGCGGACTTTCCATGGAGCAGTATATGCAGTTCTCCGGTCTTACATTAGACAAATTAGAAGAGCAGGTTCGTCCGGAAGCTGAGACACGTATTAAGAGCAGTCTTGTATTAGAGCAGATCGCAAAAGACGAGAACATCGAAGTAAGCGAGGAAGAGATCGACGCTGAGATCGAGAAAATGGCAAAAGCTTATGGCATGGAAGCAGACAAGCTCAAAGAATACATGGGCGACGCTGAGAAAGAATCCATGAAGAGAGATATTTCCGTAACAAAAGCAGTTGATCTTGTTATGGAGAACGTAAAAGAAAGAGCAAAAGCTAAGACTAAGAAAGAAAAAGAAGCGGAAGCTGAAGAAAACGCAGAAGAAAACGCAGAAGAATAAGAGAGGCTTCGTCGAAAGCGGACAACATACAACAGACTGGCTCATTCGGGCCGGTCTGTTTAAGCATATAAGCAATAATTAAATTTTTATAAACAAAATGGATTGGAGGAAAACAAAATGAGTTTAGTACCTTACGTCATTGAGCAGACCAGCAGGGGAGAGCGTAATTATGATATTTACTCCCGTTTATTAAAAGACAGAATCATTTTCCTCGGAGAAGAAGTGAATGAGACAACAGCAAGTCTTACCGTAGCACAGTTACTTTTCTTAGAGTCAGAAGATCCTGGAAAAGATATCCAGTTATATATCAATTCCCCGGGTGGAATGGTAACAGCAGGACTTGCAATTTATGATACAATGCAGTACATCAAATGTGATGTATCCACGATCTGTATCGGACTTGCAGCAAGTATGGGAGCATTTTTACTTTCCGGCGGTACCAAAGGAAAGAGACTTGCGCTTCCGAACGCAGAGATCATGATCCATCAGCCGTCCGGTGGAGCAAAAGGTCAGGCGACAGAGATCCAGATTGCAGCAGAGAATATCTTAAAGACGAAAAAACGTTTGAATGAGATCCTTGCTGCAAATACCGGAAAACCATATGATGTGATCGCAGCAGATACAGAGCGTGATTATTATATGTCTGCGGAAGAAGCAAAGGCATATGGTCTGATTGATGATGTCATCACAAATCGATAGAATACGGAGAAACAGCAATTATGGCAGGAAGAAATGACGATAAATTCCGTTGTTCCTTTTGCGGGAAGACGCAGGATCAGGTTCGCAAGCTGATTGCAGGACCAAACGGTGCATATATCTGTGACGAGTGCGTGGATATCTGTGCTGAAATTATCGATGAAGAATTAGAAAATGATGAGGCAGCAGGTGAAGTGGCAGAGCCGGAAGAGCAGATTAATCTGTTAAAGCCGGAAGAGTTAAAGGCATTTTTGGATGATTATGTCATTGGACAGGATCAGGCAAAAAGTGCTGTCTGTGGCTGTCTATAACCATTATAAAAGAATCATGGCCGGAGATGACCTCGGTGTAGAACTTCAGAAGAGCAACATTCTGATGTTAGGACCGACCGGTTCCGGAAAAACACTGTTGGCACAGACATTAGCGAGAGTCTTAAACGTTCCATTTGCAATCGCAGATGCGACCACACTGACGGAGGCCGGATATGTTGGAGAGGATGTTGAAAATATCCTTTTAAAGATCATTCAGGCGGCTGATTATAACATTGAACGTGCACAGCGCGGAATTATCTATATCGACGAGATCGACAAGATCTCCAAAAAATCTGAAAATGTATCCATCACCAGAGATGTATCCGGTGAGGGTGTACAGCAGGCATTATTAAAAATCTTAGAGGGAACTGTTGCGTCTGTTCCGCCACAGGGTGGAAGAAAGCATCCGCAGCAGGAGCTGATCCAGATCGACACGACCAACATCTTATTTATCTGCGGCGGTGCGTTTGACGGACTTGAGAAGATCATTGAGACCAGAATGGATCAGAAGACGATCGGATTTAATGCAGATATCCGTGACAAGAGAGATTACAATATCGGTGATGTGTTAAAACATGCACTTCCACAGGATTTTGTAAAGTTCGGGTTGATCCCTGAGTTTATCGGACGTGTGCCGGTAACGGTATCTTTGGATATGCTTGACAGGGACGCATTGATCCGCATTTTACAGGAGCCGAAAAATGCGCTGACCAAACAGTATCAGAAGCTGTTTGAGTTAGACGGTGTAGCGCTTGACTTTGACAAAGAAGCACTTGAGGCGATTGCAGATAAAGCGTTAGAGCGCAAGACAGGAGCGCGTGGATTCGTGCGATCATGGAGGCTGTTACATTAGATCTGATGTACCACATTCCATCGGATGAATCTATTACACAGTGCCAGATCACAAAAGAGATGGTGGATGAACAGCTTGCGATCGAAGAACGTGAACTTGAAAAGATAGAGGAAAAACAGGTTGGATAATAAAGCGATGAAAATGCCTGCGGTGGCACTTCGCGGAATGGTCATCCTTCCGGGGATGATCGCACATTTTGATGTGAGCCGTGAAAAGTCGATCCATGCAGTAGAACAGAGTATGATGGATGAACAGAAGATCTTCCTTGTTGCACAGCGTGATGTGGAGCAGGAAGAGCCTGGCATCGAAGATTTATATCATATCGGTATTATTGCAGAGGTCAGGCAGGTCATAAAATTACAAAACAACATCGTCAGAGTTTTAGTGGAAGGAACAGAGCGGGCACAATTGTCCGCTTTTGTTTCTCAGACGGACTTTTTAGAGGTGGAACTCACGCGGTGTGAAGAAATTGATGAGGGATTGTCGGACGAGGCAAAAACGGCTATGGTGCGCAGTGTACAGGACACATTTGAAAAATATGTAACTGTCAACCCGCATGTCGGAGGTGAACTGCGCAGACAGGTCAGGGAAGAAAAGAATCTGCCGAAGATCATGGATCTGATCGCCAACAATCTTCCTTTTATTATGAACAGAAGCAGGAAATATTAGAGGCAGTTTCACTGACGGAGCGCTATGAAGTTTTGATGGCGCTTCTTTTAAAAGAAATTGAGATCACTGCGATCAAAAATGAATTCCAGGCAAAAGTAAAGAAACGTGTGGATAAGAACCAGAAGGAATATATCCTGCGTGAACAGATGAAGCTGATCCGGGAAGAACTCGGCGAGGATAATGCGGAGTCAGATGCGGATGCCTATTTAGAACAGTTGAAAAAGTTAAAGGCAGACAAAGAAGTCAAAGAAAAGATCAGAAAAGAGATCTTACGCTTTAAAAATATCAGTGGAAGTTCTTCGGAGAGTGCAGTCAGCCGCGGTTATATCGAGACCATGTTAGAACTGCCGTGGAATAAGGCATCCAAAGATAACAAGGATCTGAAAAATGCAGAGCGCATTTTAAATGAAGATCATTACGGATTGGAAAAAGTAAAAGAGCGTATGTTAGAGTTCCTTGCTGTGCGCAATCTGACGAAAAAGGGCGAGAGCCCGATCGTATGTTTAGTCGGACCGCCTGGTACCGGAAAGACGAGCATTGCCCGTTCCGTGGCGCGTGCACTTGATAAAAAGTATGTTCGAATCAGTTAGGCGGCGTCCGTGACGAGGCGGAGATCCGTGGACACCGGAAAACTTATGTCGGTGCGATGCCGGGACGTATTGTCAATGGTCTGCGCAGTGCCGGCGTGAAAAACCCACTGATGCTGCTTGATGAGATCGATAAAATGAGCAGCGATTATAAGGCGACACTGCATCTGCCATGCTTGAGGTGCTCGACGCAGAGCAGAACTGTAAGTTCCGCGACCACTATATCGAGGTTCCGATTGATCTGTCAGAGGTACTGTTTATTGCGACGGCGAACTCTGTACAGGATATTCCACGTCCGCTGCTCGACCGTATGGAACTGATCGAGGTGAGCAGTTATACGGAAAATGAGAAGTTTCATATTGCAAAAGAGCATTTGCTGCCGAAGGTAAAAGAGAAAAACGGTTTAAAGCCAGAACAGTTAAAGATCAGTGACCGTGCGCTGCAAAAGATCATTTCCGGTTATACAAGGGAAGCAGGTGTGCGTAATTTAGAGCGCAGGCTGTCTGAAATTGCAAGAAAATCTGCAAGGGAAGTATACGAATCCGAAGTCAAATGCGTAAAAGTTACAGGTCAGAATGTAGAAAAATATCTTGGAAAAGAGAGATATACGTTTGATCAGAAAAACGAGAACGATGAGGTCGGAATCGTGCGCGGTCTGGCATGGACGAGCGTCGGCGGTGATACGTTGGAGATCGAGGTCAACGTGATGCCGGGCAAAGGCGAAGTACAGCTTACCGGACAACTCGGAGATGTGATGAAAGAGTCCGCACAGGCAGGCTTAAGTTATATCCGTTCGGTAGGGGAAGAATATCATATTCCAAAGAAGTTTTTTCAGGAAAATGACATTCATATCCATATCCCGGAGGGGGCAGTGCCAAAAGACGGACCGTCCGCAGGTATCACGATGGCGACGGCAATGCTTTCTGCGATCACACAGACTCCGGTTCGTGCGGATGTCGCAATGACAGGAGAGATCACACTGCGCGGCAGAGTTCTCCCGATCGGTGGCTTAAAAGAAAAGATCCTTGCAGCGAAGAATGCCGGAATCAAAACGATCTGCATTCCGAAGAAAAACGAGAAGGATGTGGAGGAGATTTCTGCGGAGATCAAAAAAGGCTTAGAACTTGTATTTGTGGAAAAAATGCAGGAAGTGCTGGAAGTGGCATTTGTAAAAAGGAGAAAAACATGGTAATAAAAAATGTAAACCTGGAAATTGTCTGCGGTGTGACCAGCAAGGTGCCGGATACCGCATATGCGGAGGTGGCTTTTGCAGGAAAATCAAACGTTGGAAAATCATCTCTGATCAATGCGCTGATGAACCGCAAAGCACTGGCACGTACTTCCGCACAGCCTGGAAAAACGCAGACCATCAACTTTTACAATATCAACGATGCCATGTACCTTGTCGATCTTCCGGGATACGGCTATGCAAAGGCATCCGAGGAAGTAAAGGCAAAGTGGGGAAAAATGATCGAAAATTATCTTCACACTTCAAAGCAGTTAAAGGCAGTCTTTCTTTTGATCGATATCCGCCACGATCCGTCTGCAAACGACAGAATGATGTATGAGTGGATGGTGTATCAGGGATTTGCACCGATCATTATTGCGACCAAACTCGATAAGATCAAACGAAGCCAGATCCAGAAAAATGTCAAAGCGATCCGCGAGGGCTTAAATGTACAGCCGGGAACCACGATCATTCCGTTTTCTGCAGAGACGAAGCAGGGGCGTGACGAGATCTGGGAGCTGATCGATTCTTTCGTGCTGCCGCAGGAAGAAAAATAGCCTGTTTAAAAATATGTCAGAATATGGTATGCTGAAACTATAAAAATTTACAAAAAGCAGAAAATCTTAACAGGAAGCAAACTCTTATCAGATTGCGCCTGTATGAGGTTCATGCTAAAATAATCACTATGACGAAGAGTCAGTATCGGAGGATAGCCATGAAAAAGAAAAAAATCGTAATAGCACTTGGTCATGAAGCACTTGGTACCACATTACCGGAGCAGAAAGAGGCAACAAAACGCACTGCAAAAGCGGTTGCTGATTTTATCCGCGATGATTATCAGGTAGTCATTACACACAGTAACGGGCCACAGGTTGGTATGATCCATACAGCAATGAATGAGTTCTGCAGATTATATCCGGAGTATACCGCTACGCCAATGTCTGTATGTTCTGCAATGAGTCAGGGATATATCGGTTACGATTTACAGAATGCTATCCGTGCCGAGCTGCTGAATAAAGGCATTTATAAGACAGTTTCCACAGTTCTGACACAGGTTGTTGTCGATCCATATGATGAGGCTTTTTACAAACCAGGTAAGGTGATCGGACGTGTGATGACAGAAGAAGAAGCTGAGGCAGAGGAGAAAAAAGGAAATCATGTCACAGCAGTAGAAGGAGGATTCCGCCGTATCGTTGCAGCACCGAAGCCAATGGATATCGTTGAAATCGATGCGATCCGTGCATTATCGGATGCAGATCAGGTTGTTGTTGCCTGCGGAGGTGGCGGTATTCCGGTACTTGCACAGGACAATAATTTAAAAGGTGCGAGTGCAGTCATTGAAAAAGACCTTGCAGCAGGAAAATTAGCAGAACTTTTAGATGCTGACATGTTAGTCATTTTAACAAGTGTGGACAATGTATGTCTGAATTACGGCACAGAGAATGAGAAACCTCTTTCGACCATGACTGTTGCAGAAGCAAAACAGTATATGGAAGAAGGTCAGTTCGGAGAGGATGACATGCTGCCAAAGATTCAGGCTGCCATTGATTTTATTGGAGATTCCGCAATCCGTTCCGTACTTATTACAAAGCTGAACAAAGACGGCACCTATGTGAGCGGTGGACCGGGTACGATGATCACGAAATAAACTGCCATTTTTATGGTAATAATAAGACTGAATCGATTGCCGAAAATAAATTTTTTTACGAGGAAAAAAGATGTTTAGAAAAACAAAAATTGTTTGTACTTTAGGACCTTCAACAGATAAGGAAGGTGTATTAAAACGCCTGATCGAAGAGGGAATGAACGTTGCCCGTTTTAATTTTTCCCATGGTGACCATGAGGAGCAGTTAGGACGCCTTCAGATGTTACAGAAACTTCGTAAGGAATTAAAGCGTCCAGTCGCAGCACTGCTTGACACAAAAGGACCGGAGATCCGCCTGAGAGATTTTACGGACGGAAAAGTCGAACTTAAGGATGGACAGACTTTTACCCTGACAACCGATGAGATTATGGGAGATGCAAAACGTGTTTCCATTACTTATAAAAACCTGCCGGAGGATGTAAAACCGGGAGATCGCATTCTGATCGATGATGGTCTGATCGGAATGGAAGTAAAAGAAATCAAGGTGACATCTGGCGCAAAGGCAGATAAAGATGGCAATAAGCCAAAAGATATCATCTGCCAGGTGTTAAATGGCGGTGTGATTTCCAACAGAAAAGGCGTGAACGTTCCGAATGTAGAATTGTCCATGCCATATATCAGCGAAAAAGATTATGGTGATATCGTATTTGCGGTAGAGCATGATTATGATTTTATTGCTGCATCTTTTGTCCGTACCGCAGATGATGTGCTTGCAATCCGCAAGATCCTTGCAGAAAAAGGCGGCGAGGATATCAATATCATTGCAAAAATTGAAAATATGCAGGGTGTACAGAATATTGACGATATTATCCGTGTTTCCGATGGAATCATGGTAGCGCGTGGTGATATGGGTGTTGAGATCCCGTTAGAGGATGTACCGGTGATCCAGAAGATGATAATTAAAAAAGTATACGATGCAGGCAAGAAGGTTATCACAGCGACTCAGATGCTTGATTCCATGATGAAACATCCGCGTCCGACCAGAGCAGAGGCAACTGACGTTGCAAATGCAATCTACGACGGAACCAGTGCGATCATGCTCTCCGGAGAGACAGCTGCAGGTATGTATCCGATCGAGGCTTTAAAGACTATGGTGCGTATTGCAGTCCGTACGGAACAGGATATCAATTACTTACAGCGTTTTAAAATGCGCAAAACCATGAGCAACCCGGATGTGACCAATGCAATCTCCCATGCGACATGTACAATGGCAGGAGATTTGAATGCGGCAGCAATCATTACGGTAACAAAATCAGGACGTACCGCCCGCATGGTTTCCAAATATCGTCCAAACTGTCCGATTATCGGAGGATGTCTGACAGAAAAGATTTACCGTCAGCTTGCATTATCCTGGGGTGTGATCCCGCTTATGATCGAGGAAAAGACACAGGCAGAAGAGCTGTTTGACTATGCAGTCGATGCAGCAGAAGCAGCAGGAATCATTTCAAAGGGCGATGTTGTTGTCTTAACCGCAGGAGTTCCTCTTGGTGTATCCGGTACGACCAACCTGATCAAGGTGCAGGTGGCAGGACATATCTTAGTGGAGGGACAAGGAATCGGAACACAGAAGATTTCTGCAAACCTCTGTGTATGTCACAGCGATGAGGATTTAAAAAACTTTAAAGTCGGAGATATCATTGTTGCAAAAGATACCAGCAATGCCATGATGACACAGATGCGTGAGGCATCCGGACTGATCGTGGAAGCATCCGGCGAAAACTGCCATGCGGCGATTGCAGGATTAAGCCTTGATATTCCTGTCCTGATCGGTGCAAAACATGCGCTTGATGTCTTAAAATCCAGTGCATATGTAGAATTGGATTGTGAGAACGGACTTGTGACAGCAAATTAATTTGCAACAAATTTTGTTGACTGGAAATAGAAGATTAAAGTGAAAGAGAAAAGGATATGAAAGGCTCTAGAGAGGGTCTGCATATCCTTTTTTCCATATTCCGGTCCAGTATAGCAGATACAGGATTATGGCAGAGGTTCCATTACTGATTACAACGGAATACCAGACGGATGCCACTCCCATATGAAATACATTTGCGCATATCCAAAGAGACAACAGACGGAATAGCCATATCCGGGAAGCATCTACGAGCATTGTGATCAGTGTATGCCCACATCCCTGGAACAATCCCTGTGATACATTATAAAAAGCGTTTGTAAAGCACCAGAATGCAATAATGGATAAATAGTCTGCAGCCAGAGGGATGACTTTGGCATCTGTTGAAAAGAATGATACCATAGTCTGGGAAACAGGGCGTCTTGAAAAAATGAATCCCAGAATAAGTAAAAATAAGGTACACATTTTTAATGAATAATGGAAGGTTTTCTTCGCCCGCTCTGTGTTTCCGGCTCCCATATTTTGTCCAACTATAGTAGAAACGGCGGAACCGACACCACTGGCTGGCATTGTGATAAGACTGTTGATTTTGTTGCCAATACCATAGGCGCTGGTTGCAATATAACCATAAACATTTACATTTCTGGTCATGATCAGCGTACCTAGCTGCATGGTGCTGCCGCCAATCGCAGTTGGCAGACCAATTTTGATAATGGCGCGTATCATTTTTTGGTCAAAGACAAAATTTTTAAAAGAAATCCGTATGAGCTGATTTGATTTTGTAAGAAGGATCAGTCCAATGAGAGCGCAGGGGATTTTTGCTATAAGCGTGGCAAATGCTGCGCCTCCGATTCCAAAGTGGAACACAATGAGGAAAAGAGGATCTAATATCAGATTGATCATGATACCAAGCAGATTGAGAAGCATGGGTTTTACAGTGTCCCCCTGCGCCTGTTTCACGGCTGTGAATAAATTGATCATGAACAGAAATGGCATATCAAGGACCACAATTCTTAAATAAGTAAGACCGTACTCATAGACCACTCCCCTGGCACCGAGCCAGGTGACTAATGCCGGGGATATCAGCCAGCACAGTAATGCACAGATGAGGGAGAAACCAAGGGATGTAATACAGATATGATTTGCCATTTTGTTTGCCTGTTCATCTTTTCTGGCACCAAGGTATTGCGATATAAGAATTGCACCTGCGGTTGTTATGCCGCTGCCAAAACTGTTAAGGATATTTTGAAATGGTGATACGAGCGTTATGGCAGACTGGTTTTCTGTTCCGATCCGTCCAAGCCAGAATGTGTCCGTAAGATTATACATCGACTGGATAAAACTATTGATCATGACCGGAACGGCGAGCATAAGGATTGCCTGGGACAGGTTTCCATTTAGAATCATATTTCGTTTATTTTCAGATATTTGTTTTGGCATAGGATCTCCTTGTGGATTTATAAAATATGTTGACAGGTTGTATTCATATGGTTCATAATATGACAAAAAAACAGTATATTCCTTGAAAAAAATGATAAAAACACATAAAAGTACAGAAAAATGGAGAATTATATGTTTCAGGATATGTCAAAAGATTTTGATATTAAGAAGATCAGAAGAAGTAATACGATATCTGAAAGTAACTGCGAGCCACATGTACATCCATTTCATGAAATTTTTTATCTTTCCAGTGGGGAGTGCACCAGCTTTATTGATCACAATATCTATAAGTTTGGAAAAGGTGATCTTGTAATCGTTCCGGGTGGCTGTCTGCATAAGACAGTATATACCGGGAAAGGAATTCATGAAAGGATTGTTATCAGTTTCCGGCAGGAGATTACGGATTGGATCAAAGAACAGATCGGAGCGGAATATCTTAAGAACTGTATGGTTCCGGGGGTAATCAATATACCGGAAAAACGCAGAAACTATGTGGATTCCCTGCTGGATAAGTTAATGTTTGAAAATGATACGCCGGACATATTATCAACGGCATTTATAAAAGCAGGACTTGTTGAACTTTTGCTGTTTATCATAAGATGCAAGGAGTATGAGGACAATGTTATAAAAGAGATTGATGTTGATAACCGAAAAATCCAGGAAGTTGCAACATATATTTTTGAACATTATACGGAAAATATTTTACTGGAAGATGTGGCGGATAAATTTGACATGAATAAGTCATTTTTGTCTAAGAGATTTAAGACAGCGACGGGGTTCGGGTTTAAAGAATATATTATTAATCTCCGGATACAGAATGCATGCAGGCTGCTGCTGGAAACGAATAAATCTATCACAGATATTGCTTTTGAATGTGGATTTAATGACAGTAACTATTTTGGGGATTCGTTTCGAAAGATAAAAGGTATATCACCACGCAAATACAGAAAAAATGAAACATTTTAGTTTGGGATACAAAAGAAGCCTTCATAAAAAGAAGGCTTCTTTTGTCAGGTAAAGACAGGCAGGGAGGTTAGCCCATCGTTACTTCTACATTTACATCTTTCTTCTCAGCCGAGAATGGAATCGTAGTTCCCTCTACCGGCTGTCCATCCACGATCATGGAAAGCACACCTTTTTCCACATGATTTGGATTCTTTACGGTGATATGGTAGCTGACACCGCGGAAATCACGTTTGGCGGTAAAACCATCTAATTTGGATGGAATACAAGGATCAACAGTCAGACCATCATAATCCGGGCGGATACCAAGGATAAACTGGGAAACATTGAGGAAGGTCCATGCGGCGGTTCCTGTCAGCCAGCTGTTCTTTGCCTCACCGAAGTTCGGGGCGTCTTTTCCGGCAATCATCTGGGAGTATACATAAGGCTCTGTGCGGTGGATCTCGCTGATATCCTCAATGTATGCAGGACAGGTTCTTGTATATACCTGCCAAGCACGGTTGCCTCTGCCAATTACAGTCTCCGCGATAGAGATCCATGGGTTGTTGTGACAGAAGATACCTGCGTTTTCTTTGTATCCTGGTGGATAAGAAGAAATCTCACCAAGTTCCACATGATATCTGTGGTAAGGCGGCTGTAACAGTACGATACCGTATTTCGTGTCGAGATATTTTTCGACGGATTCCATTGCCTTTAAGCAGCAGCCTTCCTCTAAACCAATCTCAGCCATAACACAGAAGCCTGTGGCTCAATAAAGATCTTGCCATCTTCGCATTCTTTTGAACCGATCTTATTTTTGTAATGATCGTAAGCACGCAGATACCATTCGCCATCCCAGCCGGCATCCATAACGGTTTTTTCCATCTCTGCGATTGCTTTCTCTGCAAGTTCTGCTTCCTCCGTCATGCCCTGATGGCGGCAGATTGCTGCATAATCTTTTCCGTAGCGGACAAACATACCTGCGATAAATACGGATTCAGCATTCGGGCCTCGGAAGGACCAAAAGTCTGGAAAGATTCACCCGGCTCAGTCGAGAAGCAGTTTAAGTTGAGACAGTCGTTCCAGTCGGCACGTCCGATCAGCGGTAAATTGTGCGGTCCCAGATGTTCCATTGTATAATGGAAGGAACGGCGCAAATGCTCCATGAAAGTGGTTGCTTTGGAAGCATCGCTGTCATATGGTGTCATCTCGTCGAGAATTGAGTAATCGCCGGTCTCTTTGATATAAGCTGCAGTTCCGGCGATCAGCCATAACGGATCATCGTTAAAGCCGCTTCCGATGTCAGAGTTGCCTTTTTGGTGAGCGGCTGATACTGATGATAAGCACTTCCGTCCTCGAACTGGGTAGCTGCGATATCTAAGATACGCTCTCTCGCACGGTCAGGGATCAGATGTACGAAACCGAGCAGATCCTGACAGGAATCACGGAATCCCATGCCACGGCCGATACCGGACTCAAAGTAAGATGCGGAACGGCTCATGTTAAAGGTAACCATACACTGATACTGGTGCCAGATGTTTACCATACGGTCTAATTTCTCCTCACTGGAAGAAATGGTAAAATGGGACAGCAGTTCGTTCCAGTAATCTTTTAATTTGACGAGTGCTGCGTCTGCTTTTTCTGCGGTATCAAAACGGGAGAGAAGTTCATCGGCACGTTTGCGGTTGATGACTCCATCCTCAGCACGTCCAACCCATTTTTCCTCTACTGGATTTTCAACATAACCAAGTACGAAAACGCAGGTCTTTGTCTCGCCCGGAGCAAGAGATACTTCAAGGTGGTGGGAACCGATCGGTGCCCAGCCGCTTGCAACAGAATTCTTTGAAGTTCCGTTTACAACAACTTCCGGAGCAGAGTTTTCACCGTAAGCGCCTAAGAACGAGTCACGGTCTGTATCAAAACCGGCGATCGGAGCGTTGACAGCGTAAACAGCGTAATGATTTCTGCGCTCTCTGTATTCGGTCTTATGATAAAGAGCAGAACCGTGGATCTCAACCTCACCGGTGGAGAAGTTACGCTGGAAGTTGGTCATATCGTCCATTGCATTCCACAGACAGAACTCTACATATGAGAAAACAGAAAAATTACGGGTTTCATTGCTCTCATTGGTAAGGGAGAGTTTGCCGACTTCACATGTCTCACCGACCGGAACAAAAGAGGTAAGCTCTGCGGTCAGTTTATTTTTGGTTCCTTTAAATACGGAATAACCCATACCGTGACGGCAGCTGTAAGCATCCAGTTCTGTTTTGGAAGGCATCCAGCCCGGATTCCAGATCGTGTCACCATCTTTAATATAGTAGTAATGTCCATTGGAATCGAGCGGTACATTATTATAGCGGTATCTGGTCAGGCGGAGTAACTTTGCATCTTTGTAGAAACTGTAACCGCCGCAGGTGTTTGAGATCAGAGAAAAGAAGTTCTCGGAACCAAGGTAGTTGATCCATGGCAGTGGTGTTTTTGGAGATGTGATGACATATTCTTTGTTGGTGTCATCGAAATAACCGAATTTCATAATAAAATCCTCCATATACATAAATATTGATAAGTAACGATTTCGAAAACGATTAAGTTTCATTCTTTAATAAAAAGTATATATTCAGAAAGAATAAAAATCAATATAAAACATTGAAAAACAGGCAAATATAGCAGATTAAACAAAAAAAATATACTTTTATGGATGAAAGCGACAATAGCTATTTTCTGATGAATAATTAAAATATTTTACGAAAACGTATAAGAAGTAGATACAAAGTACTGAGATTACAGATAATTGGTCTAATATTTAATGTAAAAATGCACAAAAACTACTACAAAAAAGTGTAAAAAGCGACGAATTGCCAAAAATCAGTTGCAATTTGCTTATGGATGACATATAGTAAAAGTACGAAAACGATTAAGAAATATTTCAGAAACAGGATTTCGTTTTCGAAGAGAAGCTGGAGGTTTCCATGGTATCATTAAAAACGATTGCAGAGAAATGTGGAGTATCTACTGCCACCGTAAGCAAGGCTTTAAATGACCAGAGAGATATCAGCGAAGAGACAAAGAGCCGTGTCAGAAAGACAGCAGAAGCACTTGGTTATTTTCCAAATGCGGCGGCGAGAGCACTAAAGACAAACCGTTCTTATAATATAGGAGTTCTCTTTGAAGAAGAGGCGGGAAGCGGTTTGACACATGAGTATTTTTCCGGAGTGTTGAATGGATTAAAAGTTCAGTCGGAGAAACAGGGATATGACATTACATTTATCAATACCTGTTTTGAAAATCGCAAGATGTCCTATTATGAACATTGCAGATACCGGAATTTTGAAGGAGTTGTAATCGTCTGTGCCGATTTCAATGACCCGGATGTCTTAGAACTGATGAATAGTGACCTGCCGGTCGTTACGATTGATTATGTACATCATAACTGTACGGCAGTCAGTTCCAACAATATTCAGGGTATGGAAGATCTTGTAAAATATATATACGGGCAGGGACATCGGAAAATTGCATATATTCATGGGCAGCAGGCTTCTTACGTTACGAAAGACCGGCTGGCAAGTTTCTACCGGACGGTGGATGAACTTGGTCTGAAGATTCCGGATGAATACATCCGGACAGCAGATTACTTAGAGACCAGGGAGGCAGCAAAACAGACAAAAGAGCTGCTCAATTTAGAAGATCCGCCAACCTGTATCATTTATCCGGATGACACCTCTTTAATAGGAGGAAGGAATGTCATCATAGAGATGGGACTTCGGATTCCGCAGGATATTTCGATTGCAGGATATGACGGAACGAGGATGTCGCAGTTGTTACATCCTCAGCTTACGACGATCAGACAGGACACAGAGCTGATCGGGAGTGAGGCAGCCAAGCGGCTGATTGGCTCCATTGAGAAACCGAGAACAACTCTCGTAGAGAGAGTCGTTATAGAAGGGATCTTAGTTGCAGGTAAATCCGTTGGACGCATTTAAATGTAGTTGCAGCTACATGCAGATGACGCTTTTACAGAAGTTTATACAAAAGAGCAGCAAAAGATTCTGAACTATCTGCTTTACAAGCAGCAAAACAACAAAAACAATGGTCAAAAGACCACATATTAAGGAGGAGGGTTTTCTATGAAGAAGAAAATCGTTAGCACATTATTATGTACAGCAATGCTTGTAACCATGATGGCAGGATGCGGCGGTAATAACGCAGCAAACACCAGCACAAACAGTGGAAACAGCAGCTCGGCAGATACGGGCAGCAGTGACGCCGCAGCCACAGATGAGGCAGCTCCGGCGACCGAAGCTGCAGCTTCAGATGCGAGTGCTTCCGATGAAGGAAAAGTACTTAACATCTACTGCTGGAACGAAGAGTTCAAGAGCCGTGTTACAGATCATTATCCTGGATATACAGAGGTGGATGCAACCACAGGTACGATCGGTGATGTAACTGTAAAATGGAACATTACACCGAATGATGACAATGCATATCAGAACAACCTGGACGCAACCTTATTAAAACAGGCCGATGCAGCAGCAGATGACAAGATTGATATCTTTTTAGTAGAAGCTGATTATGCATTAAAATATGTAGATACCGACTACACAATGGCAGTATCAGATCTTGGAATTACTGATTCAGATCTTTCCAAACAGTATCAGTACACCAAAGATGTTGTTACCGATTCCAACGGTGTATTAAAAGGTGTTTCATGGCAGGGCTGTCCTGGCGTATTATTCTATAACAGAGATGCAGCAAAAGCAGTATTAGGATCTGATGATCCTTCAGAAGTTCAGAACTATGTAAAAGACTGGGATACATTCAATGATACAGCAAAGAAGATGAAAGATGCAGGCTACACCATCACATCTTCCGCAAACGATACTTACCGTGTATATTCCAACAACGTTACTTCCAAATGGGTTGTTGATGGCAAGATCAATATTGATGACAACATTATGAAATGGGTTGATGATTCCAAAGAACTTGTAGATGCAGGCGAGACAGGAACATACGAACTGTGGAGTGATGACTGGAAGAAAGGTTTCTATCCGGAAGGAAATGTATTCTGCTACTTTGGACCTGCATGGTTAGTAAACTTTTCAATGGCAGCAGATACCGAAGGCAGTATCGGTTACAACGGTGGCTGGGGAGCAACCGAAGGACCGCAGGGCTTCTTCTGGGGTGGTACATGGATCTGTGCAGCAAACGGAACTGATAACCAGAGCCTTGTAAAAGATATCATGCTTCAGATGACAACCAATGATGATGTTATGAAAGAGATCATCGAGAAAGATGATGACTTTGTAAACAACCAGGATGTAATCGCTGAGATGGCAGACAGCTCCTATTCAAGCAAGATCTTAGGTGGACAGAACCCACTTGGCATTTACAGCTCAGGCGTTTCCAAACTTGATTTAAGCAACCTTTCTGCATACGATCAGGGATGTAACGAAGAGTTCCAGAACGCAATGAAGAACTACTTCGAAGGAACAGCTACCAAAGAAGAGGCATTAGATCTGTTCTACAAATCAGTGGTAGAAAAATATCCGGAGTTAACATACTAAGCAGACAATGGTATAAAAAATGAACAGATGCCGCGCCTGCCGGACCGTAAGGGAGGCGGGCGCGGCTCATTTTATATCCAAATGTGTGTAAAAACTGTAAGCGCAGAGCTGACAGCAGACTTACACAGAGTAAAAGTGAGGGATGCTGTGAGCTCTGTGAACGAAAATCATGCACTCTGGAAAAGGAGGTCAGGTTGTTATGAAGAAAAGCAGCGGAAAGGTAGTAAGATACAATAAATGGGGATATATCTTTTTAATTCCTTTTATTGTAGTATACGTTATTTTTCAGCTGATCCCATTGATCAGCACAATTTACAACAGTTTCTTTGAAAATTATATGTCAGGACTGACACAGGTCGGACCGAATTTTGTCGGACTTGCAAACTATAAAAAACTTTTCTCAGATGGAGATATCTGGATTTATACCAAAAACACCATGTTATTATGGATCATGTGTTTCATACCACAGATCATTTTGTCACTGGTACTTGGAGCATGGTTCTCTGATGTACGTCTCAGATTAAAAGGAACCCGTTTCTTTAAAACAGTCGTATATCTGCCAAACCTGATCATGGCATCTGCATTTTCCATGTTGTTCTTTACATTGTTCTCCGATGGAGGACCGATCAACTCAATGCTGATGCAGATTGGATTTATAGATACACCGTATAAGTTTTTATCCAATGCGGGAAGTGCAAGGGGACTGATCGCACTGATGAACTGCCTGATGTGGTTTGGTAATACGACGATCCTTCTGATGGCAGGAATGATGGGTATTGATACTTCTTTATTTGAGGCAGCGGAAGTTGATGGTGCAACTTCTTCCAGGTATTCTGGCAGATCACATTGCCATTGTTACGTCCGATTCTTGTATATGTGGTTATTACATCTCTGATCGGTGGTTTACAGTTATTCGATGTACCGCAGATCTTAACCAATGGAACCGGTGACCCGATGCGTTCTACCATGACGCTGATCATGTTCTTAAATAAACATCTCTACAGCAAGAACTATGGTATGGCTGGTGCATTGTCAGTTGTTCTGTTTATCATTACAGGTATCTTAAGCCTGGTAGTATTTAAGATAACCGGCAATGATAAGAGGAAGGGGTGAAGATCATGAATGAAAATCGTAATCTGAAAAAAGGTGTAGGAATTCATGCAAGAAGACTGATCGCATATATCGTACTGATCATTGTTTCCATATTGTGTCTGTTCTGGTTTTATGTACTGTTTATCAATGCAACCAGATCAAACGGTGAGTTACAGTCAGGTTTTACGCTGGTTCCGAGCAGCCATCTGTGGGAAAACTGGAAGAATTTGAGAAATGGAACGCTTCCGGTATGGAACGGTATGTTCAACAGTCTGATCGTTTCTTCGCTCAGTGCAGTACTCAGCGTATATTTTTCAACGATGACAGCTTATGCGATCCATGCATATGATTTCAAACTGAAAAAATACATTTATCCGTTTATTTTGATGATCATGATGATTCCGACACAGGTAACTGCACTTGGATTTATCAAACTTGTTTCCAACATGAACTTAGAGGATTCCTTTATACCTCTGATCGTGCCGACGATTGCGGCTCCGGTTACATTTTTCTATATGAAACAGTATATGGAGAGTACACTGCCGTTGTCACTGATCGAGGCAGCACGTATCGATGGTTCCGGTGAATTCCGTACCTTCAATGCAATTGTAATGCCACTGATGAAACCGGCAATTGCTGTGCAGATGATCTTCACATTCGTAAGCAGCTGGAACAACTACTTCACACCGGCATTGATCTTACATGATGACAAGAAAAAAACACTGCCTATCTTAATCGCACAGCTGCGTGCGGCTGACTGGCTCAAGTTTGATATGGGGCAGGTATATGTGATGATCGCATTTTCCATCTTCCCGGTTATCATTGTATATCTGATCTTATCCAAACACATCGTACAGGGTGTTGCACTTGGAAGCGTAAAGGGTTAATAAACGGATTGCTGTACTACATAAAAATGAGACTGCCATATGGGTGGTCTCATTTTTTAACTCTTATTTTTGATGAAAATCTTTGACAATGTCACTGGTAAATAAGCCGGTTGTGTGCTATACTATTATCTATGATTAGTAGAAATAAAGGATCGGATGTGTTGGGGTACATGGGTGCAGACAAGAACGGACAGGCTGGATCTTTGTAAAATACACATAGAAATGGAGAGGAATATGACAGAGACAGGATTATGGATTTTTCTGATTTGTTTACTTGTAGTAGTCATCATAGCGACTGTGGTTGCAGTAGTGTCAGCAGTATCAGGTGCTACGGCAGCGATCGTGGATGATGAGGAATCAGAGGAAGAGTAGGAATACAGCAGGTATAAGAGAAAAGCCTCTTGTCAGTTTTGTATAGGTGTATAGCTGACAGGGGCTTTTTTGTGCACAGGATTCTGCCTTAATCAGCAATCTAAAAAAATATAAACTGGTACGAAAGTCTTGCAATCCATTTTGAAACAGGTAAACTAAATATATTGTGGCAAAATATTTGCTGCCAGGTGTTTATTACAAATGTCTTGCGTATTCAGGTGGAGGGACAAAAGAGAGTGTTGTCAAAATTAAGTGTGAAGAAACCGTATACTGTGATCGTAGCGTGATCTTAGTCATTGTGTTAGGAGCCGTATCCCTAACCAAAATGACCACAGATCTACTGCCGGATATGAGTCTGCCATATGCCTTAGTCATTACGACGGATATGGGGGCAAGCCCGGAGAAAGTGGAATCCGATGTGACAGCACCTGTCGAGGCATCCATGGCGACGACTTCGAGCATCAAAAATGTGAGTTCTGCCTCCTACGATAATTATTCGATGGTGATCTTAGAGTATGAGCAGAATGCCAATATGGATTCGGTCATTATCGAGATCCAGCAGAAATTAGACCAGTTAGAGGGCAGTTTTCCGGATGGTGCCGGGAAGCCGATGATCATGCAGATCGACCCGGATATGATGCCTGTAATGGTGGCATCTGCCGATGTGGAAGGCATGACGCAGTCAGAGATTTCGGATTATGTGGAAAATGAACTTTCGCCGGTGCTTGAGAGTATCGACGGTGTGGCATCTGTTTCTACAACCGGAACTGTGGAAGAGAACATTCATGTCACATTAGATCAGGATAAAATCGATGCACTGAATCAGAAGATCCAGAGTAAGATCGAGGAACAGTTTACTGAACCGCAGGAACAGCTCGATCAGGCTGCCGAGCAGGTGGAGAGTGGACGCAGGCAGATGGAAAGCGGAAAAGATCAGCTTGCAAACCAGCTTGGACAGGCAGAAAATGAAGTGATCAATGGTAAGTCGCAGGCGTTTGTGGCAGAATCAGATCTGAGTCAGAATTATACAGTATTGAAAGCGACCGATGAGCTGATAAAGCGGGCAATCCCGGAACTCCAGAGTATTTATGAACAGGGAATGGGATTAAAAGCAGACATTGAACAGGCACAAAAAGAAGCCCAGATGAACAGTGACGATGGAAGCAGACGTATAGAAGAACTTTTAGAGGAGGCGAAGATTTCCGGAGATCAGGAACAGATCAATCAGATCCTTGCGATGACCGGGGAAAATCAGGAGAGCATTGCGGAAGCAGGAAAACGTCTGGAATTATTACAGGAAGAACTGTTAGAACTGAATACATCCTTAAATCAGCAGTGGGCAGATCAGTTAGCAGCGTTAAATGTGAGTCTTAGTTCGATCGATGATATTCCGCAGGTGATTACGCAGCTGTCACAAAAACAGGTTGAGATCCAAACAGCAATGGCAGCTCTGCAGACTGCACAGGAACAGGTTACAGATGGAAAAACTACCTTAGATGATGCGTATGTAACGTTAAACCGGATGGAGATCGACGGGATCTTAGAGATGAGTGAAGCGTCTGCACAGCTTGCGGTCGGGGAAGCCCGGTTAGAGCAGGGACAGGAAAAATTAGAAGAGTCAAAACAGAGTGCACTTGAGTCTGCGGATCTGAATCAGATCCTGTCGGTGGAAACATTAGGCCAAATTCTGACAGCACAGAATTTTTCCATGCCGGCAGGTTATGTCAATGAAAATAAGAAACAGTATTTAGTGCGTGTCGGCGACGAGGTTTCATCCGTGGAAGAACTTGAAAATCTTGTGCTGGTGGATGTCGGAATGGATGGAATCGCGCCGATCCGTTTATCAGATGTTGCAAAGACAGAAGTGGTGGATGATACAGGGGATTCCTATTCCAAAGTAAATGGAAATCCGGCGATCATGCTTTCCATTGAAAAGCAGACCGGATACTCCACCGGAGATGTGACAAAGCGGATCAAGACACGATTTGAGTCGTTGGAAAAAGAAAATGACAAACTTCACATGACGATATTGATGAATCAGGGCGTCTATATTGATACCATTGTGCAGTCTGTCATGGAAAATATGATCTTGGGTGCGATCCTTGCCGTGCTCATTTTGATCTTATTTTTAAAGGATATCAAACCGACACTGGTGATCGCGTGTTCTATCCCGCTCAGTGTGGTTTTTGCGATCGTTTTGATGTATTTTACCGGAATATCGTTAAATATCATTTCACTGTCCGGTTTGGCGCTCGGTGTCGGCATGCTCGTGGATAACTCGATCGTCGTGATCGAAAATATTTACCGTCTCAGGAATCAGGGATTTTCGATCCGGAAGGCAGCAGTTGAAGGAGCAGGACAGGTGGCAGGAGCTATTTTTGCATCCACGCTCACAACGGTCTGTGTGTTTGCGCCGATCATTTTTACGGAGGGTATCACAAGGCAGCTGTTTGTGGATATTGCACTCACGATCGCCTATACGTTAGCGGCAAGTCTGATTGTGGCGCTGACGTTTGTACCGATGATGGCATCCGGTGCGCTGAAGAATACCAGGGAAATCAAACATCCGTGGTTTGACCGCATTTTAGATGGATATGAAAAAGTTCTGCGTGTGGCACTGCGGTTTAAACCGATCGTACTGATCTGTGTGGTAGTTTTTCTGGTGGCAAGTGTGACGCTTTCCGTTTCCAAAGGATTTACCTTTATGGACATGAATATGGAGACAGAGCAGCTCACGGTCACGGTTTCAGCGAAAGAGGATGAAAAGCTGACATTTGAGGAACTGACGGAGCGCGCGGATGAGGTTGTGGATAAGATCTCTGGCATCTCCGGTGTGGATTCGATCGGAGCCATGGCAGGCGGCGGTGGAATCATGTCGATGGGCGGCAGTACGGACAGTGTGACCATGTACGTGCTCATCGATGATTCCGGGGCGACTGGCAGTGAGATCACTGCCTCGATACAGGCGCTTACAGCGGATCTTGACTGCGACGTGAATACGGACAGCTCTGCGTCGGATATGAGTTCCTTTTTCGGAAGCGGTATTTCCGTGCGGGTCAGCGGAAAAGATTTAGATAAGCTGCAGAAACTCGCAGGGCAGATCGCAGAAGTCGTGGAAAAGACGGAGGGCACTGTAGATGTGGACGATGGTCTTGGAGATACGACACCGTCTTTCACGGTAAAAGTGGACAAAGAAAAAGCTGCAAAATATGGCATGACAACAGCGCAGGTGTATCAGCTTGTCTATAAACAGCTTGCATCGAATACGTCATCCACAACGATCTCGACGGATTTAAAAGACTATAAAGTATATGTGCAGAGTGGGGAACAGGCGGATGTCACGCCAGGGGATATCCGTAAGCTGACATTTCCTTATACAGACCGTATCAGCGGAGAGACAACAGATATTCCCCTGAAAGATATCGCAGAGTTTGAGGAAGGTGAGTCCTTAAATGTGATAAACAGAAGCTCGCAGACGCGCTATATCAGCGTGACAGCCGGTGTGGATGAAGATCACAATGTGACGCTGGTAAGTAACCAGATCCAGAAAGGATTAGATAAGATCAAGCTGCCGGATGGATATGAGATCTCCATGACCGGGGAGGATGAGACGATCCGGGATGCGATGAACCAATTGTATCTGATGCTGATCTTAGCGGTGGTATTTATTTATCTTATCATGGTTGCACAGTTCCAGTCATTTTTGTCGCCTTTTATTATTATGTTCACGATTCCGCTTGCATTTACGGGAGGTTTCTTTGCTCTGTTTGTGACAGACAATGAAGTCGGCGTGGTATCCATGATCGGATTTGTCATGTTAGCGGGTGTCATCGTCAATAACGGAATCGTGTTAGTCGATTATATCAATCAGCTGAGAAGAGAGGGCATGGATAAAAAGGAGGCGATTGTCACAGCCGGAAGAACGAGACTGCGCCCGATCTTAATGACGGCACTGACCACGATCCTTGCAATGTCCACGATGGCGATGGGACTTGGAAGCGGTTCGGAGATGATGCAGCCGATGGCGATCGTGACAGAGGGCGGTATGCTATATGGAACGCTGCTGACACTGATCGTGGTGCCATGTATCTATGATCTGTTTACGAGGAATAAGAGTATGGTGGAGGAAGAGATCTAAAAAAACAGTTGACAAACCCCGCGTCCCCTCGTATGATAAAAACAGCAAAAACAAAGGTTGTGAGAAAGAGGAGTACACATAAACTCTTTGCAGAGAGGGAAGTTCACCGGCTGAAAGACATCCCAGAGAAAGATATGTGGAAGGTAGCTTTTGAACCGGAATGCTGAGAAAGCATAGCTGTATGACAGGATATAAGAACAGGCATTGCAGATATGCACAGGTATTCACGACTCATCCACGTTACAGGATGACCGGTCAGATATGGAACTGGCTGGACATGAGCACCAACAAAGGTGGTACCGCGATCATATTCGCCCTTTGTATTCCGTATGGAATACGAAGGGCTTTTTTAATTCATAGGAAATTATGTCCTGTGAATCAAAACCGCCTATCTATCAGAACTAAAAAAGGAGAACAGATTATGTGTCAGAATTGCAGTAAAGAATTAGCAAAGACCTACGATCCAAAAAGCATTGAAGACCGTTTATACAAAAAATGGGAAGACAACGGCTATTTCCACGCCGAAGTTGACCGCAGCAAAAAGCCGTTTACCATCGTGATGCCGCCGCCAAACATCACAGGACAGCTTCACATGGGACATGCTCTCGACAACACCATGCAGGATATTTTAACACGTTATAAGAGAATGCAGGGTTACAACGCATTATGGCAGCCGGGTACAGACCACGCTTCCATCGCAACAGAAGTGAAAGTAATCGAGAACCTGAAAAAACAGGGCATCGACAAGCGTGATCTTGGAAGAGAAGGATTCTTAGAAAAATGCTGGGAGTGGCGTGACGAGTACGGCAGCCGCATCATCAACCAGTTAAAGAAAATGGGATCTTCCGCAGACTGGGAGAGAGAGCGTTTTACGATGGACAAGGGCTGCTCTGAGGCAGTACTTGAGGTATTTGTAAAATTATATGAAAAAGGGCTGATCTACAAAGGTTCCCGTATCGTCAACTGGTGTCCGGTATGTAAGACTTCCATCTCAGATGCCGAGGTAGAGCACGAAGAGCAGGACGGATTCTTCTGGCACATCAACTATCCGGTTGTCGGCGAAGAGGGAAGATTTGTTGAGATCGCAACGACAAGACCGGAGACATTGTTTGGTGATACCGCAGTTGCAGTGAACCCGGACGACGACCGCTACAAAGACATCGTCGGAAAGATGTTAAAACTTCCGATGACAGACCGCGAGATCCCGGTGATCGCAGACGCTTATGTTGACAAAGAGTTCGGAACCGGATGTGTAAAGATCACACCGGCACATGACCCGAACGACTTTGAGGTTGGAAAACGTCACAACTTAGAGGAGATCACCGTCATCAACGACGATGCAACAATGAACCATTATGCCGGAAAATATGAGGGCATGGACGCTACGAGTGCAGAAAAGCACTGGTGGAGGATCTTGAAAAACAGGGACTGCTTGTAAAAGTAGAGCCGCATTCCCACAACGTAGGAACCCATGACCGCTGCGGCACAACCGTTGAGCCGATGGTAAAACAGCAGTGGTTTGTAAAGATGGATGAACTGATCAAACCGGCTGTGGAAGCAGTGAAAAACGGAGACATCCAGTTACTTCCAAAACGTATGGAGAAAACATACTTTAACTGGACTGACAATATCCGTGACTGGTGTATTTCCAGACAGCTCTGGTGGGGACACCGCATCCCGGCTTATTACTGCCCGGACTGCGGTGAGATGGTGGTAGCAAAGGCTGCACCGGAGAAATGTCCGAAATGCGGATGTGATCACATGGAGCAGGATCCGGATACTTTAGATACCTGGTTCTCATCCGCACTCTGGCCGTTCTCCACATTAGGCTGGCCGGATAAGACAGAAGATCTGGATTACTTCTATCCGACCGATGTACTTGTAACCGGATACGATATCATTTTCTTCTGGGTCATCCGTATGATTTTCTCCGGCTATGAGCAGATGGGCAAAGCACCGTTCCATACCGTATTGTTCCACGGACTGGTTCGTGATTCCCAGGGACGCAAGATGAGTAAATCTTTAGGAAACGGTATTGATCCGCTCGAAGTAATCGATAAATACGGCGCAGATGCACTCCGCCTGACACTGATCACCGGAAATGCACCGGGAAATGATATGCGTTTCTACTGGGAGCGTGTTGAGGCATCCAGAAATTTTGCCAACAAAGTATGGAATGCATCCCGTTTCATCATGATGAACCTTGAGGGAAGCGAGATCAAGGAGCCGTCACTGGGTGAGTTAAAACCGGCAGATAAGTGGATCTTATCCAAGGTAAACACACTTGCAAAAGACGTGACAGAAAATATGGATAAGTACGAGATGGGAATCGCCGTACAGAAAGTTTATGATTTCATCTGGGATGAATTCTGTGACTGGTACATTGAGATCACTAAGACTCGTACTTATAATAAAGAAAATGATCCGGCATCTGCAAACGCAGCATTCTGGACATTAAAGACCGTACTGACAGAGGCATTAAAACTGCTTCATCCGTTCATGCCGTTTATCACAGAAGAGATTTTCTGCACACTGCATCCGGAAGAAGACACGATCATGCTTGCAAAATGGCCGGAGTACCGTGCTGACTGGAATTTCCCGGCAGAGGAAGAAATGTTAGAGCACTGCAAGGATCTGGTAAAAGGTGTCCGTAATGTGCGCACAGAGATGGATGTTCCGCCATCAAGAAAAGCGAAAATCTTTATTGTTGCTGAAGATGCCGCTTTGCGTGATTCCTTTGAACTGACCAAAGAGGCTTATGCAAACCTTGCCGGAGCAAGTGAGGTCATGGTGCAGCAGGATAAGACAGGCATCGGGAGGATGCAGTATCTGTTGTGATCCCTGGCGCTACACTGTATCTGCCATTAGAAGATCTGGTTGATTTCGAGAAGGAAAAAGAGCGTCTGTTAAAAGAGCAGGCACGTTTAGAGAAAGAGCTTGCACGTTCTAAGGGAATGCTTTCGAATGAAAAATTCTTAAGCAAAGCACCGGAAGCAAAAGTGCAGGAAGAGAAGGACAAACTTGCCGGATACGAACAGATGATGGAGCAGGTCAAAGAACGTTTGACACAGATGTCAAAATAATTGCAAGATAATGAGCGCAAGAACGGCGAATTGTATCATGTGCTGATTTTGCACATGATATAATAAGACTGCCGAGCGAAGCTCGTGTAGATCATGATCATGAAGCATTGCTTCATGATATAATAAGAAGGAGCTATGCACGATGGGTATCATCTTTACTGGTCAGCCGGTAAAGTGGTGCCTGCCTTGTATAGCTCTTTTTGGTAAAATAGCACCAAAAAGGACGCGTTGTGTTAAAGAATTTACTTGAAAAAGCATAAAAGTACTAGTATTATATAGGATAAGGAATATTCTACGTTACTATGTATACATACATCAGAAAGAATTGGGGAGCACGCCTATGGTAACAGAAGAAAAACCAATCGTACGGATGACGGCAGATAGCATGGAAGCGTATGTTATGCTTATAACACCAGACGATGGGGGAGAATATACAATTGAATCATTGCAGAAAGCATTGGATGACAGAGGTGTCAAGTACGGAATAGATGAAGCAGCGTTGACGGAGCTGATTGATGAAAAAAAATATGGTGTGGAGACGTTAGTTGCGCAGGGAACAGAGCCGGTAGACGGAAAAGACGGTTATTATGATTACAATTTTAACTGCAACTTTGATAAAAAACCGTTGATGCGGCCGGATGGAACCGTGGATTACTGGTCTGTAAAGTCGATAGAGTCTGTGGTGCAGGATCAGGTGATCGCGGAGTACCATCTTGTGTGGAGGGAATGGACGGCAAGACAGTCACTGGAAAGCCGATACCTGCAAAGCGGGGAAGAGAACAGCTTCCACTGAAAGGAAAAGGATTTGAACGCAAGGATGATAATACCTATGTTGCGCTGATGAGTGGTAAGATCGAGACACAGAATGACAGGGTTGTGATCCTTCCGGTACATGAATTGTCCGGCAATGCAGATCTTTCCAGTGGCAACATTGATTTTCATGGTGATGTTGTGATCCACGGAAGCGTGGAAAGCGGCGTTATAGTAAAAGCAAGCGGTACGATCACAGTGGATGGAATCGTCGAGGCATGTACTTTAGAGGCAGGGAAAGATATTATTTTAAGAAGTGGAATGCTCGGTGGAAATAAGGCATCAGTAAAGACAAAAGGCAGTATTACCGCAAAGTTTTTTGAATTTACCCGTATTGAATGTGCAGGCGATATCCGTGCAGATGTGTTGATGGATTGTCAGGTACAGTGCTTTGGAAAGATCATCATGAATGGAAAACGCGGAAGCATCATCGGTGGCCTTACACATGGAGTGTGTGGAATCGAGGTTACGACATTAGGAAATGATGCCGAGAAAAAGACCGTTATTATGGCTGGTGCAAGTCCGGAAGGATATGCAAAACTCAGACAGTTAGAAAAGACGATTCAGGAGTTGAGTCAGGGATTGGCACAGATTGAAGAGGGGCTGCGCAAGTTTGAAGAGCTGGAAAAAGCGCGTGGAGTCAGCTACAAAGACGATCCGAGGCGAGTGACATTGCTCCGTATCAAGATCCGTGATACTGCGACATTAGCACACAGCAAAGAAGAGGCAAAGCAGCTGCGCAATCTGATCGAGAGTGCGAGCGGTGCATGTGTTACCGTTTTGCGGGGGACTTATCCGGGAGCTGTGATCCAGATCGAGGATACCAAGCTGCTTGTACAGAATTATGTAAAAGCAGCTGAGTTTACAAGCTGCAGGATAAGATCAAGACGAGAGAATGCTCATAAAACTGCTGTCGAATATGGCAGAAGTTTTACGAAAAACTTAATATAAATTTACTTGATTATTGTCACCACTATATTATAATATAGTGGTGATTCTTTTTGCCCTTAATTATGTGGTGGAGAGAAGAATCTTAAAATAGATGTTTGCCATAAACAAATGGCAGAAAAGGACAGGTCGATTATGATTAATTTTGAAGAAGAATTAAAGAATTTTAAACCGAGCTTAGAGGTAGAAGAGGCAGAACAGGCAATATATAATCATGAATTAACAGATATGACAGATGTTTTAAAAGAGATGATGCAGGAGTTAAAACATAATATGTAAGACATCTTTTGGAAAAGTCGAATGTAAATTCATGAAGTGAGGGAAAGAATGAAGTGCTATAATTGTGGAGCAAAGCTTGGAAGGGAAAATATCTGCCCTGAATGCGGCGTAAATGTAAAAATATATAAAAAAATTGTCATGGCATCCAATGAATATTACAATGATGCACTGGCAAAGGCGAGTGTCCGTGATCTTTCAGGAGCAATAGAAAGCTTGAAAACAAGCCTGAAATTCAATAAATTAAATATAGATGCAAGAAATCTGCTGGGACTCATCTACTTTGAGATGGGCGAAGTGGTGGAGGCATTGACAGAGTGGGTCATCAGTAAGAACTATCAGCCTGCTGAGAATGCCGCAAGCCGTTATCTGGATGAAATACAGAATAACAGATCAAGACTTGAGACAATCAATCAGACCATTAAAAAATACAATCAGGCGTTATTGTACTGCAGACAGGACAGCCGTGATCTTGCGATTATCCAGTTGAAAAAGGTACTGTCACTGAACCCGAAATTAGTCAGTGGACATCAGCTTTTAGCATTGCTCTATATTCAGGAGGGCAAATATGATCTTGCCAAGAAGTCTTTGCGCAACGCCGGAAAGATTGATGCAAATAACACGATCACACTTCGTTATTTAAAAGAAGTGAATGCAGGATTAAAGGAGAATACGCCGGGTAAGAAACAGAAGGAGGAACAGATTTCCTACCAGAGCGGCAATGAGACGATCATCCAGCCGAAGTATTTAAAGGACAATTCCGCAATGAGTACGATTCTTAATATGGTCATCGGTATCGCAATCGGTGCGGCAATTACCGGATTTCTGGTTGTACCGGGTGTGCGCCGTCAGGTGCAGAATGATGCCAAAGCGCAGGTGCTCGATGCGAATAACACTGTTTCGTCCAAGAATCAGGAGATCAGTACACTGCAGAAGCAGATTGATGATCTGACGAGCCAGATCACTGAGGTCAAGGACAGCGCAGAAGGTTCCGAGAATAAGATCAGCACATATGACCAGTTATTATCCGCATATGCATCCTATTCGGATGGAGATATTGAGGCAGCAGGCAATGCGCTTGGCAATGTCAATGAGGAATACTTAAGTGACAGCGCAAAGAGTGTTTATGAGACGATTAATGCGCAGGTCAATGCTGATTATCTGGAGTCCTTATATAATCAGGGATACAGCGATTATAACAGTCAGAAATTTGAGGAATCCATCACCAGCTTGCAAAAAGTTGTGGACATGGAGGAAACCTACAAAGATGGATATGCACTGTACTATTTAGCACAGGCTTACCGTAAGAATAATGATCTTGAAACGGCAAAGACTTACTATCAGAAGATCGTAGAACTGTATCCGGGTACAGAGCGCGCGGCGAATGCACAGAATTACATCAATATTGAAGAGTAAAAATCATTATAAAAATTAAATAAAGATGATACAAAAGACGTCTAAGTGATATTAGACGTCTTTTTTTATTCATAGGGTATTGAAAGCAAAAGGTGACTTTTAAACCAATTAAAAAAGTAACAGGAAAGGAGCATTTATGGAAGAAAAGTATCAGTTAAAAGAAGGATGTCTGACGATACAGATGCCAAAAGAGTTAGATCATCATGAGGCGGGCAGGCTTAAGATGGAGGCAGATTTTCTGATCGGGGCATATCATGTCAGACGGCTTGTGTTTGATTTTCGGGAAACAGAGTTTATGGACAGTTCCGGGATCGGTGTGATCATTGGAAGATGCAAGAGCATGGGGTTTTCCGGCGGCGAAGTGGCAGCAACCAATATGAATGAGCGCGTAAAAAGATTTTTATGGTGTCAGGCCTGCAAAAGCTGATCCGGGTCGATACGGTATAAAAATAGACACATGTAATTGGCTTGGAAATGGGCCAGGCAGGGAATATCCGCCAGGAAAAGATGAAATCAGCGAATTTACGCGAACAGTTGAAATAGACCAGACAAGGGAATGTCCGGTAAGAGAAATGGGATATGTGGGATTTTGGAAGAAAATAAGAATAAAAAGAGGAAATGGAGAATCGATATGCAGGCAGATCAGATTAATGAAAACGAAATGAAACTGGAATTTGATGCGCGGTCCGTGAATGAAGGATTTGCCAGAATGGCGGTGGCTGCGTTTGTGGCGGAATTAAACCCGACACTGGATGAGATTTCTGACATTAAGACAGCAGTTTCAGAGGCAGTAACAAATGCGATCATCCACGGGTATGACAGTCCGGAGGAGAAGGTGGAGGTGTCCTGTAAACTGTGCGGAAACCATGCAGAGATCACAGTGAAAGATCATGGTCACGGGATTGCGGATGTACAAAAAGCCATGGAACCTTTTTTTACGACGAGACCGGAACTGGAGCGTTCCGGCATGGGATTTGCTTTTATGGAAGCATTTATGGATGAAGTCGAGGTACATTCAGCACCCGGAAAAGGAACAACTGTTACGATGAAAAAAAAGATCGGTGCAGGGATGGGCGTCTGATATGGAGGGTTTTAAGGAACTGATGCAGCAGGCACATGGAGGAGATAAAGGTGCAAGGGATACGCTGATTGCAGGAAATCTGGGACTGGTACATACTATCGCAAACCGGTTTGAACACCGGGGACATGAGAGGGAAGAATTGTTTCAGATTGGATGTATTGGATTGATGAAGGCGGTTGATAAATTTGATCTCTCGTTAAATCTTGCATTTTCCACTTATGCAGTTCCGGTGATCATGGGGGAAATCCGCAGATTTTTAAGAGATGACGGTATGGTAAAAGTAAGCCGGACATTAAAAGAAAACGCTTATAAGGCAGGGAGGGCAAAGGAAGAACTGTGGGGGGAACTTGGAAGAGAACCGGGATTGCTTGAGATCGCAGAGCGGACAGGGTTGAGCAGCGGTGAGATCATTATGGCAATGGAGTCGGCAAGAGATGTGGAATCCATCTATCAGCGGTCTATGAGAAAGACGGGGACGAGTTACTGATGGTCGATCAGTTGTGTGAAAAGGAAGAAAACGGAAGGGATGAACCGGAAAAAGAGGCAGTATTAAACCGGATGGTGATCGAGCAGCTCATGGAACCGCTGGATGAGCGGGAACAGAATCTCATCCGGTGCCGTTATTTTGAAAACAGGACACAGAGTGAAACAGCAAAAGAACTGGGAATGACACAGGTGCAGGTCAGCAGGCTTGAAAAAAAGATTCTGTTGTGTCTCAGAAAAAATTTAGGATCGTGTGATTCGTGATGTATCCGGTTGATTTTCCCAGATAAACATGTTAAATTTTATAAAATGCACAGGATTGTGTGCAGCAAAGCTGTGTAAAGTGGAAAACGGCATGAAAAAATAAGAATTTTGTGAAAAATAAGACTTTTGTACAAAAGAGAGGATTGACATGAAATACGAAAATTACATATTTGATTTATATGGAACTCTGGTGGATATCCACACAGATGAAGAAAAAACAGAACTCTGGGAGAAACTGGCGCAGTTTTACGGTTATTATGGTGCGGTTTATACTGCAGAGGAACTGAAAAACGCGTATGCGTGCCTCACGGGGCAGAAAGAGGATGCATTGCGGCAGGAGATGGGATCTGATGCAGCCATGAAAAAGACGATGCACATGAAGCACATCCAGAGATCGAGATCGAGGAGGTTTTTCTTGCATTGTTTCAGAAAAAAGGGGTACAGGCAGACATAGAACTTGCCATTCATGCTGGACAGTTTTTCCGGATCCTTTCCACAGAATATATCAGACTTTATGACGGGGCAAAGGAACTTCTTGCGGCATTGCGTGAAACAGGAAAAAAAGTATATCTGCTTTCGAATGCACAGCGTATTTTTACGGCGTATGAATTGAAACTTTTGGGACTGGAGCCTTATTTTGATGATATCTTTCTGTCATCCTCGTGCAAAGTGAAAAAGCCGGATACGCGTTTCTTTCATCTTTTGCTGGATAAACATCACATTTTGCCGGAAGAGAGTATTATGATCGGAAACGATGCGGTCAGTGATATCAAAGGAGCAAAAGAGGTCGGACTGCATACATTCTACATTCATTCAAATATTTCACCGGACACAGAGAAGAAACCGGACGCAGATCATGTGCTGATGCAGATGGATCTGGCAAAAGTGCGGCAGATCCTGATTTCTGATTAATGTGACAGAAAAAAATGCCGATACATTTATAAAGGAATCGATTTTCACGGATGCAATAAATGGGGAATGAGTTTATGAATTTATCGATCAATGCAAACGGTTTTTCAAATGTACAGAATACAGCGGCAGGGCACAAAGCAGAGCAGGCAAATAAACAGGGAAAAAGCGCATTTTTTGCGGGAAGTCCGGTACTGACAACAAAAAATCAGATCGAACAGCGAAAAAAGATGGCACAGAAAAGTGCCTTAAAACTGGTGAAAGATGCGTGGGATAACGACCAGGCTGTGGAAAAAACGGTCGCATCGCAAAGACAACGCTATGCGGAATTAGACGCACAGCGGACGGAGGCAAAGAAGGCACTTGCCGGTTATGAAGACCAGGAAAAAACATTGAAGGAACAGTGCAACGTAGCAGATGATTCCAAAGAACAGCAGGATTTAAACCTGTTGGAAAAGAGACAGGAATACAGGCGCGGTGTGGGTGAGAAACTGACTAGGGATGAGTGGAAAAAGTTAAATGAGATCGATAAGCAGCCACTCACAGAGTACCAGAAACGGGCACTTGAGATCCATGCCCAGGCGGTAGAAGAAAAGGTTACGATCCGCGATACAACCAGTGGAATGCAGGCTGCCGTCGGCAATGTGAAGCGTATTATGATCGAAAAATTAAAGACGCATGGAATGGTGGATGCGAAAAATGCTGCCGATGTTATCATGGATGCTGCAAACGATGATGTGGTCTCCATGCTTGTCTCTGATGTGAAAGATGGCATTGATGAGAAGATGGAAGAGGCAAAAGAGGATGCAAAGGATGTCGCAGACGAAAAAGAAAAGCGTCAGGAACGTTTAGATGCCTTAGAGGAAAAACGTGCGGTAGAAAAAGCTCTGATCGAGGGCACCAAAGAGGCTGTGGACCGTGCAAAGGAAAAACAGCAGAGACATGAGGCACCGGATATGAAGTTAGATGAGATGCTGACACTCACGACAGAACATAAGCAGATGAACGGTGTGGAGCAGGGACTTGATGACATTAAAAGCAGCATGAAGGTTTTAGAGGCAGATTTAAAAGGAATCAAGGTTGACAAGGAGGTCTAGTACCGGTTATGGCAAAATACGAAAAAACAGAACGTCTCGAAAAAGTACCGATGGAGTATTTGTGGGAGGGACTTGTTTTATCAGATAATCTTTACAATTATAATGGAAGCGTACTTTTAGTGCCAAGCGGAGAAGTTATCACGAAAAGCAAACTTGATAAACTGATCAATTTCAGTGATGGCAACAATTATATTACAACATTCCGCGGATCTTATGAGTATATCATGAAGGGAAAAGACCGTCCGGCTGAAATACAGCAGAAAATGTTGGAAAACAGGACCGGGTATACAGAACTGCGCAAAGGCATCGACCATGTGCTTCAGATGAGTAAAAATGCGATGTTTGTCAATCATGCTGAAGTGGAAGGCATGATGGAGAAAGTATATGGCAGAATGGTATCCGTGGATGCCGGGGAGATTTTCCAGTGTATTACCGTGCCAAGACCGGTTGACGAGGCATTACAGAGACATTCCCTAAACGTTGCACTTTTAAACGGATCATGGGACAGTGGTTAGGACTCGATGAAAAAGATATCCGTAGTCTGATTTTAACAGGTGTGCTTCATGATATCGGAAAGACGAAGATCCCGGAAGAAATATTAAATGCACCGCGGAAACTGACACCGGAAGAATTTGAGGTTATGAAAAGACATCCGCTATATTCTTTTGAACTGCTTGGGGATGATATCAGCGAGGATGTACGCTATGCAGTACGCTGGCATCATGAAAAGCTGGATGGAAAAGGTTATCCGGACGGCTTAAAGGCAGAATCTATTTCTTATTTTGCAAGGATTACAACGATTTCTGATATTTATGATGCGATGCTTTCTGCACGCAGTTACAAAAAAGAGAAGATTCCGTTTGATGTACTGCAATGGTTTGTAACCGAGGGCAGCAAAGGAATTGACCAGAATCTTCTCAATATATTTATCAAAAATATGGTAAAAGTATACAGACAACAGCAGGTCATCATGTCAGACGGCAGGGAAGGGTGCGTGGAATATATCCCATTAAACGATATGGATCATCCGATCGTTTCTGTCGGAGAAGAAGTGAGACAGGTGGATGAAGACTGGTACTGCGTACATATGGTTTAAGATTCTAAAGGATCTTCGCAGAGGGTAAAATGATTGCGCTCCGTTGTAAGGAGACCCTCCCGCTGCATTTTTGAGAGTTCTGCAGAAAGTGCACTGCGGTCTACATTCAGGTAGTCTGCGAGCTGCTGTCTGTTAAACGGAATTGTAAAATCAAGACTGTTTGCGGCAGCAGACTGCGCAGACAGATAAGAGAGCAGCCGCCCGCGGATTGACTTTGGTGTGGTGTGGAAGATTCTGCGCGAAAGCAGCAGATTTTTCCGTGCCGAAATAAAAAACAAATTGTGGATCAGGCGGTTGTGATGTGTGCAGCTGTTTGTGCAGGTGGTAAGCAGCCGTCCTATATTTAAAAATAACACTTCGGTCTTTGCAGCCGCAGAGACCACATTGACCATCAGAGGTTCTTTTAACAGACTCGCATAAGTTTCGGCGAAGAAAAAGCCGGGAGTTATGTCATCTAGTACACTGTGATTTCCCCAGACATCATCACTTTCAATCTGAACATTTCCGGAGAGCACCAGTCCCATCGAATGTACACATTCTCCGGCATGATAGATGATCTCACCTTTTCCGTAGCTTCTTGTGACTGCACCGAGGCAGGAGAGCATTTCTTTGATTTCTTCCGGCGATTCGCCCGAAAACAGCATTGTCTGACTTAAAAACTGATAATCCATAAAAGAAAACCTTCTTTTTTCAAAAATTTTTAAAAAATGTTGTTATGACAACATACTTTTGAAAAAATTCTAGTATAGTGTACGAGTAATGTCAAGGGCACAGATGACAGGATGAGTAGCCTGAATCTGTGAACAGTAACCTGTGAACAGAACGAAAGAAAAAGAAAATGGAAGCGGAAAACAGGAGGAATTCATATGGTACGCAGAGTGATCCAGATAGACGAAGAAAAATGTAACGGTTGTGGAATTTGTGCGGAGGCATGCCACGAGGGCGCGATCGGCATCGTGGAAGGAAAGGCAAAACTGCTTCATGATGATTACTGTGACGGACTTGGCGACTGTCTGCCAAACTGTCCGGTCGGAGCGATCTCTTTTATCGAGCGTGAGGCAGCAGCTTATGATGAAGCGGCCGTACAGGAAAATAAAAAGAAAAAAATGCAGGCGATGGGACAGGCACCGGTTGGCGGATGCCCGGGTTCAAGAATGCGCCAGCTTGAAAGAAAACCTGCAGAAGAAAATCAGAATGCAGGTTCACCGGTCAGCTCCCAATTGCGTCAGTGGCCGGTACAGATCAAACTTGCACCGGTCAATGCGCCTTATTTTGACGGGGCAAAACTTCTGATCGCGGCAGACTGTACCGCATACGCATACGGCAGTTTCCACCAGGATTTTATCCGTGGAAAAGTGACACTGATCGGATGCCCGAAATTAGATGACGTGGATTACAGTGAGAAGCTGACGGAGATCATCAGAAATAATGATATCAAGAGCGTGACGGTCGTTCGAATGGAAGTGCCTTGCTGTGGCGGACTGGAACATGCAGCAGTGACCGCATTAAAGAACAGTGGAAAATTCATTCCATGGAATGTTGTAACGATCTCAATTGACGGAAAAATTTTAGATTAAAAAGAAGGATAGTAGAAGGGAGAATCATATGTTTTGTTTTCAGTGTGAGCAGACAGCGGGATGCAGTGGATGTACAGGGGCAGCCGGCGTGTGTGGAAAGAAAAGCGTGACAGCGGATTTACAGGATGAACTGACAGGAGCACTTGTGGGACTTGCACATGCCTGCATGAATAATCCAAAGACAGAGCAGACAGACCGCATTATAATAGAAGGTTTATTCACAACGATCACGAATGTGAATTTTAATGATGAGACACTGCGTGAGATGATCGCCCGTGTCCGGGAAGAAAAAGGAAGAGTGGTGCCGGGATGTGCAGCCTGCATGTCACCGTGCGGCAATACCAGCGATTATGATATGAAGCGGATGTGGGAGGCAGATGAGGATATCCGTTCCTTAAAATCCCTGATCTTATTCGGAATCCGCGGTATGGCAGCATACGCTTATCATGCCATGGTACTCGGCTATACAAATGAGGAAGTAAACGACTTTTTCTACCGTGCATTATTTGCAGTCGGAGAGGATTTCGAGATGGAAGATCTGCTTCCACTCGTGCTTGAGACAGGAAAAGTAAACCTTACCTGCATGGAAATGTTAGACCGTGCCAACACAGAAACTTTTGGAACCCCGGTACCGACGGAAGTTCCTCTGATGGTGGAAAAGGGACCGTTTATCGTCATTACCGGTCATGACCTTTATGACTTAAAACTGTTGTTAGAGCAGACAAAAGATAAGGGAATCAACATTTATACCCACGGCGAGATGCTGCCGGCACATGCCTACCCGGAATTAAAGAAATACCCGCATTTAAAAGGCAACTTTGGTACCGCATGGCAGAATCAGCAGAAGGAGTTTGCAAATATCCCTGCACCGGTTCTTTATACGACAAACTGTCTGATGCCGGTCAAAGAGAGTTATGCGGACCGCGTGTTTACAACGGAGGTAGTATCTTATCCTGAAATGGTTCACATCGGAGAGGATAAGGATTTTACACCGGTCATCGAAAAAGCGTTAGAGCTTGGCGGTTACAAAGAGGATACTGCATTTACCGGAATCAACGGTGGAACAAAGGTTATGACAGGATTTGGACACGGAACGGTACTCGGCGTGGCAGATCAGGTGATCGCAGCCGTAAAATCCGGTGATATCCGCCATTTCTTCCTGGTAGGAGGCTGTGATGGCGCCGTGTGGGAAGAAATTATTATACAGAGTTTGTAAAACAGACGCCAAAGGATACCATGATCTTAACACTTGCATGTGGAAAATACCGTTTCAATGATCTTGACCTTGGAACGATCGGTGGACTGCCGAGAATCCTTGATATGGGACAGTGCAACGATGCCTACAGTGCGATCCGTGTCGCAGTGGCACTTGCGGAGGCATTTGACTGTGGCGTGAATGAGCTGCCGCTTTCCATGGTGCTTTCCTGGTACGAACAGAAAGCAGTCTGCATTTTATTGACACTGCTCCACCTTGGTATCAAAAATATAAAACTGGGACCGACACTGCCGGCATTTATTTCACCAAATATCTTGAATTATCTGGTAGATAATTATGGAATCGCACCGATTACGACACCGGAAGCAGATTTAGCAGAGATCCTTGGATAAATCAATAAAATAAATGTTTTGGGAACCTTTCTGTCGCCCTGAATGAGAAAAGGGGGTGTGAAAAATGATTTTTTATTTTTCATACTTCCTTTTTCTGGTTAAATGAAAAAATATACTGTATATTGTCGAATTTTGAGTTATAATAGATAATAAGTTTGTATTCAGGCTTGTCAGGAATGAGAATATTGTTTTTATAAAAAAGCACGAAATGGGGAATGGTATGGAAAGAATCTGGAATTTTTTTGAAAATATGAATGAATATGTATATGTTGCAGATGCGGATACCCATGAACTGGTTTATATGAATAAAAAGATGAGAGATACTTATGGGATACATTCAAAAGAAGAACTTGCCGGCAAAAAATGTTATGAATTGCTTCAGAATTCAAGCCTGCCCTGTACGATCTGCAATAATGATGAACTGCAGGAAGGACAGTTTAAGGAGTGGCGGTATTTTAACCCGCTTTTAAATAAATACTTTAAAATTAAGGATACTGTTGTGGAGGACAATGGCAGACGATATAGAATAGAGATTGCTCTGAATATAAGTTCTCAGGAACATCAGAAAAATGTGGTACGCCGCTACGAAAAACTGGAAAAAATCGTTAATGAGGGACTGCGTCTTGCCCTTGGAACATCTTCTGCGGATAAATCGCTGGACATCATTCTGGAATATATAGGAAAGGCATTAGATGGAGAGAGGACATATATTTTTGAGCATAATGAGAATGGGTGCGATGACAACACTTACGAGTGGGTTGCAAATGGAATCAAGCCGGAGAAAGATAATTTACAGAACCTTCCACCAGAATTATGTGCCAACTGGTATCGGAATTTTCAAGAAGATAAAAACATTGTAATTGAAAATCTGGAGAACATCAGAGAGGAAGATTCGGAACAGTATAAGAATCTGAAACGTCAGGATATCCATTCACTGGTGGTTGTTCCACTTTATTGGGAGAAAAAGATCATTGGATTTTACGGAGTGGATAATCCACCGGCAGAATCATTAGATTATGTTTCCGATATGCTTCATATCATGGGATCTTTTATTGTTTCCTCCATTCGGAGAAGAAATCTGCTCCGTCAGTTAGAACGCATGAGTTATCGTGACCAGCTCACTCAGTTTGGCAATCGTTATGCGGTCGACTGGTTTGTGGAGCATGAGTGGAATGGGGAACAGATCGGTGTAGTGTACTGCGATATCACAGGCTGAAAAAGGTCAATGATGAGCAGGGGCATGAAGCCGGAGACCGGTTGATCATCAGGGCATGTGAGTGCTTAGCGGGTGTATTTAAGGGGTATGGTCTGTATCGGATCGGCGGCGATGAATTTTTAGTACTTTGTCTTGGAATTGAGGAAAAAGACCTGAGGGAACACGTTGAGAAACTGCGCATGGATATGAAAGAACATCAGGTTACAATGGCGGTTGGCATGATATGGAAAGAACACGGTCCTAAGGATATTGATCTGCTTTTAAACGAATCGGAGCGCCTGATGTATGAGGATAAAGACCGGTATTATAAGGAACACGGATTGAAACGGCGCAGATAAATCCTTGTATTGCAGAATTAAATGTTATATTTCCTTCATGCTGGTCTCCTTCTGTTTATTCCCGGTAAATCTGTGCAAACCGGAAATTTCTGATGAATAACATGGTGCAGGATCGTTTTCGATTATTATATTTTACTGTGAGATTGTGATATTAGCAATAGTGAAATGGGGCAGAGAAGAGTTGAAAAGGCAGACGGATAAGAAACAAAGATAAAATAGTAAAAATAGAATAGAACAAAGAAAGAATATGGAGATAAAACAGAAAGGAATAAACAATGAATGTAAATCCTATAACAAGATTGGATTATCCAGATCTGGACGTGATCCGCGTAGAAGACACCTATTATATGGTATCCACAACCATGCACTTTATGCCGGGCTGTGAGATTCTGCAGTCTTTTGATCTGGTGCACTGGGAGCATGTGACTTATGTCTATGAGACGTTGGATCATACGGATGCGCAGCAACTGAAAAGCGGTCAGAATATTTACGGACAGGGCATGTGGGCAGCTTCCCTGCGCTATCATGAAGGCCGATTTTATATCTGCTTTGTGGCAAATGATACCCGTAAGACTTATTTGTATACTTCGGAAAAATAGATGGTCCATGGAAAAAGCAGCTGATAGAAGGCTTTTATCATGACGGCTCTTTATTATTTGATGAGGATGGCAGAAACTATATTGTATATGGAAATGATGAAATCTGGATTACAGAATTGAATGAAGATTTGACTGCACCAAAGAAGGACGGATTACATCGTCTTTTAGTCAGTGATCATAAGAACCCGGAGCTAGGCTATGAGGGTTCTCATATTCAAAAAATAAACGGCTATTATTATATTTTTCTGGTTCATTCCCTGAGAGACCGCTGGATGCGGACGGAAGCATGCTTTTACAGTGATTCTCTGGAAGGAGAATTCACGGGTGGAGATGTACTTTGTGATGATCGTGGATATTGTGGGCAGGGCGTGGCACAGGAGGAATAGTGGATACGCCGGATGGAAAGTGGTATGCAATGCTGTTTCAGGATTCCGGAGCAGTTGGACGGATTCCTATTCTGCTTCCGGTTACCTGGAAGGATCATTTTCCGTTTTTTGGACAGAACGGACATGTGCCGGAAGAAATAGAGGTTCACAGTACCAGACCAGGATATATTTATCAGCCATTAGTGGGAAGTGATGATTTCTGTAATGGGCTGCTTCCGCGCTGGCAGTTTAATCATGATCCAGATCCACGGTACTATCATCTGGATGCATTGCAGGGAACCTATACAATTACAACACGGGAAGTTTGTACAGAGCTTACACAGGCAGTAAATACGCTTACGCAAAGGATGAGTTATCCGTCCTGCGCAGCTGAGGTTACTGTTGATGCTTCTGCATTGAAAGAGGGCGATGTCGCAGGTTTGTGTGCGTTGCAGAGCTGTTATGCTGCAGTTGGCATTACAAAACATCATGGAAAATATGAAGTCCTTATGCTGGATAAAAAAGAAGATGGTATATTGGATATGACGGAAGGAACTGTTGTTGAATCACACCAGATGGATTTTCGCCTTGAAGCAGATTTCTGTAACATGAAGGATGAAGCACGCTGCTATTACCGGGTAAATAAGGGAGATTGGCTACCCATCGGAACCGTGCATAAGCTGTACTTCAAACTGGATCATTTTACTGGTTGCCGGTTTGGTCTGTTCTGCTATGCGGCAGAGGAAACAGGAGGAAGTGCCTGTTTCGGGATTTTAAGTATTATGATGTTGATGAAATCTCATAAAGATAGAACTGCATAAAATAAGTGTCGGAATTTACTCAAATTTTTCCTACTTTGGACATTGGTTTTTACAACGGTATTGTATAGTGAAGCAGAGGAAAAACAAAACATGTTTCAGGAGATCACCCATGTTAAAAAAAATAACATATGTGGTCTCTTTTTGTTATATCTTTTGCTGGAAATGATGTTTCGTATGTTTACAATAAAGTATGAAAAGTATGAAATGTATGAGAACACGAGAGGAGATGGGAGGAAAAACATGCTTTCAGATAATATACAGTTACTTAGAAAACGGGCAGGAATGTCACAGGAGCAGTTAGCGGAACTGACGGAAACGAGCAGACAGACGGTCTCAAAATGGGAATCTGGAGATTGAGTTATAATAGGACCAAGTTAGAGAAAACCCAGTAAATACAAGGGGTTGAGCCTAATTTAGTCCTTATTTTTATACCATTTTAGCGGTAAAGATAGGGCAGCGCTGCAATATTAAACCGAAAATCCAAGTCAGTATCACAGATGTCCACAATCAGTCTGAGAGTGAATCTGTGCGCTTAGATTAGGTACAATTTTATATCAAAAACATTTAGTGAGGACTAAATTAGCACTTGAGATGGAATATTCCATCAGCTGATTTGGTCCTCTTTTTATTTGAGAGGAGTGGTCGAATGGGCAAGGTGTTAATTTGGTTCGTAATCATTATTAGTATAGTGGTTCTTTACTGTCTTATGAAAGTTAAGGCAGAGAGTGATGAACTGTATGAGGAATTAATGAGAAAGCATTTTTATGGCAGGTCAGAAGATATTCTTGCATCTGACAAAACCGAGCACTTGAAAGGGTGTGGGTAATTATATGAAATTTTGCAAAACAATAATGCAGACAATACAGAAAAGGAGTGAAAGGAACATGAATAACAAGTTAGAAGTAATCGGCATTGATCATGGCTGGTCAATGATGAAAACAATCTCTCAGGTATTTGTCACAGGTGTTAAGGAGATTACAACAACTCCGGCACTTTTCGGCGATGTACTTGAGTATGAAGGAAAGTTCTATAAGGTTGGAACTGTGAGGCAGGAAGTAAAGGATACAAAGGTCGAAGATGACAGCTTTTATCTTCTCACTCTTGCAGCAGTTGCTAAGGAACTTAAAAGAAGAGGTCTTGCAGAGGCAAAGGTATTCCTTGCTGTAGGACTTCCACTTACAAGGTTTGGAGCTGAGAAGAATGACTTTATCAAGTACCTGACAAAGAATAAGCGTGTAAGCTTCAAATATGAGAATGAGCCGTATTATATTGAAATTGATGATGTGGCAATATTTCCTCAGTGTTATGCAGCAGTAGTGGACAAGATACCTACAATGGCAAAGAAAACGCTGATAGTAGATATCGGTAGCTGGACAATCGACATTATGCCGGTAATCAACAAGTCACCGGATGAATCAAAGTGTGTGACGATACCAAAAGGTCTTATTACCTGTATGCGTTCTATCAATGAACAGTGTGTAAGACAGCTTAACGGAGAGGTAGACGAGTCAGAGATACAGAACATCATGCGATATGGCAGGTCAGATATTGATGATGAATACTTTGCCATTATTAAGGCAGAGATAGAGGATTTTGTTGATAAGGTATATAACTCAATCCGTGAGTTTGGGTATAACTTAAAGACTACACCGATTGTATTTGTCGGTGGAGGGGCAGTTGTGATGAAGAATTTTGGCAGTCACGATGCAAAGAACATTTCCTATAACCTTGATGTAAAGGCAAATGCAAGAGGATATGAGCAGCTTGCCACGATGGGACTTAAAAGCACTAGGCGTTTATCATAAGGAGGCAGATGATGGGAAGAAGACTTGAATATGAAGTAAAAACTTCTGTCCGCCTTAACATGAGCAATCCACAGCATGTGAAAATCAATGATGTGATTCAGAACCTTGATCCGAAGATTTTCAAATCTAAGAATCAGTTCATCATAGATGCGATTCAGTCTACATTGATAATTATGGAAAAGAAACCTTTGTTATCAAGAAGAAGGAAAAAGAGCGGGCTGAATATATCCGGTCAGAAGATATTGATGACATTAAGGAAGAGGTCATTGAAGCAGCAACAAATGAGGCTAGAAAAGAGGTAATAAAGTTGTTAGGCGGAGTGATATCCGGGATGAATGTTGGTCAGCCGGTAATAATGCAGGCAGCCAATAGTGAAGCACAAGAACCTACAGAAGATGTTATGGATGATGCAGATGTTGCAGGACTTGCAATGGGATGGATGTCGAAAGGAGACTGATTATTATGAGAAGAGTTATGGAAGTCGTAGGAACAGTGATTTTAGAGATCCTCAAGTGGATATTAAGGATAATTCTTGGAGCATTGAAGCTGGTCTTAGGACTTGCCAGAATAATTCTTCTTCTATTCGCTATGGTGGCAAGGATATTTCTTTCATTCGTAAGAATGGGTACATTCTGAGAGGAGGTGAGCGTATGCAGGTAAAGGGTTTATTCTTAAATTATAAGAAAAACAGAAGACTTATGCAGTATTTCTTTAAAATAAGAGAGCTGGTATAATGAAAGGAGTTTAAGATGCACAGAATACGGGACAGTCCTATGTGTCCCGTGCATTACAGATAAATAGTTCACCGCAAGGGTGGATGGCACGGAACACATAGCCCGTCCCTCTTGCGGAGAAGGGATGGGTGATTACTATGAAGAAGATAAGTATTATCTTATTATCCGCAGTACTGGTCTTTTCAATGGCTGCCTGTAATGGTGGTAAGGAAAAGGCTGATAATCAGACAGAGAAACAGACGGAAAGCGTAAAGCCAACTGAAGAAGTAGCAATGGCAACGGAAGCTGTCACAGAGGTCACAACCGAAGCTGGAAGTGAAGAGACAGAGAAAGATATTGCCGAGGTTAAAGATTCAGAAGAGAAGACTGATAAGGAAGATAACCAGTCTGCTGATAATGAAACTGCTTCAAAGCAGAAAGAAAAGTCAGAGCAGAATGACGAGCCGGAACAGAAAGCTCCTGCAAGTGGTAATAAGGAAGCTGGTGGAAATCAGAGTAATGCAGGTAATGGTGGTCAGACTACAGACAGTCCGAAAGACAATGTGAGCAATCCAAAGCCGGCATCCGTGGCGTACAGTCCACAGAATGTTGTGTCACTTGCAACAGCAAAGTGTCAGGCAGGAGGGATGATTACCACACAGCAGAATTTACAGAATCATTTGAATGACGGCAGTATCACGCAGGAAGAGTACAATGAGTATTATCCTTACGATGGTATGGAAGGCTCTTATTATAGTGTGTTTGTAGAGACAGACCTCAACAAAGCAAGTACCATTGATGGACAGCGGTTATCATCTGAGGATGCAATCGCAGAATATATTGCAAGTATGTTACTTTTGGAAACAGATCCGGTATTCTACATCAGTTATGATGGAGTTTACACGACAGGCGGCACAGACTATTACGAGTTTCGATGTCACAGATAAATAAAAACGAATAGAAGCAGAAGGGAGAAAGATGTAAGCCATAAACTTATGTCTTTCTTTTTTTATGCGTAAATTAAGGAGGAAAGAGCACATGAAACAGAAACTAAAGCGTTTTATGGCAGGATTTATGGCTATGCTCACACTGGTTGGAACACTCTTTACGAATGGTACAACAGCATTTGCAGCCAGTCCGCAGGCAAATATTGCGTTCTGGAATGCGTCAGTCAAAAATTCCGGAGAAGTAAGTGAGCTGAAGCCCGGATATAATCATGGCAAGATTCTGTATTCAATTCTTGACGGAAATTCTGCATATTGTATGAATTTCGGATTAAGAGCAGATGGCGGTCAGCTTATGAACAGCTACGATGATGCGAGCACATCAATGTCAGCACAGCAGAGAAAGCTTTTAAGTTACTGCCTTTATTATGGGTTTAACAGTACACAAAAGGCGGCACCAAGCAACAGTCAGTGCGATGAGTATATCGCAACTCAGGCAATGGTATGGGTTATTGTAGCAGATATCTTTGGAACCGGAAGTGGTGATTCGGCAGCAAGAAAGCTCTGTAACACAGCACCAAGTCCTGATTCTTCATACAGCTATTATGAGAGACTCAGGGACAATATCAGCAGCTCCTACAATGCAACACTTCCAAGTTTTGCATCACGCAGAACCAGTGAGGCACCAACTTATGAATTAAAGTGGAATGAGGGAAGTCAGAGATTTGAAACAACATTATCTGACAGCAATGGTGTCTTATCAGACTTTGATTTTGGCATCAGCGGATATTCTGTTGATAAGAATGGCAACAGTATTACAATCTCTTCAACGAGCGTGAATACTACAGCTACAACAGGAACATTCACATCCAATGCTGGCAAGGTTGAGACAACATCAAGCTGTGTATTCTGGCTTACAGGAAAGAGCGGATATCAGGAGTTTGGATAGGTTACAATTAACTGGACAGATTTTTTAAGGTCATATAATCTATAATAAATACACGAAGGAGCACTCTTTATGACCGAACAAAAAACAACGACGAAAACCTCGCAAATATACAGATGAATTTAAACAGCAACTGGTGGAACTATATCGTTCCGGCAAACGCAGATGTGATATCTGCCGTGAATATGACATTGCTACTTCCCTGTTTGA
>ENA-OQDE01000065-OQDE01000065.1-human-gut-metagenome-genome-assembly--contig:-NODE-65-length-61101-cov-3.537360_pt1 | contig 61101 bp, 72 predicted proteins | sample MGYA00242768_ERZ504595 | MGnify/ENA primary metagenome ERZ504595 (study PRJEB26092, sample SAMD00036307) | human gut metagenome | host: Homo sapiens | study: EMG produced TPA metagenomics assembly of...
CAATTCAAATCAACCCTTTCGGATAAAATTATATAATTTTGCAAATCAATCCTTTTTAATCTTTCGGCAATTTCGAGGATTAATTCAAGGTCGGCTTTAGGTAATGTTTCTATGGTTTTGATTAAGTCGTTTAAGAGGTTAGGCTCTTGAATAGATGTGTCGAAAAATTCGATAGGTGTTATATCGAAGTAGTCGCAAATGTTGAGAAACCCCGCCATAGACGGCATAGCCTTGCCGGAGGATATGGATTGAATATAGCTTTTGCTTTGACCTAAATCAAAACTCATTTGATATTCGGATACACCCATTTTCAATCTTAATTTCGGTTATTCTGTTTTTAATAAAATCTTCTATTATATTTTTAATATCATTTGCACAGCTATCGTTATACTCATCCGTAACAACAGCCATATAGTTTGTTTGCTCCGAATTGTACTCCGCTTCACCATTCACATATTGTGCAGTTTCCTTCAGTATTTCATTAGTCGCTTCATACACTATGATTTGCATTACACTTGCCGCTCCTGCTGAATCATCAATATCAAGTTTATAGTATACTTCTAATTTATCTCGATTCTTCCCGGTTATAGAAAAAAGCAACTGTTCCTCAAGTGTTTCTTTTAAAACACAATTTCCATCTACACATATTTCTTCGTCAAAATATGTTTTATCTTCCGCCATAGTGTAGATGTCATCAATCGTATCTTGAAACAATTTCATTATCTTGCTTCTATCTCTTATCCTCACTCCTGCTTCCGACTCAACAATTTCCAATTGCGTTTCTCTTTCATATTCCTGTTGTTCTGCTATCGCCTGCAACGTTTCCTCGATCTCTTCCGAACAATTCTCTGTATCAAATTTTATATCAGCTTCTTTAATCATTTTTCTAAACTCATCAGTATCACGTATCATCGTCTCTTTAGAAGAATAATCAAGCAGTTTGTTATGAGCAACATGGTTTCTATTATCAATAAATATCGTTCTCAACTTGTCCCACCTAACGTCATCTGATATAAGCGGCTTAAAATACTTTTCCCATATATTATATTTTTTCACATACCTGTTTCTCAAAAAACTCAATGTTCCCTGCATTTTATCAAGTTGTGTAGTTGAAAATATTTTTTCTTTAATTTCTCTTTGAATCTCCTCCGTATCTTGCATTAAATCAGAATAAATATCTGCCTGTACTGTATCCATTAGTTTTTCTAATGTTACTGTATAAAGGCTAACATCTATATTGTTAAAATTCGGTACATTCCTTTTTACTTTTACTTCATTTTCCTGATACTTGCCTTCAACTTGTAAAATTCCGGTCTGTCATACCATTCGATTCCAAAATGTTCTATCATTACCCTGCTCACAAATGCACGCAACTCATTTTCTGCCATATATATATCTGAATACACTTCCCTGGACAATTCTAATGACTGCGTATCTTTTATCCAAACACAATTATACCAGTCTCTAATCAGTTTATTCTTAATACAAATTTTTAATTTTTCCAAGAATTTATCATATTTTCCTGTACTATAATTTTCTAAATATCCAACTTTTACAGTAAGCTGTCTATTCCATTCATATGTATCCATTTGCATTGCAACTATATATTTAGCATCCGAATATGATACGTTAAAAACATAATTACCTATTCGCTCTATACACCCTTCATATTTCACATGACATTCTGAATCAAATAAATTTTCGACTTGTTTCATTTTATCTTTACAATACTTATCAGATAAATCTTGCATTTCCGTTACATTGGTTCCCCAATCATGGTCTTCCACCACAACCGATCTTTGTATTTTCGATAAATCTTTTATCTCAACCATTTTAAATTCTATCTCATACTCCATATCTATTCCTCCAAGTATATATATTTCTTCTCTCCCTGTTTTCTTCATGGGGTTTGACCCCACATGATGTTTTCACTCATGATAAGTTTTTACAAGATATTTTATGTTTCTTTTATAGAACTTTTAGTTCTGTTTTATTTTCTTTATCAGCATTTCGCGGTGTCTGACTCCAAGTGTAGGCACTGCCTTACGAAATATCATTTTATCCATCCCTTATTCGTGCAGCTCCAGCGGCAGCCCGTCCGGGTCATGAAAGAAGTCATCTTCTTGCCGGTATAATCGTCAACCCGAATCGGCTCACATTCAATTCCGACTTCCGCCAGCTCATTCACCGTCTGTTCCACGCTGTCTACGCAGAACGCAAGATGACGTAGCCCACAGGCTTCTGGGCGGTTCACACGCTTCGGTGGATTCTCTTCAGCAAAAATCTCCAGCTCTGTGTGTTCATTGACACTAAGATCTAGCTTCCAGTCCTTACGCTCTGGGCGATAGTTTTCTCTGATGACAGAGAAGCCCAGCTTGTTCACATAAAAATTCTTTGCGGCTTCGTAGTCAGACACGATGATTGCAATATGATGTATTTTTGATAAATTCATTTTTTCTCACGCTCCATTACTTTTATTTCCGTTGCAAACTATACATCAACCTTCAAAAATTACCGTGTGAACTCCTGGAGTTCAGTTTGTCCACACGGTCATCCTCTACCAGTTCGCCGGCAACGCGATTCCACTCGCCGCCTTTGCCTTCTTCGCCTCCAGCGTTGTCACTTCTTTTTCGGCCTTCTTCAGAGCAGTCTTCTTCTCTTTCAGATCAGCCTTTCAAAACCAACTTGCACTCCTCAATCTTTCTATAATATGGTGATCTGTATCCCACATGTCTTTTTATAAATTGCTTATATCTGGCTATTCTTGTATAACAACTGTATCTTTGTCTCAATGTAAGCTTATTAGTCTTCTTCAAACTACTCATATACATGATATCCAAAGAAATATAAATAAATCTTTCCTCTCTATATACGATTTGATTCAGTACTCTCTTGCAGAGCTTTGCACATTTACTATAATTTTGGTTTGCAAAATACATTTCCGCTAACATCTTACAAGTCTCGTAATTCATTTCTGTTTGCCTTATCTGATTTTCAAAAAATGTAATACTTTCTTCAAAATTTGTTTCATAAAAGCCTTTTGCATACAAATAATTCTCAAGAATCAGTTCTTTTGAATATGGATTTGTCTCATCGTTAAGTGCTTGTTCAAAGCACTTAAAAGCCTCATAATATTTATGCTCATACAAATATATATTTCCCTTATTCTGGAGTATATCTGTCGCGTAATTTACCGGCGTATCCTGAGTTCGTAAATATAATTGATATAATAAATTCTGAAGTCTCAATGCCTTCTTATAAAGCCCAGCCTCCATATAGCACAGTGATAAGTTGTTTGCCACCTCACATGATAAAATGTTATTTCTATCTATTTTTTATTAAAATTACCAAATAATAAACTCTCCAGATATTCTGTTGCTCTTTCTATATCACCAATAAAGCTGAGATTTAAACCAATTCTATTTTTCACATTATTTAATTTCTTTTCATTTTTAACTTCCTGATAATACTGCTCTACAACATATAATTTGTTAACAGCCTCATAATAATGTCCTGTCTTTTCAAGTACTCTGGAATATTCATCTTCTACCAGAATCTGGACTTCCTTCCTAACAGAATTCTCTTTACATAACTCTAAAGCCTGCTCAAATTTCTCTTTTGAAACTTTAAATTCCTCTATATCCATATATAGTGTTGCTTCATCAACTAAGCATCTAATCCATTTTTCCTTGTCTCTTTTGAAAAATGTTTTACATTCTTTAAGCATGTCCAATAAAACAGAATTTTCTCTAAATCTGTATATTTTAAATAATATTCTTTCTATTTTATATAAATACCCATCTAGACTGTCATTTTGTATATCCAATTGTATGATGTTTCTCAAGTTCCATTCAACTTGTTGACATATTGTCACATCATGAGCAGCTTTTATCGTTTGTACATATGCCAATATATTTTTCCACCAGTTTTCATTTAAACTATTCGGTTCTGACTTATATTTTAGTTTAAATTCCACATTCGGAATGGCATACTCTCCATTTAAGAAGATATACTTTTTCATAATATATTCTTCAGCTTTAGCGTCTCCAATCAGTTTTCTAATTGCATTAATGTGAATCCCCTTTGAGCACAAATTTAAAATAATACTGATGTCTTTATCTTCTTTTGCTATATCGACAAATCCTCTACTTCGAATTTGTTCCACTGTCACCTGATTGAAATAACACAACTGCATAATCTGATATATATTATAAAAATTATATCCACTAATACGGAGTATTTCTTCTCTATCCTTATAAGAAAAAACAGTTTTAGGAAACTCATTCTCTAAATAACAGATGTAATTTAATGCCAGATTCTCCGAAACAGAAAAATCAAAATTTTTTATATTCCAGTTTTTTCTGCCAAAATATATGCATTTTAAATTTAATTTACGGAATAGTTCTGCCTCAACTATATACTCTGGATTTTTTACAAATAATAATATTTTTTATCATTATATGTAATAAGTTTTTCCAAGTCCTTCTTATCTCTGATACTCAGTATTACATCATATCCTGCGTAAACTATATATGTATATTGAGAAATTATAACATCCTCGATTTTTCATCCGGCAATGTAATATTTAATTTGTTTTCTTTCAGTAGTATATTTGAAATTTTTTCATATAATTGATGTAATTGATAATAAAAAAATCCCTTCTCATATACTACATTACATACTTTTTTGCAATTATATTATCTATATCAGCCACAAACTTGTCACATTTCATTTGCCAAATACTGACTTTATTTTGAGATATTCCCATCCATTCTGTAACCTGATCGTTAAGAGAATTCAACTTATCTTTGTCTGTTATAACCATGCTCTGATGATTTCTTAAAATATACTCTAAATCTTTTGTTGTAAGCGGTGGTACAAGAATCGGTATATGCTCCAATGTATTTGCCCAAACAGCTCCCAATTCACATTGGCACATATGACTGTTGTAGAAATTCGTAGTCAGCACAAATAAGACCAACGTCTCCTCTGTAAGTTCCTCCCGTATAGCATCCAACCAATTTGCACCCAATTTAATTCCATATCCTTCAAATGATGAGCAAAAAATTTGTTCACTCTTTACACCCATGCCTTCTATAAGTGCAATTAATTCACCTACTATTTCCTTGTCCTCTGATGAATGACTAATAAATATCTTCTTCATAATACATAATACCTCCATGACATTATTTTGTTTCTTTAATACATAGGCCAAATTGGTTTAGCTTCTGATTACTGCAGTAACCTATAGATCACCTGCAAGTTTTAATTAAAGAATTCGAAGATCAAAAATTAATCTTTGTCAAATTTTTTTCAATCCTGCCAACATCAAAACCCACCAACGCAGTAAAAATTACACTAAATATAATTTTACCTATTTCTTCTAATGATCCCCATGTCAACTAGGAAACATGTCCAAAGCCGACCAATCCATAGATGGCTATCGCCATAATAACAAACAGTATTCCATTAACCCATTTTTTGTATTGTAATATCTGAGAATTTTTTTCTGTATAATGTTCTATTTCCTTGTTCTGCCATTCTATACGTCTACTATGATTCTCTGTTTCAAGTTCATAACATAATCAATCACTCTTAAAATTTTATATATCATGTCAATGGTAGCCTTGGGAGAAGGAACTATCTCAGCCTCATAAGTTTTTTTAATATTTCATTTTCTTTGAGATTCATCAAGTTAAACAACGTACACCCACATATTAATTCTTTTTGCTTTATACTATGAATAAGTTCATAATGTCCATTATCTCCAAGCAAATATCGCTGCTCTTTAAGCAATATTTCTTCCCTTGACAATTTATTTTTAATTCAAGTAAATGTCGCACTTTTTGAGTATATTTATCAGCTACTGTTTTCTTTTCATCTTCAAATAAATTACTGGGGTCTGACCCACATGAAACAACATATTTTCCTTTCATTTTACCCATTTATGCTCTATCTCTATAGTACTACTCTTCATCTGTTATTGCACTCATCTTTTGCCGACGTTTTTCGACATATTTCGATGTTTTTATTTATTCTTATTTCATAGGGGCAGACCATGAATCGCCACCGTTATCAGACAGCGTGTTCTTCAGCACAAAACCTGCCATACAGGACTTGCCACCATTCACCAGATACTCATGAACAGCTTTGAAACCTTCTTTGCCATAGTAATCATCTGCAATGATGACGATGAACGGAGTATTGATGACCTTCTTCGCTGCAAGCACGGCCTGACCAGTTCCCCACGGCTTTGTACGGCCTTCCGGCAGAGTCCCCGGATTATCGTTAATGTCCTGGAAAGCATTATTCCCTTACTGGGTCTGACCCAATGTTATTCCATTTTTACTTTATCACATCTTAGCCGACCATAAGATCGTTGCCTGCAACTCACCACGGAGAGGTATGTGATTTATCAAAAAGTTTTTTGATTTGTCCGATCAGCTGTTGACTTACACTTAAAACTGATCCAGATTTAATGCTTAAAACTAACCCATGGTATAAATTGGCCTTATGGCTTGGCTACTGCTAATTATTTCCTAAAGTGGCTGTCTAGGCTGATTCCTATCAAACGAAGTGATACCTTGACAGCTACTTTGGGAAATGATAGTGGGTCAAAAGAGAGTGTAAATCAACAGCAGCGTAGGGAACTACCGCTCCCCTTGTTTATAAATTCTTCAGAAATGTTTATTTTTTCTTTATGGGGTCTGACCCACATGATGTTTTTAAGGAGAAATACTTTATAGGGTCAGACCCAGACATTTCAGACATTTCCCGCAGTCAGACCCCAATGTTCTTTGTTTCTATATATCTGTTACTTTTTCAATGAATCTGTATAATCAAATCCACTTTTTACAATTCTGTATATTTCAATCCCATTACGGCTACTAATAAGTTCAATATATTTTCGATTGAGTAATTCATTCACAGCAGCTTCCCACCGAGCAATTTCCCGTGGTGTATCATCAGTAAATTGATGTCTACCTATAGAGACAAATCTTCCTGTAATATTATTTCCTATCATTATTTCACCATTCTTGTCTTCTGCAAGTTCTAAAATCATGCCTACTGCATCGTTAGATAATTGCGGAATATCTGGCTCAATATCTTTTGTTTCCGACACAATATTAAGCATGTCTGTAATAAACGCATCCCGAACCCTTTCCCATCTATTTTCATCTATTCTGTTTAATTCAAACTCCGATATAACTTTATCTCTTAGTTCAGAAAGTCGGCGATTAATTGTAGAAGCATCATCTATTTTGGTTGCTATTTCCCTCGGATCAAGAACGCCATCTATTTCTGCATACGGAAATTCCGGCAATAATAATACTGTATATTCATTTCTTCCAACCCATGCAGCACCCATCTCATTTAAACTTGCTACACTATTATAATAATTTTGGGAGAGAACAAATATCACATGTAAATCATATGTTTCAAACTGCTCTCGCAAAAAATCAAAAATTTTCTTTCCACCGGGAATACCGTACTCAGGTATCGATGAACAAAAAATCCCATCTTCTGGAACTCTTAGATCTTCTAAGAACTCTACTATTCGTTTTACATACTTCACGTCATTTGAAGAATGACTAATAAAAATTTTTACCTGTTTTTCATATCATTATCTCCATTTACGATGTTCATTTTACTTTCAAAATAGTTTTTGCGCTCTCTGTGATTGTCAATATTGCACCTTTCCATACGGAATAGTAGAAGCAAGCATTCCGTACATTTGAAGCGCTTCATATAAAACCAATGCATTATCACTCAAACTTCTCGAAATATTCTGCGAATCAAAACTTACAGTGTTATTTTCATTTCCATTATATTGCTTTAATATTTCTGCAAGCATCAATTCCGATTCAGAATCCAATATTCTAAAACCCTTTTCCTGATGAGCTCCCGCAACCAATCCAGATGCCCTGTCACGAATCTTTGCAGCATGTTCCGCCCTTTCTTGAATCTTCATTTGCTTTTCTATTATTTTTTGTTCAGACGACTTTGTAGGCATAATTTTTCCTCCTCCAATCCAAATATACACATAACATCTTTAAAATCTATTTTCCATATCAACATTTGTTATATACTGCATCCAGCATTCTACAATAACGATATTTCGTTTTCCAAAATCCTCTCTTTCATCTTAAAATCTCCTTTAGTTCACCCTCAGAACAGATAAATATCATGATCTCTTCATATGTTTTGTGCTGTTTTCAACAGCTTTAAACAGCTCTTTTTTCTCTTCATTCCTTTTTGGATATTTCACGGGGTCTTGTGCCTACATTGCTTTAACTGGGTATCCCTTAACACATACAGATTCGTATATTTATCTTATAATTATTTGTTCCGATCAGCTATATTCATAGGGTTCTGACCCCAATGTGGTCATTTTTGTCACCCTTTCCACACCTTGAAGCGCCCCAATATGCCTTCCACAAAGATTTGTGTGATTATTAAAGCAACGCTAGTAGCCTATTGCTCTCGTTTTCGTTTATAGTTTTTTTAGAAAAAAATCATTTCTTCTTCATAGGGTCTGACCCCAATGTGCCTACCATCATGATCACATTCTCTATGCACTCAGTTGTCAGCTTCTGTTCGCCGTTCACTGTCTCCCAGATGACCCAGCCACCCATGACCTTGGATAACGGATTCATCCACAAATTACGGTTCAATAGTGTTCGGAATAAAATCATCGAAGTCACAAAAAACAACAGAAACAACTTCCGAAAGAACACGCTCTCTTTGAATTTCTGATACCATGTCACTATGGCGCTCTTCCATCCTTTACCTGCTGCAGCAGGCTCATATGCATACAGGTAGAAAAACATTGCCAGGAAGAAAAGAAGAAGCGAGAATCCAAACGGCTCATAGAGAGCAGTCAGGATGTTTGTGAGGATCTTTCCGAGTAAATCAATCGTTTCTTTCATCGTCGTTTACAGATCGCTGAACAGGTCAGTCTTATACACGCCGTTCTCCAGCATCTTCTTGAAGCTATCCTTTACTGCTGCGACATCCTCATGATAGGTCATGCCATACCATGTATCATTTGTTTTCAGAACCTTCACAGATATCTTCCCATGCTCCAGCAGTTCACCGATGAAGATAGGAATCAGATATTCTGCCTTTAGTGGATTACCCGGCACTTCCTTCTCGAAGAATTCTTTGAATCCCTCTTCCAGCGTTGTAAGGAAATCAGGAGTTAAGCCCCACATATTCATGGAAACCAGAGAATCAACATCAACAGCCATTCCTTCTGCCTCTGCTCCAGCTGCGGTCTTTACAATATTCTTCGTTTCCACAACCTCGGTCAGGTTGCAATCCTCATCCATCTTGCAGATACCGCGAGTCACGCCACCGTTATCAGACAGCGTGTTCTTCAGCACAAAACCTGCCATACAGGACTTGCCGCCATTCACCAGATACTCATGAACAGCCTTGAAACCTTCTTTGCCATAGTAATCATCTGCATTGATGACGATGAACGGAGTCTTGATGACCTTCTTCGCTGCAAGCACGGCCTGACCAGTTCCCCACGGCTTTGTACGGCCTTCCGGCAGAGTCCCCGGAATATCGTTAATGTCCTGGAAAGCATAATCCACCGTCACATCATGAGCAGCGCAGATAGCTTTGATACGCTCACCGATAACCTCTTTGAACTCCTGCTCGATATCCTTACGGATGATAAATACCACATGGTTAAAGCCAGCTTCAAGCGCATCATGGATGGAATAATCCATGATAATATGCCCCGCATCATCCACCGGCTCTAACTGCTTGATTCCTGTTCCGAAGCGGCTGCCAATACCAGCTGCCATGATAAGTAATGTTGTTTTCATAATTCTCCTTTCCATACCTTGTAGCGCCCCAATGCGCCTTCCACAAAATTTTATGTGATTATTAGAGCAACGCCCGCAGCCTATGCTCTCGTTTTCGTTTATAGTTTCTTTAGAAAAAAATCATTTCTTCTTCATGGGGGCTGACCCCGAGAGTTTATTTTTTCTTCCTCTTTTCATTATTTTTTGTTGCATAGCCCAAACAGCTACACCTATAAAACCGCCAAGCGTATTTTGGAAAATATCCGATAACTGAAATGTTCCTACTCTAAAAAAAAGCTGACATATTTCAATTAAACATGAAAAGCCAAAGGAGGCCTTTACAATATTAAACAAGATTTCCTTGTCCAAACCATCTTGTTGACAAAATCCTAGCACTCCAAAATAAGCAAGTGGGACAAACAGAAAAACATTAAGCATCCCTTCCGTATTTAGGGTGCCATCTGAAGTGAAAACTCCCCATTCCCCAATTATATTTTCCCACGGACATTGCCATATACTGCGACAAATCAAAGTTCTAGACAGCACCATAAACAGGATGGTAAAGAATGCAAATTTATATCGAGTGATCTTATCCGTTCTAAGCATATGCCACTGATGAATAAGGCACTTCTTTAATCCTTTATGTTCTACTTCGGGCAAGGCGATCATGCATATTACTGCGAAAATCAGCCCGAATCCTAAATATTGATATATACTATAAAAAACGTCATCAGCTACTGCTTGCATCTTTTCCTTTCCCTAATGTAATTGAATAGTATAGCAATTAAAGTCGCACTTCCTGCGCAAATAAAGAAGGATACGAAATTATGGTAATCTTCCTTATACAAAACAAGTGCACACAATGCCACAAAGTACATATGGACAAAATATATTGTTCCACTTAAGTTTCTCAGTTTCTTATAAAAATCTCCATGAAGTTCCATCTTTGGACATTTATATATAATCAGGCAGAATAGCATGAAAAAGATTGGAAGGTCAAGCATCTGGCTGAGGTACTGCCCCCCCCGATAAGGCTTATAGGAATTTTTATTAGATAAGCAAATAGTGCAATCTTTCCCTTGTGAAGAATTTTTGTCAACTCACCTGACTTCTCAATGTCAGCAATATACATACCTAAAGAAACAAATACTAACGATTGAAAGAAACCATTTCTTGTCGTCGCAAAGATTGAGAAATAAATATTAACTGGAAATGCTAATAATGCCGGTAGCTTGTCTTGATGCCCCCCAAAAGCGGTAAGAACTATACCAACAAGATATGCCACTGATCCAAAACCTACTATCTTTTCTATTGAAATTCTTCTTGATAAAATATCTATAAGAATCAAGGCGAAGATTAAACCATTGAGATACCATAGCGCCCATGAATAAAAATTATCTCCCACGAGGATATAATTCCGAATACAAAGAGCTGCATATTCTACTGTTTTATTTCCTTCAATAAACCATCCATAAACTGTCAATGGCAAATATACGATAGACCATATGATATAAATATTAAAAATCCTTTTTATGCGGTAGCCAAGTTTTGTATGCAAATCTTTTTCCGGTTGTTTAACAATCAAGAAATATCCAGTACATGCATAAAAGAACGGTACTGCATAGTTTGATATATTATAGTACACAACTTTGTCTAAGAGAACACTAACAGCTTGAAGTGGTCTCGTGTGTATCCCAATTACAAGATATGCACACAAAAATTTTATCAAATCTATCAGTTTGTAATCATTATTGCGTTGCACCTCATCCATCATCCCACTTTCTTCATATTTAGGCCTTATGTGAGATTTTCCCTTTCACTTTATTCACAATCTCGAATATCAAGGTATTCTTCATAACTAAGTTTACTGCTGTGTATGTGATAACACCACATAAAATCTCTAATATAAGCCCAATAGTATTTGGCAATTTAAACTGCATAATAATGTAGACACTCAATGTCATCACTGCTGTACTAATAAGCCCCTTCGTTAATGCTTTCATATTAATGGTAAATTTCACTTTTTTCTTCATATAGATGAATTGAACAGCATTTGTAACCAGTTCACTAAATACAGAAGCTATTACAGCACCATTTTGAAGAAGTGTAGGAATTAAAGCTGCATTAGTTATAATATTTATCACAGATGCAGATGCTGAAGCAGGCAAAATAATCTTTTCGCTCTTTGTACTATAAACAAGCTGGTAACAGAACAAATCTCCAAAGCCTTTGATCAGAATCAGAGGACACATCAAGCGTATTGTTAAAACAGCGGGTTCAAAGGCCTCGCCGTATAAGAACTCAACTGCTTGCGGAGCAACAAGCGCCATTCCTACTGTCATCGGAAAAGTCATAAAACATAGGACTTGAAAGCCTTTATCTAATAATTTATAAAATCCTTGCCTATCATTGTCATAGTAATAACTAAGTCTTGGTAACAATGCAGCAGTTATAGCATTCGCCATGGTCAAAACCATTGTAATTGTCTTCTGCGCGTATGTGTAGTATCCAACAGATTCATCCGTCGCCAAGATGTTAAGCATTGTTACATCAATTTTATTGTAAATACTCGATAAGAATATAATACACGCAATTAAAAGAACAGGTTTCATATGGCGTTTTAACTCGATTCTAGAGAAATCAAGTGCGACATACTTTCTTGCGTTCAAAACATTAAAAACATAATTTCCGCCTGTAGCCAAACTAGATATAAGCGCATATATTACATAATCTTCCCTTGTTTTCACAAATAAAAATAATGCTAAAAGAGAGATGCCTTTAATAAGTAAGCTTCGTCCTGTAATATACCCATATTCTTCTAGCCCCTGATACATCCAGTCAATATTAAGATAATTAAAGGCAATAGAAAGACCACAGGCTACATAAAGTGCCCATTGTCCACTAAAGCCCTCATTAGCAACAACTAGACCAATGAATCCAACAACTGCCAAAGTTGTCGATATAATATTCACAAGTAGAAGCTCGGTGAACAATTTGTTTCTTTCATGTTTTTTTTCTCTAACTTTTGCAAACTCTCGTACTCCATAGGATGGCAATCCAAGTGCTGCAAGTGTTACAAAATAGGAAACAATATTCTGTGCAGAAGCCACTTTGCCAACGCCAGCCGGCAGAAGAATCCTTGAGACATAAATAGATGTAGCAAAAGGAAACAGGATATTAGCTATCGTATAAATTACGTTATATATTGAATTTTTAGTTAATGATTTTTGCATTATCTTTTACGGACTATTGTCCAAGAACTCCTTCCATTATTTAACATCGGATTTCTACACAGTCAACCTTATTGGGACTTTTTCACCATCTTAGTTATCTTTTTTTCTACTCTATACGGCAAAGAAATAATCTTAGAAAACATATGAGCAAATCCATATCCAAACCGTTCTGTAAGATTCCATTCTATATTCTGAAGCTTTCTTTCTTTTTCGTTAATCCAGGTCATTGAAAATTGATGAATACTTACAGTTTTGTCTGTAATTGTAATCTTCCCCGTCAGTGGCGACTTCGGCGAAAACACCTCTTCTTCATAGACCACAATTCCTGCATCTAAGTGTTGATATGATCTTCTTGTATCATCCAGTCCATATTCTTTTAGAATTTCCGTTTGATAATGCGGACACGCAATTAAATTTAGTGTTCCATCTTCGTTATAAAAGGAAATCCTATCGTATAAATCAAGAATCTGTTTCAAAGCTGGATGGCCTTTCTCTGCGCCAAATCCCAATCCAAACGCCACAGAATTCTCATAGCTTCTACCCAGTTTATCTAGCAACGGGTCTCTCATTTCCCACCCACAATACATTTTATCATTTAAAAAAAGTATCAAGCTCCTTTACTAACTCAACATCAGTGTCCATATATATACCGCCGTACTTATACACGACATCAATTCTGGCATAATCAGATACAAAAGCCCATTTTTTTCTTTATAAGCGGCTCTCATATATTCATTGCTATTTACATCGTAATTGCTTTCATTCCACTCTATTATTTTGTAATCTGGGCAGTATTTTTTCCACGAATCAATACAACGCTTCGCCTCGTCTGGAAGAGGATTTCCTCCAAACCAACAGTAGTGTATTACTTTAGGTATCATAAATTATTTCCTCTCTAATATTTGTTCTGTGGCATTTCGTATATTTACTCCCGAAATTATATCATTTCTAACTCTCATAACATTTTCTTTATACTTTAAATATGTATTGTCATCCACAGATTTTAGTACTTCGTCTAGTTGTGACAGACAATCTATGCTAATTCCAAGTTGATTATTCCTTACATATTCAGAAATTGCTGCTCCACTCCATGCAATAATTGGTTTGCCCGCCGCAAGATAAAGTCCTGTCTTATGGGGAATATTATAACGCAAATAGTCCCCATAATGGCCGGTGCAGCCATTTAATGATTCACCATCCCACACTAATCCCCAGTTTCCTTCAAGCACAGAAGGCAAAGCTTCAGGCGAATACACTCCTTTAAATACCATATTATCTGCTTCAATAGCATTTGTATCTCCATAAACTAAAAACTCTGTCTGAAATCCAACGAGTTGCCTTATAAAAGGGCTTTTACTTAAATTTCCTGCAAAACAAACGCACATACTATTTTCAGTGCTTTGCACATCTACACCGCTATCCTGCAAATAATCCCACATTGCAAGCAAGACATTTTTCCTTTATATCCGTATTTCTCTAATAAATCTCTCATCGGCTCTGTCAAAACAATCAAACCGTTGAATTTATTCAATACGTCCAATTCTTCTTCAATGCTTACAGTCTTTTCTCGCAAGCATTTCAAATCATGCACGAGCGCGTAAACCGGCTTTGTTTTGCCCCCCCCCACAATTCTCAAGATCTTTTCACTATACGCAGGATATTGAACAAGAATAACATCAGAACAACTTAATCTAATTAGTCTTTCTATGCAAGATAAAGCTCTGTTGGTACGGTGTTTTACAGAATTCTTTATTCCCATATTACTCCATACTGTATTCACATCATCTTCCGCTTTTTTTATTGCATTATACTGTTCTTTAACAAACACATTATATTGTGTAATCATCATGCTATCTCCTAACAATTCTTTTTATCCGCTTATTCAAACGCTTCTTATAGCTATCAATCCAGTATAAATAAGGCCATCCTACCGTTGATAAGTGCATTTCGCTTCGATTGTGTGGTAAATTTCTTTTAATAAATCTGTCTGGTAAAATTTCATAACAGGTGTCTTCTAAGGACACTTTAACACGCATTTTACGCATTTGGAGATGAATATAAGCAAATTCTGTCTTCACAAGTTCACTACCATTCCACTCGATTCGCAAAACATTTCCATTATTCCAATAATACCGTGCCTTTTTATACGTTTCATTAACAAAGTCGTGTTTAGAAACATCATAAAATGCTCTAATAAATTTTGCAGAAAAGACAGAAGGATTCATGCTCAAATCCTTTTCATAAATCCTTGCTCCATCTTCACGAAAAATGCTATGCACATTGTCATGACTATTACAGTCTTCATCAAACACAAAAATTTTGTCCGTTGTAAATGCTTCTTTATATAAAACACGTCCTTTATAAGACTTCATAAAGCGACGATTATTTTCATACGTGTTTTTATATATTGTCAAATGTCCCGCAGCGAACAATTTATCATAGTCCTCGTTCAACAATGGCGTAACATTTTTTTCGAGGTTTCCAAAAATCAAATCGCAATCACAGTGGCCCCAGTAATCAAAGTCCTTAATGTATTTCTCAAATAGAAACCCATAGGCAGGTTTGTAATCACATAATTTATATGCTGATTCAAGTACAATCTTAAATCCAAATTTTTCGTTAGCTATCTTACATATTTCATCAAGTGTAGTTTTAATAACATGAACATTTTCTGGACAGGCATACTTAAACTCATTGTCAGTAAAAATCATCCATGTGTATGTAGGGTTGGCCTCACATGATTTAAGAAAAAGCGGGAAATAATTATTAAATTGTCCAAAGTAAGGTAAAATCAAGACACATCTTTTATTTTTCTTCCTCATCATCAAAACAATACCTCATAAATTCTTCATAATTAGAAAATTCAGGAGCATGTTCTTCCATATACTCAATTGACTGCTTTTCTGTATTGCCTAGCTTAAGCTTATTTGAAAACACATTGTTTATTAAAACGCTACTTTTTGTTTCAAACAGCATAAAGTACTCATGAAAAACCTCTGGATCGGGCCGACGTTTAAAACGCTCATAATATCTCTGAGCTAATTCTTTCGCTTCAGCCTTTTGTTTAGCGTAACGTTTGTCAAAGAATTCATTAATACTCATCAACTTTCTCGCTGGAACGCCCGCATAAACGCTGTCAGACTCGCAATCCTTTGTAACTAGACTCCCTGCTCCAACCACAACGTTATCGCCTATTTTCACATTTCTTTCTATAATTGTATTCATACCAATAAATACATTGTTTCCTATTTCGACTATACCACTAGCTCCAAGGACCCCCCCCCGACAATTTTTAAGAACCGACCATGAATAATCGTGTGTTAAAATTTTTACACCCTCAGTAATCCTTACATGATCACCAATAGTAATCATCCACGGATACTGCTCATCAATTAGCGTCTTTGTCGGGACATATATAATGCAATCGCTTCCAATTTTCATTCCTATCGATCTTAAGTGTTCAATATAGGATGATGATTCTGCCTTATACCCATAAGCGGTCTTTCTCAAAATGCTTTTTATATTCACTTTAGCAATCCTCCTTAATTTCGTTGCTATCATACTGCATTGCTACAAAACCAATTGCCATTCCAAAATAAATTATATAAGCTGTATCCACTCGAATTGCTGAGCTGTGCCACATCAAAAAAATCATAGCCACTGTGAAAATAGCACTTGTTATCATATACGGCCGACTCGCATTAGAATACCTTTTCAATTTTGCCAACAATGTAATAATCAATGTAACAAAGAAAAACACGTACAACCCAAAACCGATAATTCCGCATTCTAGATACGTCCATTGATTTGTAAACCAACGATAATTATAATCTCCATAGGCTCTATAAAAGTCACTCTGAAAAAAAAGAATGCAGATGTATCACAATTACCAATACCCAAGCCAAACCATTCTTTAATCGGAGTTCTTAGAAACAATTTATTAATTACTTGGAATGATCCAACACGTGGAATTCTATACCCCTCATCAAAAGTCGCAGTTGCATAATCCATAAAATTCTTTTTATTAAAAAGAATTTTCAACATATCCGGTGCCAAACGATCAACCAAATTGATAACAACCACAAAGCCCAGTAATAAACCAACTAGAATACCTAACTTTCTAACTGTAAGACCTTTTTCAACATATTGATTAATCAGTACTGACAAAATAATGCATAACACGGCCAACATTAACATCATCTTTTCCTCAGCCATTGCACCTAGCATAAATGTAGCCGCGATAAATAAACGCAAATTTTTGAATGTAGTTTTTTAGCAAATAAAGGCTTGAGTAAAAGCATAAAAGCAACAGGCAGAATGGATTCAAGCCACCACCGCCCCAAAAAATTCCTCCACCAAAATCATCGCTAAAAAGCCCAAGGACAAAATACTTATATATACCAACAAGCGCATTAAATATTTGTGACGCAAAATAAAATCGAATCACTTTTTCGACATCATCAAGTGAAAAAAAAGAGAATTACTCCAAAAAACAATATAAAATAGCGGCAGAGATTTCTTATTCCCCAAAAAATGAGCAACGGTTTTACATAATTTATTCCAGCGCCAACCATTAAAAACAGCAAAAGTGCAATCAAAATATAGAGAAGAGGGGCGCATCGATTTTTAATCTCCTTAATATACTTTGCTTCAAAGTAAAGCAACATCAAATTCAAAACATCACACAAATAGAATGTTGAAAGGCTAATACCAAACAAACTATACGCTACAGAGAACACAATGCATGCGTATAGTATCCAAAATATGCACTTCTTTGGTGTAACTATAAATAATTCTCTTCGCATACTTTTATCTCCCTAAATATTGTTGAGCTCTTATCAACACGATAGTGCTGAAACTCATCTTATGTCTAATACAAAAATGAATCATTCTTCTTGCTCTTGAAAAACTAGCATCTGGTACCATCCATACAATTTTTTGAACCATCTTATTTGTACACATTTGGGAAATCGAACGATGGATTTCTTTAACACCAATTTCTTTTACACAATTGACTTCGCTTTTCATACAAGCAAGCAAGTTATCCAAAAAAGGTCTTTTAATCCTGTATCTCACTTCATCGCTGTAAACATCTGATGCACATAATTCTTCTAAATGCAGTTGAAATGCAACAAGCTTTTCAAAGCGATCTGGCTTATATACATGTGTAAGCGACTGGTCATTTTCGCAATAATAATAATATGCCTTATGTACAACATTAACACTATGTACATTCGGCATGAGTTTCATTAGCGAATACACATCTTCACTAATATACTTTCTTTCGGAGACAAAATGGAAGTTGCATTCTGCCAATAGTTGTCTTCTATATAAGCAACTCCACGCGCTCATTAACAAGTCACTGGCTGTTCCTGTTTTAGGATCTGTACAAATCAACTCTGGTAGGAATTTTGATAAAACTTCTTCACCTTCATACTTTTCCAACGGTGTTTTTGGAATAAATGTTTTGGTAATATTTCCCTGTCTATCAACGTCATGATGTCCAAATTCAATCAAATCTGGATTATCTGAAATTATGACTGTATATAATTCTTCAAACAGTCTTGTATCAATATAGTCATCACTATCAAAAAAAGCAATATAATCTCCAGTAGCAACATCTAAGCCAGAATTTCTCGCCTCACCCAGACCAGCATTTTTTTTATGTACAACCTTAATACGATCATCAACTTTTTCCCAATTATCACACATTTGTGGGCAATTATCCGGAGAGCCGTCATCAACAAGAATAATTTCAAGCTTTTTGTAGGTCTGATTCATGACACTATCAAGGCATCTATTCAGATATTTTTCCACATTATAAATTGGCAGTACAACACTAAATTTAATTTTTTCTTCTGTTTGCTTCATCATATTCTCCTCATAGATGCGCTAAACTGTATTTTTCATACAGCAGTACTACAATTACATATCGTTAACAATAATTCTATACTTCTCATCCCATGTTAGCTTACTGTTCACATATTTATAACCATTTAGTCCCATCTGCTTTGCCAGTTCTTTGTCCTGTCCTAATGTTACAATTGCTTTGCACCAGTCTTCCTTGATGCCTTCAAGTGCCTGGTCCGTATTTACGAATACACCGCAGTCAACTTCTTTTAGCAGCCTACAAAAACTTGTATCAAATGCAACTATTGGCACTGCATATGCCATTGCCTCGAGCAGCACATTTCCACTTGTTTCTCTAAGACTCGGCAAAACAAAAACATCTGCCAGCTGATATGCTTCAGCAATTTGATTCAGCGGACGGTTACCCATTAATTTTACATTTTTTCCAATACCACTATCTGCTATTTGTTTTTCAATTAATGCATGATCATCGCCATCACCAAAAATCAAGAGTTCCCAATTCATATCGGTAGGCATCAAAGAAAGAGCGTCAACAAGAAAAGCTATTCCTTTTTTTCCAATCAATCTTCCTACAAAAACGATTTTGAGAATATCGTTGTTTCCTTTCCGAATAGGAAGATTTTTGTATTCATCTCTTATTGCCAACTCCGGCATTAGTGGCACATCTTTTCCTACGATGCGAGAAATTTGCTTTTGAGTTTCATTATTTATGCAATATATCTTATAATATGAGCGCAGTGCTTTCTTATAAAAGGGATTCCATGAACAGCTCTTATTTACAAACTCTCTAAAACTCGCAACCAGTTGATTCTTTTCATAGACCTTCAATGGCTTTGGTGTTACCTGCGCACCTCCCATTGGCCCCCAAATCACCTTTGCACCTTTAGCCTTATATAACTCACTTGGGATTCTGTAATCATTCATAGTAACATGATGAATTACATCAAAATGGATTCCTGAATGTTTAACCCAAAGCCATGCCCAATGCTGCCATAAAATATAATACATATGATGAAAAGCGGAATGCTTTTCTCTGAACCAGTTAAGTGCATTAGGGACATCAACAATAACCAATTCGACATGTTGTATATTAAATTCTTTGAGACCTCTTCTCGTGTCCTTCTCATTGAATTTCTTAGTAAGAAGGATTATTCTATCTCCTTCTTTATAGTTTTTCTCGTACTGTAAAACCCAATTCCAACCAATACTATCCTCTGAACCCTTATAAGGGTTCACGCTATATGCAGAAATAAGATAATTCACCATTTCACCTTCCAAGAATCAATGTTGAAAGCATATGATTTTTTCTAACGACGTATTTTGACAGAAAAATCGGAGCAATCAATCCAAAAAACAGCATCATCCATGCGTATACTAAATAATCAAATCCTAAAATTTTGCCACATACAACAAAAATCGCCTGCTGCACATAATAACCAATCATATATATATCCATTCCATAATCACCTAGCACCATCCATAGCTTTTCTCCACAATGGTAATGTTCAATCTGCACTGCAATAACAAAAAGCAGAAATACGCCAATAACGGTTACTGCAGTTGCCAAACTCCAAGACTGAGACTTATAAATACTAACAAACGCAAGCATCATATATCTACGAACACGACTATTAACACTATTCTTTTCATCTGACATGAGTAGTTCGGAATTCTTTATTATTTCAAAAAGATGCTTTCTCACAGCACCGCCCATAAAGTAATCCATGCGTAACTCAGGAAAAAGCCAACAATATATCCAGACTGTTTTAATACAACAGTGTTTAGCATATATAGTACAAACATAACACCCGCTAAAACCGTACGACTCACACTATCAAATAAGATTCCAAAAATAGAAATAACAAACAAAGCATACAGAAACCAAAGACCACCATTCGGATTGTTTCTTCCAATTAAAACATCTACTGCAAGAGTAGAATAATTAAGTGGATTCCTTGCAAATGCTCCAAATAATAGCTTAAGAACGGCTGTGACCACTGTTAAAAAGAAATACGGCACCATCAGCCGCTTAGCTTTTTTTACAATAGCTTGTTTCTTTTCGCTAATGCTACGTCTTTTCTCGCCTTCAAGAAATCCGCTAATAAAGAAAAAAGCTGGCATATGAAAACAATAAACAAAACTTTTTATAAAACCCAAAATAGTAGGCGTTTCTGTCGGATTAAAAGAATGTCCAATGACGACACAAAGCACAGCCATTCCACGCATTATATTTATTTCATTAAAATATTGTTTTTTACTTTTTTCCATCGTCAAGCCTTTCTCTTTCTATCTCTAAAAATTGTTCTACCCTTTGTTTTGTAGAAAGTTTGTATCTGTATTTCATGCAGTTTTCAATATACATTTCACTGTTAGAAACCACGTCATTCAAATCGGATTCATTCCACTGTTTCTTCGCAATGCCAAGTTGATAATCTTTGATATAGGTAGAATTTAGCGGAACGTCTGTTGTGACAATAGGCGTTCCAACTTCAAACTCTTTGGGAAGATGGTCAAAATACGGCAAAATATATGCTCCCCTCTTCATTCCCTAATCCTTGTCCTCTCCACATCTTCCTCAATCCCACTTTAACTAGAGCAGTTGCATGACATAATTATTCTTTTATATCTCGTTTCCACTTTCCATACAATAATTGACTCGGAAGGAAAAGAGCACAATATAAAATTTTGTCACTACTATTACTCAAAAGCTCACCACTTTTTCTTCCAGCGAACTTTCCGTATATTTGATACTGCAGCATTGATTTGATTCTTATTTTCATGCAAGCATTCGAGTCCAAGAATGCCTCTGCTCTAGCTATGCATCCATTCGGGGACTTTATATTGTGTTTTCTACGGTTATTAGTCAGACCATCTTCGAGATAATCTGAAATGTAAATTACACGATTAAAGAATCGCATTTTATACTTTTCAGACATTCTAACCCAAACGATATCCTCACCTAGAAACTTTTCCCCTTGAAACTCAGGAAATAGATATTCTTTTAGACAGTGCGTATACCACACTTCCGCCATATCTCCACCAATATTTCTATTAATTCGGCACTCAACATAGGATTCTTTCATCCCATCCTGTGGCACACCAGATGTACTTAGATATCCACCATCCGGCTTTCCTCTCAAAAAGCTAAAGCCACAAAGATCTCTCTCGTTTTTGTACTTTTTATAAATCTCATTGACACAAGAAATTGCATCTACTGTAAGAGAATCATCGCTGTCAACAATAAATGTCAACGGAGCCTTTATAAACTGATATGCATAATTCAGAGCCGTGTGCTTTCCGCCATTTTCTTTTTTATGATAAGAAATTGGAAAATCTGCCGTCTGCTTCATTTGCTCGACACGTTCGCTTGTATCATCCGTACTACCATCATCTACAATGAGCCACTCAAAGTCCTTACAGTCCTGAGCACATAAGGATTCATATAGTTTTTCCAGAAGTTTTCCTCTATTGTAGGCGGGTGTAAGAACTGTTATATTGCTCATTTTAGACCCCTATCATTTTTATAATTTCACTTTTCTAACTAAATTATCCTGGACAATCTGCAACACACTTGACAAAAGTAGGGTTAATCCAATTGTCCACAATACAATTTCCAAGTTACCTACTTGTTTTCCTTCCGTTGTCTCCTTTTCAAAGAAATAAAGAATAAACGGATGGATGATATAAATTTCATAAGATATTGTTCCTAACCAAATCAGAAATCTTTTCTGTATCTTCACTTTTTTCAATAATTCAATTAGAGGAACAATAAATGCTATCGTGATAATATTCCGAAGAACCGACTGAAACAATTGATTATCAAAACCCACCACACTTAATGTGAGTCTTCCGATAAACAAAATTACAAAAGCTACAATTGCAACAATTTCTTTCCTCAAAAAACAGATTTCAAAATAAGAATCTATTTTTCTCTCATACATCGCCCACAAAATGCCGAGAGGCATTCCAATAATAGATGCATACATTTCATCTCGCGGGTTAACAAAAGCACTTATCAAGATATAAGCAATAGTTATAACCGCAAACCAATATGCTCCTACATTGATTTCTGTATGGTTAAACACTGCATAGAATACAATGTATACGGCTATAATCACCCATATAAACCAAAGCGGTGGAATGTATCGAATTGTAAATGCTTCAGCAATTGCTCTTGTAGGTGTTTGCCCCCCCCCGATAATTTCCAGTCCTATCCAGACGATTGCGACTATCACATAGGGAGCAATAATGTTCAAAAGCCTTTTGGACAGAAACCCTTGAAGATAATTTTTCTTTTGCAGTAACCCACAAGTCAAGCCATAGCCTGACATAAAGAAGAAGAATCCTACTATCGGAAATGCAATGTACCAAATCGGTTTCACATACACAGGTAAATTTGATACCCGAAAAGATATGTGGTGCAACATGATAATTATTGCCGCAATTCCTTTACAGCAATTCGTAGTTGTCCTATCCAATCGGCCATCCATCACTTCGTCTCCAGCTGCTGTGCGATATCAGCATCCACGATTTCCTCACCGGTCTTATGCTTCAGCTGCTCTTTACTTGCCTCACTCAGACCGTTATTGATCACGCAGTTCATATCGCAGGTGCTGCACTTATCCAGATCCTCTTTGGTGACTTTACCATCACGGTAGTCACGGCAGATCTTCAGCTCATACATGCTGTACGGATGCTTAGTGAACAGAGCCTTGAACTTATGTACCAGAACCCAGGTAGCCGGTTTCCAGATGTACTTGTGCATCGCCGGAGAAACAGAACCAATCATCCAGCAGTCACGGTCGCAGCAGCGAACCTTTGCACGAACCTTCTCTGCTTCAGGGCTGTTCCACAGCTCGTCCCAAGTCTGGTTGTTCAGGTTGCCCATGACCTCTTTGTCCTTGGTGCCATTGCAAGGCATAACATCGCCATACGGATCGATGAAGAAGGTATCGAAGCTCATGTCGCAAGGCAGTAAACGCTTCTGGCCATAGATGTAATTAATCAGGCCGTGATTAAAGTAAGCACGGAACCACTTTTTCGGGCTGTTGCTACGGAGCAGTTCGTTGACCAGATTTTCAAAGTTCTTTGCGACCATCGGACGGTCGTGGATGATGTTCTTTGCCTCAACAAAGTAGAAACTGTTGTGCAGAGATGCGGTTGCAAACTCCATGCCCATCTCGTCAGAAATCTTATACAGAGGAACCAAGTCAGGAGCGTTCTTATCCTGAACGGTCATGCCGAAGCCAACATCCTTCATACCCATTTCACGCAGCTTCTTCAGCGTGCCATAACCACGCTGGTAACCGTTCTGCAGGCCACGGATCTCGTTATTGGTCTGCTCCAGACCCTCGATAGAGATACGAATACCAATCTGCGGGAACTCCTTGCACAGGTCAACGATACGGTCAGTGAAGAAACCGTTCGTAGAAATAACGATACGGTCAGACTTCTTATACAGTTCACGCACGATATCCTTCAGGTCGGTACGGATGAACGGCTCGCCGCCGGTGATGTTGGTGAAGTACATCTTCGGCAATTTCTTGATGGTTTCGATGCTGATCTCCTCTTCCGGCTTGGAAGGTGCTTTATAGCGGTTGCACATGGAGCAACGAGCATTGCAGCGGTAAGTGACGATAACCGTACCATTCAGTTTCTTTTCGCTATTGTTAGACATTTTTAATACCTCTATCTCTCTTTTTATCTATAAACTTCCATAATTTTCTCGTAATACTCATCGATTGTATCGAAGCTGATGTCCTTACAGTTCGCACTGTACTCCGCACACAGCCTCTTGTCCCCCCAGAGCTTCTCGATCTTCTTCTTCAGATCTTCGGCATTACCGCTCTCAAACAACTCGCCGGTCTTACCAACCTGAATCAGTTCCGGGATGCCGCCGATGTTTGCTCCCAGCACCGGTGTGCCATACATCTGGGATTCCATTACGGAGAACGGGCAGTTCTCATACCACTCAGACGGGTAAATGGAGAACCGTGCCTCACGGATCAGCTTCTCCAGTGCTTCGCCTTTCTGGAAACCAACGTCCTTGATGTTCTTAATACCATTTACTGTCTCTTCCAGCGGGCCAGTACCGGCGAAGATGAACTGCACATCCGGCAGTTCTTTACAGACCTTGATGAGCGTGCCGATACCCTTCTCCTCCGAGAAGCGGCCGAAGTAGAGGACATAATCCTTCTTCGGAGTCTCTTTCCACTCCACCTTATCGATGAAGTTGTGCATTGCCACGGTTTTTGTTGCAAACAGAGGATTGCTGTCCATCTTGCTCTTCATGAACTCAGAGCAGCAGATCATGGTGTCAATGTACTTGTAGGTGCCTTCCACTTCCAGAATTCGGCTTCCATCATACCGATGGCAGATTTCGCCATGGAACCGTGGATGCACTTGCCTTTCATGCAGTTCACAAAATGGCCGCCGAGACACTTCTCACAGTTCTGGTGGGTATTCGGATTGTTCAGCATGTGGTTCGGGCAGACCAGCTGGTAGTCATGCGCCGTGAAGATGATCTTACAATCCCTTCCGGTCTCCTTGCGCCACTTCACGATTTCCAGGATGATAGAAGGTGTCAGCTGGTAGTTGAAGTTGTTCAGGTGACAGACATCCGGCTTGAAGTTGTCTAGTACCAGTCTTAATTTTTCTCTTGCTTCCTTGCTGTAGATAGTCTTGATCGGGTAGGTCAGCTTGCTCAGTTTGCTGCCGCCGTGGAAATCCATATCAGATGTATAAGCATTGACCCGGTTGCCTACGCAACGGCCTTCGTGCTCCATACCGAAGTACTGAACCTCGTGTCCATTTTGGTCCAGTACCTCCCCCAGCTTGAATATATATGTTTCACTACCGCCGTTGGCGTACAGAAATTTATTTATCATTAACACTTTCATCTATGATTTTCTCCTGTATAGCTTCATCGTTTCCCTTACAACCTCGTCCCAGTTGTATTTCTTACAGACAAAATCTGCTGCCTGTTGTTTCAGTTTCATAACCTTTTCAGGATAATCACAGGCATCCTGAATCTTTTCTTTCAAATCCTCTATATCCGACTTTTTGAAAATCAATGCCTTATCTTCTACGACTTCTGTACATTCGGGAATGTCGGAGACCAGGCAGCAGTTGCCATAGCTCATGGCTTCCAGCAGGCTCAGCGGCATACCCTCCAGATCAGAGGGCAAGGTGTAAATATACGCATTACTATACAGTTCGTCCAACATCTTTCCCTGTACGAATCCTGTAAAAATAATTCTGTCGTCTTCCTTTGACGATTCCTGCAGTTCTTTCATAAAGGAGTCTGTATCACTGGAACCGCCTGCAATGACCAGTTTCTTATCTGTACAGACATTTTTAAATGCTTCTATCAGATATCGGATGCCTTTTTCCGGTACCAGCCTGCCAAGGAACAAGATATAAGAATTCTCTGTCAGGCCAAACTTTTGGGTAATCAATTCCGCTTTTCTGATTTCCGGACGGTTTACACCGTTTGGAATGAACCATGTATCTCTGTCATAGGTATTTTTAAAGTAGTCTTGGACACCTTTGCTCAGAACAATAATCTCATCTGCGTATTTGACAGCATTCTTTTCCCCCTGGCGGATAAACTTTGAACCAAAACCTGATTTCCATTTTTCACGCTGCCAGTCTATTCCATGTATGGTAACTACCACTTTTTCCCAAACAGCTTTGGCAGCCACGCAAAAATGCAGGTCCCTCAGCATGAATGTGCACTACATCATATTTTCCAAATGCACTGTAAAAAGCTGCAAAAAAGAAGAACTCACAGCTGCAAGCCCTTTTTTCTCGATAGTAGGAACATATTTCTGACGGATTCCTTCATATTCTGTTTTATTGTCATACTCTGCACCACTCACATGATGGCCGGAACGGTTATAACAGGTAACTGTACAGCCATTTTGCACCATTCTGGTGCAAAGTTCTTTTGCCACAATTTCAATTCCGCCTTCTCTGCTCAGTCGCTTCTGACCGAACATAGAGACTGCCAGTTTTCTTTCCATATTATACGGATCCTTCTCTCTTCAGTACTGTCATCACTGTCTTAAACAGAATCTTTATATCCAGTCCAAAGTTCCAGTTACTGATATATTCTGTATCCAGTCTCACTACTTCTTCGAAGTCTGTGATATCACTTCTTCCACTTACCTGCCACATACCTGTAATCCCCGGTTTAATGGCAATTCTGGCTCTGTGATGCAGCTCATATTTTTGTAATTCATCTTGTAATATCGGTCTGGTGCCCACAAGACTCATGGTCCCATTCAGCACATTCCAGAACTGTGGGAATTCATCCAGTGATGTTTTTCTGATAAATTCTCCTATCCCGGTTTTTCTGGTTCCGTCGGGCAGGATCTTATTTCCTATTACACGGGGTCGAAATCAATCTTAAACATACGTCCGTCACTCATTTTATTCTGTGCCATAAGTTCTGCCTGCGTTCTTCTGCGTCCATATACATGCTTCGGAACTTGTACATTTTAAATGGTTTTCCATTCTGACCGATTCGTATCTGTGAGAAGAAGATCGGACCCGGAGAGCTGATATAAATGGCCGGTGCCACAAAGATAAAGATAATCCCTGTCAGAAGACAGCCTGCCAGTCCACCCAGGATATCCAGTGCTCTTTTAGCAAGTGCCTGTCTGTCCGTAGCATAGTTCATAGTGGTCGTCAGAACTGTATATCCACCTATTGTCTCTACAAATTGTTTCTGTCCGGGAGTGCTTCTGACTTTTGCCAGGTTCACATGAACTGCCATTCCCATTTCCAGCAATTCATTGATCAGTTCATGGGGATATGGATAAGATGTATCTACGTTTACAAAGACTTCATCAACCCACTGCTGGCAAATATAGGATGCAGCATTTTCTAAATCTGCCACAACCGGAATTCCTTCAATTTCCCTGCCTGCTATATTTTTATCAACGATTATGAGACCATTGATGTTGTATCGATTATAATTGTGATTTTTAACATTCTGGATTACTTTTGATGCAAGATCGTAATTTGTTACAATATAGAGAGAATGTTCTCCACCTTCTGCCATTTTATGGATCAGGTGTTTTTTCCATATTATTCTTGTGCCATAGGACAGGAGTACATAAAAGACTCCCATAAGATACAGAACTGTCCTTGAGAAGCTGTGTCCATTACTGACAGTGAACAGATATAGACCACTTGCCAGTTCTATCAGGATCATCTGCTGGATAACAGAACGTAATTCCTGGTAATAACCTCTCCTCAGAACGCCTTTATAAGATTCAAAAATAATGATCAGAAATAAATCTGCCAGTATTACAAAGAATACCATATTATGATATATTCCCAGTTCAAATAAGTTCCGGACAGAACCATTTCGAACCAGATATGCCAGTATTAAAGACAGAAGTAAACACACAAGATCTAAAAATATAAAGTCCTTGTGTTTATACCATCCTCTTGATTTTTTTCTATACATACGCCTTCCTTAGTTTCTCCTTCTTTTTCTCATACTTTTTTTACTATTTCCAGCCCAACCTCCATATCCACGCTCCTTCCAAACATTTCTATGGAAACCCAGGCTTTTCTTTTGTGTCTGTTGATTTTTCTGATATAACCTTCCATGCCCTGTAATGGTCCTGTGAGTATCCTGACCTGATCATTCTCTATGATCTGTGGACATGGCTACCAGTTGTTCTTCTTTTCCCAGCTTCAGAAGCAGCTCTACTTCTTCCTGCGATAGGGGAATGATCTCATCTCCTGTTCCCAGAAGCCGGGTCATTCCTGTGACTTTTCTCAGGTTTTCAGCCAGCTGTTCCAGATTTTCGGCAATTAAAAAGACATACCCGGGAAAGAGGATTCTTTCCTGGATATGCCATTTGCCTTGAAATCGTTTCTTCTGTTGATAGTAGGGAATAAAGCAGCGTTTTAGTATATCGCTGCTTATCAGCGCTGACATTGACAGCGGATGTTCTCTTCTGTGCCTGTTCGCACCTGCATCACATACCACATTGGATATATTACCTCCGTATTTTGGGCATGCTTCGCCATTCTGCCTGTGTTACAAGGCAGATTCTCTTCAAGATATGTAAATCAATATCCTTAAACGCGGCAAAGCACGATTCAAAGACTATAGACCTTTTGTCTTATCTACACGTTATTATAGCTTTATTGCCAAAAAGATGCAATAATTTTTGGTACTTTTTATCATTTATCTGCTGCTGTATCTGCCGGCGTTTCCGTAGGTTCTGCTGTAGGTCGTACCATCATGTCGTCCAGTACACCGATATCTTCCTCCGTCTCTTTGCCGGCCAGCTTTTCTTTGTATTCTGTGCGTTCTGCACGTTCCTGGTGGTTTACCTTTACAACAAACAGAAGGCCTGCCACCAGAGCAATAACCAGTACGTAGTAGAGCACTGAGGACATGAATTTATTTTTTTTATGTCTGCGTCTGCGAGATTTTCGTGACATTGAACTGTTCCTCTCTTATCAGATTATTTTGCATCTTTTGTAAAGATTGCAAGAGGTCCCATGCCTTTGAATTCGCCTTTGATCACAAGATTTGGCTGTTCAGAAGAGCCTGCTTCGTCCTCAACGATCCAACTCATCAGATCATCCTCTGCGTCAGCTGTCTCATCTGTGTCAGCAGTCTCATCTGCGTCGTCTGCTGCCTCAGCTTCCTCTTCTTCTTTTTCCGGATATGCGAAGCTCAGTTCAGGCTCTGCAAGATAGTTAAGCTCTCCTGTAGAAGCATCTGCCTGTACAACAATGCTGTCCGGGATTGTGAATGGCTCTATCTCTGTAAGAGGGCTCAGGTCGCCTCTGCCGTATCAACATCAAAGTCTGCATCATTAGCAGTTACAAGGCTCTTCCAGTCAACACTGTCGATGTCACAGTTTACCTGTGCGTCAAGGGAACCGGACATATCATAGGAATAATCATCTGACATCTTGATTGCCATATCTATAAGACTGCTTGCGCTGACATAGTCGTCCAGGTTGATGGTCTGTCCGTTGTCCAGTGTAACTTCTTTGTTCTCTGTATCTGTCAGATCATCGATAAAGTCCGCCAGAGTGAAGCCTGCTTTCTGATCTTTCAGCTTCTCTGCTGCATCAGCTACCTTTTTGTCTGCATATTTTTCAGGAGAAACTTTCTTGGTTACAACCGGAACCTTCTCGATCAGCATTACAGGTCCAAGTGAATCAAAGGTGGCGGTGACTTCACCTGTAGCTTTGTCCAGCTTCTCAATTGCAACAAAGGCAACCTTTCCTGTTGTTGGATCGATCTGCATCAGAAGTACATCTTTCTTCTTTACATCCTTGGCCGCTTCGATGGTAAGGGTTGTTTTAATAGCACCATTTGTTTCATATGTGATCTTATCATCTTCCTTAATAACCAGATCTACGAAAGGTGTCAGAGGCTCATACAGGGATGGATTTACTTTTTTCTCTGTGTTTGTTTTAATTGTTTCTGTTGTATCTACTTTAAGGTCTTTCAGGATCTCATCCATGGTTACCTTTGTATTATCATCATTTACTTTTGTTACTACCTCTGCAACTTTTTTGTCCTTGTAGGCACCTGTGTCAGCATCTTTTACGATCAGCTGCTGATTATTTGACAGGTTTCCCTCAACTACCTTTGGAGCTTCCGGAATGATCTGTCCGATGCTTGGGGCTGCATATACATTGGCAGATGCTGCAATTGTCATTGCTGCAAGTAAAATGCTGAAATATTTTCTTTTCATAAGAATGCCTTCCTTTCTGTCTTCTTCTATTGGCTCTGTTCTTATTTACAGTTACTCTATAACAAGGCGGTTGCTGCTGTGGTATCCCCGGCAGCAGCTTTAAACAGCAGCCTGTCATACTTTTTCATAAAATAAACGGATGATCAGTTCCTGGAGTGCTTCTTCATCCACATGGAACTCATCATGAAGGTCTCCCTCCTGGTCTGTTCCCGGAAGCTGCTCTATACTGTCCTCTGTGAACTCTGCTTTCTTAAGAGCCTTCACAAGTCCCAGATACTGGTTACGTGTTACACTTGTCTGGATATAATCGTCCATCACCTCAAGAGAATCCCATGCTTTCTCAAGGTCATTCTCATTCATGGACTGCATCTTCTCAACATAGGCTGTGAGATAGGCTTTCTGTCTCTGCATACGGCCCTCATTACTGAAGGACTCCTCTGTATCTCTGTACTGAAGGAAATCCTTTATGCTACTGTCATCCAGGGTAACCTGTGCTCCCTCTGCTATCTCCGGATATTTATCCTGAAGATCGTTGTTTGGCACTGTAAGTGTGATCCCGCCTGCCAGCTCATTGATATAGGGCATGGAATCCTGGTTTGTCACTACATAGCGCTTCACAGGGATATCCCCAAGGAGAAGAGATACTGCCTCACAGAGACTCTCACAGCTTACCTTTCCCCCATCGCCGTAGCTGTAGGCATATCCGATATGTGTGGTATAGAGTCCCTTATCATTGCCGTTCATTGTATATCTGCGGATATCAGTCATGGTATCACGGTTAATGGAGAGAATGGTCATCTTGCGATTCTTCTCATCCATCACTACCAGAGCAATGCTGTCCGCCCTGGCTTTATTTCCATACTGGGAGGAAGCTTCCAGCTTGCCTGTGGAGTCCACACCTGCATAGAGAATATTTGTGATACGGTTATTATACTGATATTCCTGGCCTTTGTAAACAATATTTCTATAACTATTGCCCACATTGTGGGTGTTCCCTGCAGTGATCTGCATGGACCGCTGCTTTGTCTGTTCTATGTGGATAAAGACTGCTGCAAACAAAGCTACAGCCAGGCAGATCATCAGACTGATGATGATCTGTTTCTTATTTACAGGGTTATTTCTTCTTTTCTTTTCCATTCTTCTTGGTGCTCTTTCCATAGCCGTATCCGTAGCCATATCCGTAACCATAGCCATAACCATAGCGTTTCTCATAGACCGGTGCTTTGTTCAGGACTGCACCGAGGAGACGGATACCTGCATACTGTATCTGCTGTTTCGCTTTATCAGCCTGTGCTCTGTCTGTCCTTCCGCTCTCCACAACAAGGACAGTTCCGTCACACTGTTTGGCGATCAGCAGTCCGTCGATAACCAGATTCAGTGGCGGAGTATCTACGATCACATAATCATATACACTTCGCACGAATTCCATCAGCTCCGCAAATAATGGACCTGATACCAGCTCACTTGGATTTGGTGCCACTGCACCTGTAAAGATCATGTCAAGGTATTTGTCATCTGTGCGGTAGATGATCTTCTCTTTGCTGATATTTCCGCACAGGTATTCGCTTAATCCCTTCTTCTCACCTACAATATCATATCTGTTCTGTATGGTAGAATTACGGATATCGCAATCTATAAAGAGAATCCTCTTCTCAAGCCCTGCCATGCTCTTTGCCAGGCGGAAGGCTATTGATGATTTACCCTCATTAGCAACGGAGCTTGTTACAGCTATTGTTTTAATATTGCTTCCACTTAACTGGATGTTTCCACGCAGAACATTGATGGCCTCATTTACGCGGAAAGATACATCTGATACATGTGGATGTATTACCTCTGTCTGTCTTCCCGTATATCCGGATTCTTTCACAAGATCCTGAAACAGGGATTCAATATTGTTATCTTCTCTGTCCATCTTCTACTCTTTCTTCTCTTCGTAATAAGGAACCACACTGAGTACCGGGATATCCAGATATCTCTTCAGGTCATCCTCTGTCTTTAATGTAGTGTCTGTCATGTAACGTACGCAGATCAGCCCGCAGGCTGCGATAAGTCCCAGCAGAAGTCCGATCGCCAGATATTTTGTCAGTGCAGGAGTGATCTCATCCACTGCCTCTGCCTCTGAGTAATCGATAACTGTAGGTTCGCTGCTTCCTACCACCTGGTAAATACGGTCCAGTCCGATATTCATCAGACTGTTTGCAATATCTCTGCACAGTTCCACGTCACCGCAGGTAACTGTGATGGTAATAATATGGGAATTGTCCGGATTCGTTACACTGACCAGTTTACTGAGTTCTCTGTAATCCAGATTCAGATCCAGTTCTTTGATGACTTGTTTGAGAACATTACGACTCTTGATGATCTTCGCATAGTCCTCTGTAAGCTCTGAACTCAGCTGCAGGTCAGAAACTGTGATCACGGATTCATTGTTTGTGATAAAAATGGACGCGTCTGCCTGATAAGATGGTTTCACCCCCACTAGATAATAGACACCTGCCAGCATTGCTGTGATCAGCATGGTAAGCAGGATAATTTTCCAACGGTTAACCAGCACCCAGAAAAGTTCCAGAAGGTCTATGGTGTCTTCCTGCTGTATGATCGTCTCAGTGACCACAGGCTTTGCAGGCTTTTCCTGGATATTCTTTGCCTCTTTTATCAAATTCTTGATTCTCCTTCCTTATATGATCAAACCGGAGTTACAGGCCGGTCCGTACTTTATAGATTGTAATATGATTTCTGACATTCTTCAAGTGCATTTGACAAATTTTCTCCTGTTTTCCCCATTTTTTACAATTCCGGAAGGATTTTCAATAAAAATTTTGTCTGCATATTCCTGTCCCATTTTGCTGATGACTTTTCTGTATGCTTCTCCTGTGCGGCAGATCCTGTGCCGGCTGTCGTGGCAGTCAGAACCTACGAAGTGAAGGAGATCTTCTTTCATCAGTTTCTGCAGAATCTTTTTGTATAGAATCCGCTTTTTCCCAGAATGCTGTCTGCATTTACCTGCATATAGGCTCCCATCTGTGCAAGGTCCCTGATCACTCCCAGATCACCCCAGATATTGTCGCAGCGTTCTACATGTGCGATGATGGGGCGGTAGCCTACGATGATAAGGCTGCGGAGGCGGTCTTCTATGTAGCTGTATTCTGCATTTCCTGAGAACTCCACCAGAACATAGGCGGAATCTGCCATTGTACTGACACTTCCCTCATCCAGTATTCTGCTCATCTGCATGTTTGCATGGAATTCACAGCCCAGGTATATTCTCAGTCTGTCTTCCTGAGCAAGCTCCTGATTGAATTCCTGTACGCATTTCTCCACCAGAGCGAACTGGCTGCGGATGGTGCGGATGGGTGTATCAAACATCTGATCTCTGTAATGCGGGGTTGCGATAATGTTTCTAACTCCCTGTTCATATTCCATGCGGAGCAGTCTGCGGGTTTCCTCCAGGTCCTGTGCTCCGTCGTCCACTCCCGGAATCAGGTGGCAGTGAATATCAAATAAACCGTGATCTGTCATATTTCTCTTTCATCTCCCTTTATTGCAAATAACTGCAAAACATAACTGCAAAAACACCGTCCCTATATAAACTCATACAGGGACGGTGTCTGAATATCATGATTATGATCTATTATTCTTCTGTAGCTTCCTCAGCCGGTGCTTCAAGAGCTTTCATGCTCAGGCTGATCTTCTTGTCTTCGCCGTTGAAGTCAACAACTTTAGCTTCGATCTCCTGTCCGATTGACAGTACGTCTGCTGGTTTTGCAACGTGCTCTCTGGAAATCTGAGATACGTGAAGAAGTGCATCTACACCTGGTGCAAGTTCTACGAATGCGCCGAAGTCTGTCATACGTGCAACTTTACCTTTTACTACGTTTCCTACAGCGAAGTCCTCAGCTGCTGTGAGCCATGGATTTGCTTCCGGGAATTTGAGGGAAAGTGCGATCTTGTCTCCGTTGATCTCTTTGATAAGAACTTTAAGTGTTTCGCCAACTGTGAATACTTTCTTCGGGTTCTCTACTCTGCCCCAGGACATTTCGGAGATGTGAAGAAGTCCGTCAGCTCCGCCGAGATCGATGAATGCACCGAAATCTGTAACGTTCTTAACAGTTCCTTCAACTGTATCACCTACATGGATTTTCTCCATTAATTCTTTCTGTTTCTCTGCTTTCTCAGCAAGAAGAAGCTGCTTACGGTTACCGATGATGCGGCGTCTTCTCGGGTTGAATTCTGTGATTACGAATTCGATCTCCTGATCTGCATATTTGGAAAGGTCTTTCTCATATGTGTCGGATACGAGGCTTGCAGGAATGAATACTCTTGCTTCGTCTACGTTTACACAAAGTCCGCCATCGAGTACCTGAGTTACAGGAGCTTTTAATACTTCCTGATTCTCAAATGCTTCTTCAAGACGTTTGTTTCCTTTCTCTGCTGCCAGTCTCTTATAAGTAAGAGTTACCTGACCTTCTCCATCGTTTACTTTGAGAACTTTTGCTTCCATTGTGTCGCCAACGTGAACAGCATCAGTGAGTACAAGGCTTGCATCGTTAGAGTATTCGTTCTTTGTGATAATACCGTCTGCTTTATAACCGATATTCAGAATAATCTCATCTTCTTTTACATCGATGACAGTACCCTGTACAATCTCTCCATTTCTGATAGTCTTTACGGAATCTTCCAGCATTTGTTCAAAACTTAATTCTGACATGTTCTTGAACCTCCTCAATAATTTTGTTTGGGGTGGAAGCCCCTGCTGTAATACCTACATAACTACTGCATTGGAACATTTCAGAATCCAAGTCTACAGGTGTTTGTATATAGTAAGTATTTCCACATTCCTTTTTGCATATTTCAAACAGCTTTTGAGTATTGGAACTGTGCCGGCCGCCTACGACCAGCATAGTGTCTACCTCTCCGGCTATGTTTTTTGCTTCTCTCTGCCGTTCTTCGGTAGCATTACAAATAGTGTTTAAAATATTAAGAATATTTAAAACATTATTATCATACCTCTTTTTGCGGAGAATTTCAACTAAATCTTTAAATTTGTTGTAATTAAATGTCGTCTGGGACACGATGCTTATTTTTTTCCTTCCGGAAAGAGAAATGCTTCGGCCTCTTCCTGGTTTTTGATCACTGTGTAAGGTCCCTGGCACCATCCGCAGATTCCCTGAACCTCTGGATGATCTTTGTCACCGATAATAATCACATGATTTCCGGCCAGGCTCTCTTTTTCCACGATGCGGTGGATCTTCAGGACGAAGGGACAGGTGACATCTACGTAAGAGATGTTTTTTCTTTCAGTTTATCGTAAATGGGTTTGCCTACACCGTGGGAACGGATGACTACTGTTCCGTTCTGCAGGGTGTCATCCGGGGAATCCAGGTCTGCTTCTGCGATAACATGGACGCCACGAGCTTCCAGATCCGCTACTACGCCTTCGTTGTGGATGATCGGGCCCAGAGTGAAAATAGGTTTCTGTTCTGTGTCTATGAGTTCGTAGACTTTGTTCACTGCACGTTTGACGCCAAAGCAGAAGCCTGCTGTTTCTGCTACTTTTACTTTCATAAAATAGTCCTTCTTAAATTATTTCTGCACTTTTTCCTTATATACATTAAGAATCGCATTTACAACATCATCAATTCCCATTTCCGAAGAATCTACAAGCACTGCGTCCTCTGCCTGTTTCAGAGGAGAAACTTCCCGGTTCATGTCGCGTTCGTCGCGCTCGATGATGTCTTTTCGGATCTGGTCCAGGTCGAAGGATTCTCCCTTCTGTTCATATTCCAGTGCTCTTCTTTTTGCTCTGGTGTCTGCGCTTGCTGTGAGGTAGATTTTTACTTCTGCGTTTGGAAGGATGGTTGTACCGATATCTCTGCCATCCATGACTACGTCGTTTTTCTCTGCCAGAGTTCTCTGAAGCTTCAGAAGATGAGCTCTGACTTTCGGGTTTGCAGAACTTTTGGATGCCATGTTTCCTACCTGTTCGGTGCGGATCATAGCATTTACGTTCTCTCCGTTGAGGATGACAATCTGTTCTCCGTTTTTGTATTCGATGGAGATGTCAGCGCCGGAACATACGGCTTCGATCTCTTCCTGATTTTCTCCGTTTACGCCATGGTTCAGAAGATATAAAGCCATTGCCCTGTACATGGCTCCTGTATCTACATTAGATAAATGATAATTCTTTTCGTCTTACTTCTTGCATGGTGCTCTTTCCTGCTCCTGCAGGTCCGTCGATGGCTATGTTACATCCCATTTTCGTGGTTCCTCCTGTTTCTATTATTCAAACAGATTTTCTCTGTTTTATTATTGATTGATGTTTATGAATCGTTAAATAACGTATAGCTAAATCATATCATAGATATAATCCACCTACAAGGTACTCATCATCCGCTTGTTTCAGCTTACTATATAGCCTGCGCTGCCAGATATGCGGTAGACCAGGCAATCTGTAAGTTATATCCACCTGTCACTGCATCCAGATCCAGTACCTCGCCTGCGAAGTAAAGACCTGAGATTTTCTTTGATTCCATTGTTCCGGGGTTGATCTCTTTGACAGAGACGCCGCCTCTGGTGATGATGGCTTCTTTAAACTCACCCATTCCTGTGATTGTGAAGGGGAAAGCTTTGATAAGGTCAATGAAGTGCTGGCGTTCTTCTCTGGAGATGTCGTGGATTTTCTTCTCTGCGGGGATTCCACCCAGTTCCAGCATTACCGGAGTCAGAGATGACGGGAAAAGTACGCCAATCACGTTCTTGAACTGTTTGTTTGGTCCTGCTTCAAATTCACGCAGGATCCTGGCATCCAGTTGTTCTCTGGTGAGTGCCGGCTTCAGATCCAGATATGCGGACAGTTCGCCATTTGGTGCTTTCGCCAGTTTTGCACCAATGTGGGCACTGGCGGACAGGATCATGGGACCTGTGACTCCGAAATGGGTGAACATCATCTCTCCGAAATCCTCATAGAGTACTTTCTTTCCATTCTTTATGGTAAGTCCTGTATTCTTAAGGGAAAGTCCCTGAAGCTTAGGGACATAGTCTTCTTTTGTCTTTAATGGCACAAGGGAGGGAGCAATGTCCGTGACTTTCAGTCCCAGTTCTCTTGCGAAACGGTATCCGTCACCTGTGGAACCGGTACTCTGATAAGAGAATCCACCTGTGGCTACGATGACTGCATCGCCTTCTATGAAGGTACCATCTGTAAGTATAACTCCTGTGATCTTCTCCTGCTGTATGTCAGATGATTTTTTTCCTTTTCTGTTTTTTCCTGCATCAGATCCTGATTCTGTTAATGCGGCTTCTGATTCAAGGGTATTTACGGAATCCGTTACAGATTCGTTATAGGTTTCTTTACAATTTCCTGTACAGCAGTGTGAAGATGAATCTTTGCTCCTGCTTTCTTCAGCTCACGCTCCAGAGCGCGGATGATGTCTGAAGAATGGTCAGACTGTGGGAATACTCTGTTTCCACGCTCTACCTTCAGAGGGACACCTGCTTTCTCAAAGAACTCCATTACATCCTGAGGGGTAAATGAATAGAAACTGCTGTAGAGGAACTTGGGATTGCTCATCATTGCAGGAAAGAGTTCTTCTGTGTCGCAGGCATTTGTCACATTGCATCTGCCTTTTCCTGTGATGAAGACTTTCTTTCCCAGTTTCTCGTTCTTCTCTAATATATGAACTTCATGATGGTTACGGGCTGCAAAAACCCCTGCCATCATTCCGGCGGCTCCGCCGCCGATTATTATAACTTTGCTCATGGAATATTCTCCTGTATTTATTTTACCCTGCAGATTGTCTATTTCATCATGGTTCCACGTCTCCGCTTCGCTACGATCAATATAGATATGTACCACTGGCAGCATATCCCCATTGGCACATTATATTCCCGGGTATCATATTCTTTCATAATAACGCAAAGGAGCCTGCTTACGCAAGCTCCTTTTTCGTTTGGACATATTTAATTACTGATCAATTATACAGGATATGCTCCGTTCTTTTTGTCAGCTGCTTTCTCGTCAACTTTTGTTTTCTGAGCCTGACGGTATTTGAAGAAATCCATAGCTACCTGTGGGAACAGTGCGTATGTTAATACGTCCTCATCCTGTTCCTTGTACTGAGCCATTTCGCTCTCAAGTTTCTCAAGTTCGTTGTCAAGAAGGTCTGCCGGACGGCATGTGATCGGTTTCTCATCGCCGATGCACTTCTTCTGTACTTCCGGATTAAACGGTTTTACAGTTGCGCCGTATTTTCCTAACAGGATATCTTTTGTTTCTTTTGTAACCATTTTGTATCTCTCGCCCATCAGTACGTTGAATACAGCCTGTGTACCAACGATCTGGGAAGACGGAGTAACAAGTGGCGGTTCACCAAGGTCTTTACGTACACGCGGAACTTCCTCAAGAACATCGTAGAATTTGTCTTCTGCGTGCTGTTCTTTTAACTGGGAAGTCAGGTTGGAGAGCATACCGCCCGGTACCTGGTACAGTAAAGTCTTGATGTTAACACCAAGGTTCTTCGGATTAAGAAGTCCGCTGTCAAGAGCTTCGTCACGGATCGGACGGAAGTAGTCAGCGATCTCGGAGAGAAGTTTCTGGTCAAATCCTGTGTCGTATGGTGTATCCTTGAATGTCTCAACCATAACCTCTGTTGCAGGCTGGGATGTTCCCAGTGCGAATGGAGACATTGCTGTATCGATGATATCTACACCTGCTTCTACTGCTTTTAAGTAAGTCATGGAAGCTACACCGGATGTGTAATGTGTATGAAGGTCGATCGGGATCTTAACTGTTTCTTTTAATGCTGTAACAAGCTCTGTAGCTTTGTTTGGAAGGAGAAGACCTGCCATATCTTTGATACAGATGGAATCAGCGCCCATATCTTCGATACGTTTTGCAATGTCTGTCCAGTATTCCAGTGTGTAAGCATCTCCTAATGTGTAGGAAAGAGCTACCTGTGCATGAGCCTTCTCTTTGTTTGCAGCGCTTACTGCTGTCTGCAGGTTACGAAGGTCATTGAGGCAGTCAAAAATACGGATGATGTCGATTCCGTTTGCAGCAGATTTCTGTACGAAGTATTCTACAACGTCATCTGCGTATGGACGGTATCCAAGGATGTTCTGTCCACGGAAAAGCATCTGAAGTTTTGTGTTCTTGAAGCCGTCACGTAATTTACGAAGTCTTTCCCATGGATCTTCGTGAAGGAAACGAAGGGATGCATCGAATGTTGCACCACCCCAGCACTCTACTGCGTGATAGCCGACTTTGTCAAGTTTATCTACGATCGGAAGCATCTGTTCTGTGGTCATACGTGTTGCGATCTGGGACTGATGAGCATCACGGAGAATGGTTTCCACAATTTTAACAGGTTTTTTCTCTAATTCTGCCATTATTATATCTCCTTTATAGTTTGTTCGTTACTGATCATTTTGTTCTCAATAACTCAGCCAATATTACTTCAGGGTTCAGACAGTTGTCATACCCTGTGGCTCTATATCGAATAGCTGTTCCACTGCTTATTGCATCCGCAATAAAAGCAGGGAACTCATTTCATTCAATTATACACCGAAAATAGCCATGAATGTTCCAGCTGCTACGGCTGTACCGATAACACCGGCAACGTTCGGGCCATTGCGTGCATCAGAAGGAAGTTTGTAGGATCTGCCTCTGCACCCACTTTCTGGGATACACGGGCTGCCATAGGTACTGCGGATACACCTGCGGAACCGATCAGCGGTTGATCTTTCCATGAGTCAGTTTGCAGAGCAGTTTACCAAGCATACATCCGCCGAATGTACCGATTGCGAATGCAACAAGACCTAAAACTACGATCTTCAGAGTATCTGCGTTTAAGAATGCTTCTGCACTTGTGGAAGCACCTACGGATGTACCAGAAGGATAACTACGATATACATCAGGGCATTGGAAGCTGTTTCTGTCAGCTGTTTTACAACACCGCACTCTCTGAACAGGTTACCAAGCATGAGCATACCAACCAGCGGAGCTGTTGTAGGCAAAATCAGGCAGACAACGATTGTGATAACGATCGGGAACAGGATCTTCTCCAGTTTGGAAACCGGGCGAAGCTGATCCATTTTGATCTTACGTTCTTTCTCTGTTGTGCAGAGTTTCATGATAGGCGGCTGGATGATCGGAACCAGTGACATATAGGAATATGCTGCCACTGCGATCGGTCCCATCAGTGCAGACTGTCCAAGTTTACCTGCAAGGAAAATGGAAGTCGGGCCGTCAGCACCACCAATGATGGAGATAGCTGCTGCTGCTTTTCCGTTGAATCCAAGAAAGATTGCAAGGAAGTAAGCTGCATAGATACCAAGCTGTGCTGCAGCACCCATCAGGAAGCTGATCGGGTTTGCGATCAGCGGACCGAAGTCTGTCATGGCACCTACACCCATGAAGATCAGGATGGTAAGATACTCCACTCATCAAGGATGTAGAAATAATGAAGAAGTCCACCTACACCATTGGACATATCTTCCGGGTTTGCCATAATGTCCGGATAGATATTTACAAGCAGCATACCGAATGCGATAGGAACAAGCAGAAGCGGCTCGAATCCCTTCTTGATAGCAAGATAAAGGAATACGCAGGCTACTGCGATCATCAGGTAATTGCCCCATGTCAGATTGAAGAATGCTGTCTGGTGAATCAGGTTGGACAATGTTTCTGTTACATAAGACATTTGACTACCTCCCGTCTTAGTTCATTGTTGCTAAAGTATCTCCGTTTTCTACAGAGGCACCTTCTGCAACATCAATGCTTGCGATAGTACCGTCCTGAGGAGCTACTACAGGGATTTCCATTTTCATGGATTCAAGAATAACTACGCTGTCTCCGGCTTTTACTGCCTGTCCAACGCTTGCTGCTACTTTGACAACTTTACCAGGTACGGAAGCAGTTACTTTTACTGCGCCGGCGCCTGCTGCAGGAGCTGCTGCTTTCGGAGCTGCTGCAGGTGCAGCCTTAGGTGCTGCTTTTGGAGCTGCTGCAGGAGCGGATACGCTTCCTGTTTCTTCAACAGTTACTTCATATGCTGTACCATTTACTGTAATTGTATAGCTTTTCATTTTAAAATCCTCCTAAATAAATGACAATTATCTTCTATTTCTTTTTACTTTACGGATGGAACGAACTACGAAGCCGTCTGTTGTAGTTCCTTCTGCTGCTGCGATGGCTGCTGCGATAACAGCTACCAGCTCTCCGTCATCTGCAAGGTTCTCTTCTGCCTGTGCAGGTGCTGTCTGTGCGATGGCTGCTGCCTCTGCCTCTTTTGCAGCTTTGGCTGCTTTTGCTTCTGCTGCTTTCTTTGCTTCCGGATTCGGAATGAATCTGAACAGAGAGATCAGAAGGCTTAACACAACCAGCATTACGAATACAGTTCCAATACCCATCAGAGTATTAAGACCTGCTCTCTGAAGAGTCTTGCCCATACCATACTGTACATCTACAGTCATGGAAATCGGTGTTCCCTGTGAGTCAAAGACATATACAAAGTTTGCTTCTGCTTTCTCAAATTTAAGAGGAACAGTAACTGTGTACTGATCATCTTTGAAAGTTACAGTAGTTTCACCATTGCTGTCCTTCTTTGCGCCAAGTTCATCCTTGGATGTCTGCCAGGACTGCATGGCACTTGTTGTAAAGTCATCTCCTGAACTCATGTAATTCTCGATTTCTTCATCTTTAAGCTGGACAATGGCATCTGTCAGTCCTTCTGCTGTAGTTACCAGTGTGGACTTAACAGTATCATCAACCTTATCTGCGGCAAATACCACAGAGGTGCTGCCGATCACCAGCGCAGCCATTACGAGAAATGTCATGAATACAGAAGTTATTTTTTTGATCATTTTCATATGCGTCACCCCGCTTAGACCGTTCCATGTTTCTTAGACGGACGATCTTCTCTCTTTGTGAACAGCATCTCAAATGCACCGATTACATATTTTCTTGTGTCAGCCGGGCTGATCACAGTGTCAACATAGCCTCTTGCTGCTGCGGAAGCAACACCATTCTGAAGCTCTCTGTACTGAGCAGCTTTTTCATTCAGTTCAGCAGCATCTGCATCTGCATACATGATCTTGGCTGCCAGGGAAGCATCCATCATACCGATCTCTGCGTTATCCCATGCATATACAAGGTCTGCACCGATAGATTTGCTGTTCATTGCCACGTAAGCTGTACCGTAAGCTTTGCCGATGATCACGTTTACCTTCGGAACTGTTGCGTCTGCAAATGCAGCTACCAGTTCACCTACGGATTTCGCCATCATCTTCTCGCTGCATAAGGTTGCCATGAAGCCTGTTGCGTTTGTAAGTGTAAGTACCGGAATATCAAAAGCGTCGCAGAATTTCACGAAATCTGCTGCTTTTCTTGCGCCTCTTGCAGAGATGCTTCCGTCAAATGTTTCTGTTTTCTTGCCTTCTGCGTCATATACTTCGCTTCTGTTTGCAACAGCACCTACTGTAGCACGTTTAAACGGATAAAGCCTGTAACCATGTCTTTTGCATAGTCTGCTTTTGTCTCGAAGAATTCACCGTTGTCAGCGATCTGGGAAAGTGCGATTGCTGTGTCACCTGCATAGTTTGCAAGATCTGCGCATACGCGGTTAAGATCATCTGTACACTCTGTGTAATTATCTGTGTCTTCATTGTTAGAAGGAAGAAGTGATACTAAGTAACGGATCTGGCCAAGAATCTCATACTCTGTACCAACGCCATCGATCACACCTGTCTCTTTGCTCTGGAAATCAGCTGCTGCTGTGTCGCATTTGTCTGTGTTGTTTCCTTCCAGTGCGTTTGGTGTGTTGACGAACATTTTTCCTTTTTTGGATTCCATGAATGTGAAATCTGTCAGGGACGGGATAACTGCCATACCACCGCCGCATGTTCCGAAGATTGCTGTGATCTGCGGGATCACACCGGATGCCAGTGTCTGTTTCAGATAGATCTGTCCGAAAGCTTCCAGCGCGTCTGTTGCTTCCTGAAGACGGATACCTGCACAGTCAACAAGTCCGATAACCGGAGCGCCTGTTTCATGGCAAGATCATAAAGTCTTGTGATCTTCTTTGCATGCATTTCACCAACAGTACCGTTTAATACAGATGCATCCTGGCTGTATACATAAACCAGTTTGTCATCGATCACACCATATCCGGTGATAACACCGTCAGATGGTGCCTTGTTTGCAGTCATGTTGAAATCTGTGGATCTGGCTGTTACACCCTGTCCGATTTCGACAAAACTGTTTGCGTCAAGCAAAGAAGTAATTCTTGTGCCTGCTAAGCTTTGTGTTGCATTACTCATTCTTGTTTGCCCTCCATCTTTATGAGAATATTTAAAAGTTAACCCAAAAATTTAGCCGATTTTAATTTTACCTTTTCCGGCAGAAAATTTCAACATTTATTTGTCATTTTCGTTAAAAATATAGCAGAAAAGTTTGTCAGGTTTCTCCAAATTTTGTTTTTTTGCGTATTTCTTCCTATTAAATAGAAGGTATTACGGTTATTTTGCATTGTCCCGTATTTCACCCTCTCCTTTAAACCGGTACATCGTTTTCGAAATAACTATACCACTCGCTTGTTTGCGAATCCGATTGTACAGGTACAAAAGTCTCAGCGCAGCCCAGAGAAAAATACTATAGCCATGCCGGTTTGTCAGGTTTTTTACATGATGCAGCATGCGGTTATGAATGCTTTTCATTCAGTGCGTGGAAAACCATAGATGTTTTTTATTATATAGCACGAATTATCAATTAGATTTATGGATTATCCCGTTATATAATTAACACATCAAAGAAATTCAGGCCACAGCTAAAGCACTGAACAGTTATAGATCCAACAGAAAATTTCAGGAGGAAAGACTTAATGAAAAGCAATTACCAGCATATTTTCACACCACTCACAGTAAAAAATATGACTATCAAAAACCGTATCGTTATGATGCCTATGGGAACCAATTACGGGGAACAGAACGGCGAAATGAGTTTTCTTCACATTAATTATTATAAAGAGCGTGCCAAAGGCGGCACAGGTCTGATCATCGTAGAGAATGCAAGCGTAGATTCTCCGCAGGGTTCCAACGGAACTACTCAGCTTCGTATTGACCACGACAACTATCTGCCGCGTCTGTACAAATTCTGTGAAGAGATCCACAAATATGGTACCTGTATTGCAATCCAGATCAACCACGCAGGTGCTTCCGCTGTTTCCGCACGTACAAATATGCAGCCGGTTTCCGCATCTGATGTTCCGTCCAAAGAAGGCGGAGAAATCCCGCGTCCGTTATCAGTGGAAGAAATCCATCACATTGTAAAGAAATACGGCGAGGCTGCAAAGAGAGCCCAGGCTGCAGGTTTTGACGCAGTAGAAATCCATGCGGGACATTCCTATCTGATCAGCCAGTTCCTCTCTCCTCTTACAAACAAACGTACAGATGAATTCGGCGGATCTGTGGAAAACAGAACACGTTTCTGCCGTATGGTCATTGAAGAAGTAAGAAAACAGGTCGGACCTTTCTTCCCGATCATGCTCCGTCTCAGCGCAGATGAGCTGATGGAAGGTGGCAACACTCTTGAGGATACTCTTGAATATCTGGAATATGTTCAGGATGAAGTTGATATCTTCGATGTTTCCTGCGGTTTAAACGGTTCTATCCAGTATCAGATCGATGCCAACTACATGAAAGACGGATGGCGTTCCTACATGCCGAAGGCTGTTAAAGAGAAGTTCGGCAAGCCATGTATTTCCATGGGAAATATCCGTAACCCGAAGGTTGCCGAGCAGATCCTCGCTGACGGCGATGCAGACCTGATCGGTATGGGACGTGGTCTTATCGCAGAACCTGCATGGGTAAACAAAGTAGCTACAGGCAGAGAATGTGACCTTCGCAAATGTATCTCCTGTAACATCGGATGTGCAGGAAACAGAATCGGCTTTAACCGTCCGATCCGCTGTACTGTAAACCCGGCTGTTCTGGAAGGTGATGTTTATAAGAATCAGAAAGTAAACAAAAACTGTAACGTTGTAGTAATCGGAGGCGGTACTGCCGGACTGGAAGCTGCCTGTACAGCCGCAGAAGTAGGCTGTAATACCTTCCTTCTGGAAAAGGGTGAAACTCTTGGCGGTCTTGCTTCTGTGATTTCTAAGATTCCTGCAAAGAAGCGTCTGGCTGATTTCCCGAACTATCTGATTCACAGAGCAGAGCAGCTTGAGAATCTTTATATCTTCACAAACACAGAAGGAACACCGGAAAATATCCGCAAGTTCCATCCGAACCTGATCGTAAGCTCCACAGGTTCCACACCACTGCTTCCTCCGATCAAAGGACTTCACGACCGCATTGACAAAGAAGGCAGCAAGGTCGCTTCTATCCTGGGAATGATTAATCACATCAATGATTATCCGGAAGATATGACAGGCAAGAAGGTTGTTGTTGTGGGCGGCGGTGCTGTTGGTCTTGATGTTGTGGAATTCTTTGCAGCAAGAAATGCTGAGATCTCTATTGTGGAGATGATGGATCAGATTGGACGTGACCTGGATCCTGTTACAAAGAATGACATGAAAGACCAGATGAAGAAACATCATGTGGCCCAGCTTACAAAGACAGCTCTTCAGGAAGTAAAAGACAGCTCTTTTCTTGTAAAAGATGCAGAAGGTGAACGTGAGCTTCCATTTGACTACGGATTCGTATGTCTTGGTATGAGAGCTCAAGGACAGCTTTTCGCAGAGCTTTCCGATGCTTTTGTTTCTGATGATGTTGAGATCCTGAACATCGGAGACAGCAAACGTGCAAGAAGGATCATCGACGGAACTCTGGAAGGAAGAAATATCCTTAATACACTGACTCAGATGGGATACCTTCAATAAAAACCTTTACAACAAAATACTTTACAATAAAATACAAAAGGGGATATTATAATGGCTGAAAGAATTACCGGACATACTGAATTAATCGGTCTGATGGCTTACCCGATCCGTCACTCCAGCTCTCCTGCAATGCAGAATGAGGCTTTTGCAAAACTCGGGTATGACTACGCTTACCTTGCTTTCGAGGTTGGCGCAGATGAAATTGAGGATGCAGTAAAAGCAATCCGTACTCTGAAAATGAGAGGATCCAATGTTTCCATGCCAAACAAAACTCTGGTTGGAAAATACCTGGATGAGCTTTCTCCTGCTGCAGAATTATGCGGTGCAGTTAACACAATCGTAAATGACAACGGTCATCTTACAGGTCATATCACTGACGGTATCGGATTTATGTCTGCCCTGAAAGATAATGATATTGATGTGATCGGAAAGAAAATGACTATCGTCGGTGCAGGCGGTGCTGCCACTGCCATCGAGATCCAGGCTGCTTTGGACGGTGTTGCCGAGATTACAATCTTCAACCGCAAGGATGAATTCTGGGATCGTGCAGTATCCACAGTAGAGAAGATCAACACAAAGACATCCTGCCATGCAGTTCTTTATGATCTGGCAGATCTTGATAAACTGAAAGCTGAGATGGATGACAGTTTTATCTTTGTCAATGCTACAGGTGTGGGAATGAAACCACTGGAAGGCCAGTCCGTTGTTCCGGACAAGTCTTACTTCCGTCCTGAGCTGATCGTTATAGATGTTCCTTACTCTCCTCTGGAAACAAAAATGCGTTCCATGGCCAAAGAAGTAGGATGCAAGACAATGAATGGTCTGGGAATGATGTTATTCCAGGGTTCCGCTGCATTTGAGTTATGGACAGGCGAACCAATGCCTATCGAACATATGAAAGAGATTCTTCACATCTCCTATGATGACTGATACCTGATGGTATCTTCAGTAAAGATATCTCATATTGTGATGCAGAACAAATCATTTCACTGATCTTTCTGCACATAATATTTGATATATACCGCTTTTCGGCGTACTGCAGGAGATGTACTGATATATTACTCCGCGCAGAATGTACATATCCTGCAGTTTGCTTCAAAAAGCTGTTGATCATGCGGTTATGTTACGGCTATTCTTATAACAGTTCCATAATAATCCGGAACTACTATAATACAACAGAAAATATGAGGATAAACAGATGAACACAGTTCAGGTAAAAAACACTGTGATCGGCGAGGGCAGACCTAAGATCTGCGTTCCCATCGTAGGAAAAGCAAAAACAGACATTCTCGAAGAAGCCAAAAAGATCACTACTCTTCCTGTTGATGTAGTTGAGTGGCGTGTAGACTGGTTTGATGATGTCTTTGCTACTGAGAAAGTATTAGAAACCGCTAAAGAGCTTCAGGAAGTTTTAAAAGACATTCCTGTTCTCCTTACATTCCGTACTTCCAAAGAAGGCGGGGAGAAAGAGATTTCTGTAAGTGATTACGCTGCTTTAAATATCGCAGCTGCTCAGAGCGGTTATGTAGATTTAATCGATGTAGAAGCATTTACAGGCGATGATGTTGTAAAAACGATCATTGACGCTGCTCATAAGGCAGGTGTGAAGGTAATTGCTTCCAACCATGATTTCTTTAAGACTCCTGAGAAGGAGGAGATCATCAGACGTCTTCGTATGATGCAGGATTTCGGTGCTGATATTCCGAAAATGGCTGTTATGCCGACCTGCAAGCAGGATGTTCTTACACTCCTCTCTGCTACTCTGGAAATGTCTGAGAAATATGCAGACCGCCCGATCATTACCATGTCCATGGCAGGAACAGGCGTTGTCAGTCGCCTGACAGGTGAGACATTCGGCTCCGCTCTCACCTTCGGCGCTGCTTCCAAAGCTTCCGCACCAGGACAGATCGGTGTGAATGAATTAAAGCAGGTGCTGGATATTATTCACAGCAGTCTGTGATCTGTTGATGAATGATGTGATATCAGATGTTATTCTTGCCTATAGTCGCCTGGTATCACTCATCTCCGGCAGAAAACAATCACCCTCCTATGAAACGGCAATAAACATTGATCAAAATAATACTCTTTAAAATCTTATAATATAATTTTCATGACAAAGAACCTGTCGAAAATCTGACAGGTCCTTTGTTTTTATCCTTTATACTTTTTTCTGATCGATCATCAAATTTAGGATTGTAACATCTGTATCTTTCATTCCAACTCTTCCTACGTATCCCATGTTTCGGATTGTATCCTCAACATTATCACGTACAATCCCTCGCCTGCCTGAAAACAATGATCTGCATCCTCCAGAGCGTATGCCATAATTGCTGCATCTACTGCTGAAGCGATTTTAGCAGCACATGAAGACTTAGCTCCATCACATACAATGCCACTTGTATTTGCAAGAGCATTTGTGATTGTTTTAGATATTGCATTGTAATCACCACCGTTTAACCAGGATATGGCAGCTCCTGCTCCACATGCGGCACTTACTGCTCCACAGTAAGCTGACAGACTTCCAATATAAGTTTTCTGATGAATCGCTATTAAGTTGCTTACAACCAGTGCACGATACATTTTCTCTTTAGGAACTTTAAGTTCTCTGGCGTATTCGATGACTGGTAGAGAACAGGTCATTCCCTGATTTCCGCTCCCGGAATTAATAACTACTGGCATAGAGCATCCATTCATTCTTGCATCAGATCCAGCTGCCGCCTTTGCTCTGGCACGTACTTTAACATCATCACCATATGCTCGAAGTAGGGTACGTCCCACTTCTGCTCCGTAATGATTACGCAGACCTTCTTCAGAAATTGCTGTATTCATGGCAATCTGGCGTCCTATGACTTCCTCTATCTCTTTTATATCCACGATTTCTGCAAACTCCAGAATATCTGCTACATTCAACAAATCTCTTTTATCCTGTTTTTTCTCTGTTTTTTTCTGCTGAAAGCCCTTCTTTTCCAACAGTATCTCATCGTCTTTTTTGATCAGGACAATATTCGTATGTTTATTTTCTATAACCACAACTGCTCTATGTCCATTTTGCGTAAGTTCTGCACGGATATAAAGATTCTCTACTCCTTCTTCAAGATAACATGTACAGAATTGTGTTTCAAGAAGTTTTGCTGTCTGGATGCGTTCAGCTTCTGTAATTCCTTCCAATACTTCCAGTTTTCGTTCTGCCTGACCACCAACCATTCCAAGAACTGCAGCAGCTTCAATGCCCCTCATTCCTCCTGAATTTGGTACTGTAACACTTTTTACATTTTTTATTATATTTCCACTGCAATAAAGATTTAAATGTCCATCATATTTTTTATTTCCATCATCATCTGTTTTTATCACTTTTTCCAGCACAGAAGCTGCTGTTGCTGTTGCATATGCAATCGCAATAGGTTCCGTACATCCCAGAGCAGGAACAAGTTCTTCTCTGAGAATCTCCAGATAACTCTCATACACTTTTTTTTCCATAAATGCGCGCTCTCTTCTCCTAACTGTCAAGCAAAGTTCTTTACCATCTGATTCAGATGATATGTTTTTTCTTACGGCAGCATTTTTCCTGCTGCAAGATAAATTTCATACCATTCTTCACGGCTCAGAACAATATCGGATGCTTTACTTATATCCTGAATTCTTTTCAGATTTGTACTTCCTACAATTGTCTGGATTCCTGCGGGATGACGCATAATCCATGCAACTGCGATTGCATTCTGTGTTACCCCATATTTCTCTGCCAGACGATCTAACACTTTATTCAGTTCCGGAAATTTCTCGTTTCCAATAAATATTCCCTCAAACATTCCATACTGGAACGGAGACCATGCCTGCAATGTCATTTTCTTCAGTCTTGCATACTCGATAATACCACCATCACGATCACATCCTGCATCATTATGGATGTTTACATTTAGTCCTGCATCAATCGTTGGACAGTGAGCCGCTGAAAACTGTATCTGATCAATACAGATTTTTCCACCACAGTATTGATTTAGTAATTCAATCTGCATCGGATTGTGATTGCTTACACCAAATGCTTTTACTTTTCCGCTTTTTTCCAGAATTTCAAATGCTTCTGCTACCTCTTCCGGCTCCATCAACGCATCCGGACGATGAAGAAGTAATATATCTACATAATCTGTTTTTAAACGTTTCAGACTTCCATCTACAGAATTCAGAATATATTCTTTTGAAAAATCATAACAGATACCCGGACGTATGGCACATTTTGTCTGAATCACCATCTTTTCACGCAACTGAGGTGTCAGCGCATTTCCAAATACTGTTTCGGCTTCTCCGCCTGCATAAATATCTGCATGATCAAAAAAATTAATTCCACACTCCAGTGCTCCTTCAGTCAGACTTCTTACCGCTTTTTCATCAGATAAACCTGTAATTCTCATGCATCCAATTCCAATTCTTGATACATTGTCTATTTTGTCACTAATCTGAAACATTTTCATTTTGTATCCTCCTGTATTATACTTAATTTATGTATTTCTCTTTAGTTAACGTATTTCTTTTATTCTTTTATCCAGTTTTTTAAGTGCAAAAACATATATTTTCACTGCATTCTTCAGATTTTCAAACAATTCCGCTTCATCCGCACAATGACAGTTTCCATGTCCTTTTGGAAGTCCGAGCCTGTCTAGATTTCGCTCCTGTCCAGGGCCAAATGCCACTGCATTGGGAATTTTCCTCGCATAAGTTCCTCCTCCCATAACAAATGGTCTGCCTTCAAGACCTGTAACCTCCCTCCATGCTTCCATCAGAGTCTGTATGAAAGGCTGTTCCGGATTCATATAATATGGTCTGCTGTCTTCAATACCAATGATGCGAATTCCTGATTTAGCAGCTTCTGTTTGCAGCTTCGGAAGAAAATCTTCTGTTTTTTAGTAACTGGATAACGGATGTCAATCACTATTCTCAAATGTCCTTCGTGCAGAAATGCCTGACCTATATTGCATGTCAGTCTACCAGAACATTCATCAGAACAACAAATTTCTGTTTTTCCCCATAACCGCCTTCTGAAAGTCTCTCCACAAATTCTAATGCTCTTTTTGTCTGTTTAGAAAAATTTTGCATTTTCAACTTTCCACAAAGTATACCTATTGCATTTTGAGTTCCATCCGGAAAAGCTGCATGTCCACTGATTCCCACTGCTGTTTCTTCGCTCTTTTGTCCAATTTTGTTCTCCGCAACCGCATGAGCAAAAGACGGCACGCTGTTAGGCGCAGTCCCTCCGTCAAATTCCAGAATCCCCTCTACTGCACTAACAGTTTCCATCAACACAATACAATGTCCTTTTTCTCCGCAACATACGGGAAATCCACAATCAGCAACAAAAGAATATTCCGGTGCTTTTTTGTATTTCAGATAATATTCTACATCTGTCATACCGCTTTCTTCCTGACATCCAAGAATCTGCCTTACTTTAATATTATTCAGAATTTCTTTTTCCCTGCAATATTTCATTGCATATAAAACAGCAACTGCAGGACCTTTATTATCCTGTACTCCACGCCCAATTAAATAGCCATCCTTTCTGTACACGTATAGGGCGGATATATCCATCCTTTTCCTTCCGGAACTACGTCCAGATGATTCCATATTCCAATCTCAACATTCCCTTTGCCTGTAGCAATAGTCAGACAGTGTCCGTCTATATCTTCTGTCTCCATCTGTTCTCTCAATCCAAATGCTCGCATCTGTTCCAGTGCTTCCCTGCATTTTTTCCATATGGTGCCCCCGGAATTGCTTCCTGCTGATCAGCAATACTCGGATTCTGATCAATGCTGCAATATCTTCTCGCATCTGATCTTCCTGTCCGGAGATCCATTGTTCTAATAATTCCATATCCGGCTGTGGCTTATTTTCTTCATTCCATTCAACTTTCCCTGGATTCATTTTCACTTCCTCCATTTTTCAGAAACATTCGGTATTTCTTTGGTGTCATTCCTGTTTCCTGTCGGAAAATACGTATAAATTGTGAGGTATCGTTATAACCCGACATCAATGCAACATCTGTTACGGACCATCTCGCATCTGCCAGAAATTCCTTAGCATGACAAATCCGAATCATTCGCAGAAATGCAGAAAAACTAATTCCTTTCTTCTCAGCAAATAAGTGGCTGATATAACTCTGATTCATGAAAAATACATTTTCCGCAAGATTCCGGATTGTAATGTCCATATTATAGTTATTGACTGCATATTCGCTCATCTTCTCCACAATGTCCATTCCCGTATTTGTCAACTCATCTGATTGTCTCTGCGGCTGCATATGACAAATATTTCCGCAATCCTCCTGAGATAGCTTTCAATCTCCAAAACAGAATCAAACTTCAGAAAACTTTCTGACAGATTATCTAATTCTTTATCATGATTTTCCATTCGAATCGTCCTTCGGTATATAAGGATAATCTGCGAATACAGAAGTTCCATACATTTTATTCGAATTGGGAGACTTCTCAATATCTTTAAAAAGTTTATCCAGCGTTGTCCCTGTTTTGCTTTCATTCCCTTCCTTTAGATATTGTTCCAGTTCTCTTTCTATTTCTTTTTCAAGGTAATATTCTGAAAAATCTTCCTGTTTTATTTCCTTCGCAAAAATCAGAGATTCCCTTTTATAAATTCTGCTCTTTATCGCAGTAACTGCTTCTCTAAAAGCATCCAAAACAGAAGCATTTGCACCATACACATTACTGATTCCTATCTTAACCTGGGAATCCTCTTTCTCCAGCAGTTTCTGATACGTCTCCAGAAAAACAGCATATCTCCCTCCGGTCTTACAAGCAATATCCACATATCCGGTTTCAATTCTACAAACCGAATCTTCGTCAGCATGATACTTCCGCAGCTTTCTTCCAATTCCGTAAGAAAGATTTCCTGTCTGGGCTTATCATGAAGAAACAGAAAAACACCTAGCTGATATTGCGGAAACACTCTTTCAAACATATTTTTCTCTATAAAACCAGAATATTTTGATTCCTGAATGCTGTTCAAAATATATTGTGTTGCCATATCTTTTCTGGATAGCAAAGCTTCTTTTCGTTCTATTTTATGCTGAGTGACAAACTTATTCAGACATTCTGTCAGAGCCGTATCATCAATTGGTTTCAGTAAATAATCTGAAGCTCCATTTACAATTGCACTGCGAGCATATTCAAAATCAGAGTAAGCACTCAGAATAATTACTTTTATTTCTAATTCATTATTGCGGATCTCCTGAAGAAGCTGTATCCCATCCATTTTAGGCATACGAATATCTGTCAAGACAAGTTCTGGTTTATATTTTTCGCAAAATTCCCAGCCTTCCTCTCCATTAGATGCCTCCGATATCTCAAAAAGTCCATCCTGATCATATTTTTTGATTTGTCTTATCATGGCTTTTCTTGCATAAAATTCATCTTCTACAACCAGCACCTTCACTTTTCATGATTCTCCTTTCGCCCGCAATATACTACTTCTACAGGATCAACCTTTTACAGATCCTGCTGTCAGTCCTTTGACTATGTATTTCTGTCCCATACAATAAATGATTAACATAGGCAACATAGCAAGTAAGTATGCCGTAAACGCCATTGTATAGTTAAAAGAATATTCTGTCTTAAAATTATACTGAAAAAGAGGAAGTGTCCAAATAGCCTGTGAACGGTTTAAAATTAGTAAAGGGAGCATAAAGTCATTCCAGATCCACAAAGTATCCATGATCAGCAACGTAGAAATCATAGGCTTTACCAGAGGAAGTACTATTTTTACATATGTCTGAAATACACTGCAACCGTCAATCTGTGCAGACTCCTCAATTTCGTAAGGAAGACCTCTGATATAATTTACAAACAGAAATACTCCCTGCGTCAGGCCAAATGCCGCATACAGAATAATCAGTCCCGCATGATTAAGCATATTTAACTTTGACATCATTTTGGTTACAGGCAACAATACTACCTGCGACGGAACAAATAACCCCATCATAATATAAAAATAAATTGTTTTGTAATACTTCCGGTTAAAGTTTCTTGCAATAGAATAAGAAACAGACGGAACAAAAATCAAAATCAAAATGATGGATATTACTGTTATTTTAAATGAATTTTTCAAAAAAATCCAGTAATTACTGTTAGTAAACAACTCAATATAATTTTCCAGATTCAGTTTTGAAGGAAGCGCAAAGAAATTTTTTCCGGCCTCCTCCAATGTTTTAAATGAGTTGATCAGCACCATCCAAAGAGGGCATAAAATCAGGAGTAATCCACCGATCAAAATAATATTTCTAAAAAAAGCCATACTCTTTCGTCATTTCCTGCTTTTATCTTCATCAGTCCGTCCCTCCTTTACTTGTCAGTTTCAACTGCGTAAGTGAGAATATCGCAACAATCACAAATAATATACATGCTTCTGCATTTGCCATGGAAATCGCATATTTTAAACGCATCATTATATATCAGAATTCCTATTACTTCTGTTGCCCGGACAGGTCCACCTCCGGTAAGTGCGTACGGAAAATCAAATGAGGTAAATCCCTGTTTAATTGTAAGTATAAGATTTACTGTTACTGTTGGAAGCAAATAAGGAAATGTAACATACCTGAAACGCTGAAAAGCTGTGGCACCATCAATTTGGCAGATTCATACTGCTCTTCTGGAATCTGCTGCAAACCGGCTATAAAGATTACCGTTGGCATCGCAACCGCCTGCCATATCTGTACAAATACAACTGCAGGCAACGCCGTATCTCCAGACATCAGAACGCTGTTAGATAACCAGGAAATTCCCAGTGCTTTCCCGATTACCGGAATCACTCGATAATAAATCTGATCCCAGATCAGTGCAATTGTAACACCACCAATCATTGCCGGAACAAAATACACGGATTTTACTAATGTCTTAAACTTTTTCAGTGAATTCAGTGAAATTGACAAAATCAGTGATATTACAATTACACCAATCACCAGCAATACACTGTAAATCACCGTTGTTTTTATAGCATTCCAAAAGTTCGGATTTTTGAGCAATATCTTATAATTCTTCCACCCGATAAAATTCATTTTCTGAGCCATTCCATCCCAGTCTGTAAAACTGTATCGAATACCATTGATTACAGATACCACATAAAAAAATGTATAAAGCACTACCGGTATCAGTGTAAACAGAAAAAACGTCACTCTGCCCGATAACTTTTTTCTTTTTGTATTATTCATATAGCACTCCTCTTAAAAGGCTTTGTTTATTATTATCAAATCCAGGTTCAAGATTGCTGCCAATGAATCATTATTCTTACGCAGCAATCTTTTTTTGAACGTATACGGTTTTTCTACATTGAGCCGTTTAATATTTTACTGTGCGCTTGAAATTTCAATTGATGCATCCATGTCTTTCATAACTGCATCTACATCTTTATTTGCCCAGAATCCCTGCACTACATTATAAAGATCAGTAGTTACATTGTTATCAATTGTAGACGCCATCCAGTCATGTGTTTTTCCGGCATTAATCATATCTACCATAGGTTTGATTCCATCATCATTGCTTGTAACACCTGTGATACAGGATGGTGCACCGTCATTATCGCAGAATATCTGTGCATTTTCAGGATCAGCAAGATAAGAAAGGAATCTATATGCTGCATCTTTTTCCTTATCACTTGCCTGTGCAGATACACAAATTGCAGCATCAATACCGGATAAGCACTTAGTATCATCATAAGTATCATTTGGAAGTGGGAATACACCAATTTCCAGATTCGGGTTAATAGACTGGATAGTTCCTCTCGCATAAGAACCTGTAATCGTCATTGCATATTCACCATTTACAAAGTTTTCGTAACATGTTGTATCAGAAAGTGCCAGTGCATCTTCATTCGCATAGGAAAGAAGTGTGTTCATCTTTTCAAATACATTTTTAAATTCTTCGTCTCCTTCAATTTTTGCCTCTCCGGAAACAACTTTTCCGATAGTTTCCACACCATCCGGTGCCCATGCAACAGTTGCTGCCTGGAACAGATGTCCTACACGTGCCGGATCTTTTCCATGCATTCCAATAGGAGTAATTCCTGCCTCTTTTAACTTATCACATACTGCAGTAAACTCTTCCCATGTAGTCGGAATTTCTAATCCATTATCTTCAAAGGTCTTTTTGTTATAGTAAACTCCAATATAGTTTCGGCTGTAAGGAAGCGCATAATATCCACCATCTTCCTGTTTTGTCATTTCCAGTGCGGATTCATTGACGTTTTTTAGGAAATCCTGATCAGAAAGATCCTGTACATATCCATTGGCAACTTTCTGTTTAAACTGTGTCTGTGTTGGATAATCGGAAAAAATCACCGGAATATCACCAGAAGAAATTCTGGATGTAAGAACTGTTCCTGCATCCGGAACTGTATTCATTTCAATCTCTATATCTGAATTTTCTTTATTGAACTTATCAATAATCTCCTTATATCCCTTTTGAGGTCCTTCTTCTCCCTTCTGCTGAAAGAATTCAATTTTTAATGGTTCATCTGCCATTGCTGCTGTTGCAGGTAACATACATGCTGTCATTGCCATTGTTGCACAAAGTAATGCTGCCAAACTCTTCTTACCCATAATATATTTCTCCTTTTACTTTTTATTTCTTGTATGCATGTGCCGCTTCCACTGCTGTTTTAATCAGATCAAGCTGATATTTTCGCCCTGAATCGTACAGTCAGCTCCTATCATAATTCCTTTTGTTCCAAACGCGTCCAAAATTCCTTTTACTTCTTCTCGGATTGCATCTTCAGAGCCATTCAATACATTACCCTTATTATTCATTCCACCAAGAATCGCGCTGCTGTAAAGTTCACGTCCCTGCTCCAGACTGAAATGATTATCTTTCACTGACCAATTAATCAAATCAGCCGGATAATTCTTAAACCATTCTACATGTGTTTCAAACTGATATTCCGGTTCACCGCAAATATGAAGAATATTATATTTCTCTGGCATTTCCTCTGCTACTTTTAAAATCTGAAGATCATATGGGCGCACAAGTTCTTCCCATTCATTTTTTTCAAATCTTCCGATTTCACCAAACTGTGCAGAATAATATATGCCATCTGCTCCTGCCTCCAGATATCCCTTTGTCCACTCTTCCAATGCATCTGCAATAATCTTAACACCAGCCGCAACTGCCTCTGGAGCTTCTTTACTGTATTTCATCAGAACATCATCACCAAAAGTCATAGATGCAGCTTTAAAAGGTCCAAACATTGTCTGGAAGATCAAAACATCTTTACCTGCTTCTTTTCTTATTCCTCTTATGATCTCTGCCATTTTTGCAAATTCTTCAGAGTCTGTTCCTTTTACCTGGATATGGTACCAGTCATCCGCGCAGGTTATCTTTCCAGAAATCGGATATGGGTAATCCTGCATAATTTTAATAATATCCATATCTGTAGTTCTGAATAATTTCATATGCTCATCAATCATCTGCTGCACTGTATAATCTGATTTATAATGAAACCAGAATCCAGCCGGAATCATATCCACCTGCTCTTTTTTCATTACTGCCAGTACACGCTCTTTCTTTGTCATCTTTCTCTAACCTCCTGAATTTTCTACTGTCTTCTACTTTGCAAAGTTCCCTGACCGTTAAAAACAGTATAATAAACTTCTTTTCAAAAAAATAGAAAGATTGTTTTATAAAAATAGAAAATTTCTTAGGATATTTTCTATTTTTCCAAAAAATACATGCTATAATTCTTTAAAAATATTCTATCACAAATATCTGGAGGTTTTTATGAAAAAAAATATATCAATTGTCTTTTCGTATGCAGATTTTTCTGTCATCACTTATTCTCGTTATTTTTCCAACGGTTCTTCTAAGCACAATAAATGCCATTTCAAAAACCAGTACAATCACTTCAGAATATAATACTTCTACTGCAGCAACACTGACGCAAATGAACCAGTCTCTTGATACACTTCTTGAAAATGCACTAAAAATAGCGGATACCCCTCTTCTCAACGATGACGCACGTAAAGCCATGATAACTAATTACGAAAAAGATTATCTGTCATATGCTCAGGATTTCAATGTTTTTCGAAATTTAATGCGCCAGACAAATCAATTGAACAGTTCTATGCTTACCGTCTATTTTCAAAATAGATACGGTTACTCTTTTGAATATAATGTAAAGACAGCGCAGCAGCGTCATACAATTGAATCTAATATGGAAAAATGGAAAAAAATAGCTGAAACTTCTAAAAACCGGACATATTTTGCACCTCTGCAGACAGATTCCAGTACCGGACACAGTATTCTTCCAATGGTCAAAATTTTACTGGATAGATACGATTACCAGGAAACAGGACTGTGTTATGCAGAAATAGATTTTACTCCAATTATGGAAATCCTATCTTCATCCTGTGAAACACAAAATACACTTTTAATCTATAATGCAGATAACAAACTTACATGCACAATTAATCTTGCATCTTTTTCAGAAGCAGATATATCTTCCTCTGTTTTGTCCAAACTTGAAGACTTCAGCAATACTCTAACTTCACAGGATGCAATCGGTCAAAGTACTCTTAAGACATCTCTGGGTCAGTTTGTAATTAATGGATGCATTAATAATACTACCCAGTGGCATATTGTTCAGATCATAAGCAACGAAAAAATCGCTCATACTTTTCATGACACTATCATCAGTTACCTGGGAATTTTCCTGTTCTGCGCATTGCTTGGACTTATCCTGGCAATTTTCCTGTCCAGAATACTTACCCGTCCGGTTTCCAATCTATGTCATGAAATCGATATTCTGGATCCTTCCGATGGAACACAGATTGATCTGAAATCCTGCGGTTCCAACCAGGAATTGCGCAAACTGATTGACAGCTTTAACGGAATGAGCCAGCGTCTCTTTCTGAGCCTGAAACAAAATTATGAAATTCAGATTGCCGAACAACAAATGCGGGTTCAAATGCTGCAATTTCAGATAAATCATCATTTTCTTCATAATACTTTAAATGTTATCAAGTCACTTGCTGAAATTCATGATGTACCTGAAATCGAAACCATTGCTACTTGTATGTCTGAACTTGTACGGTATAATCTGGAAAAATTTCCTGTTGCAACTCTTCAGGAAGAACTCCAGCAGGTTCAGCGCTATATGACTATCCAGAACATACGCTTTCCCGGAAAATTCTGCTATGATATTAATGTCCCACCTGAATTCCTGCAGATGAATCTTCCTGTATTTTTGTTCCAACCACTTGTAGAAAACAGTGTGGAACATGGTTTTTCTAATAAAGAAAATGAATGTTATATCAGTATTTCCTGTCAACTTGAAAACGAATTACTTCATTTCCTGGTTGCTGATAACGGAAGTGGAATGTCTCAGGAACAATTAAAAACTTTTCAGTGTTCCGGCAAAACTTCTCCAAAAGGGCATCACTCTATTGGACTTGCAAATGTAAATCAAAGGTTACACAGTTATTATGGAGAAGAATATGGGCTTTTGGTAGACAGTATACCTGGCGAAGGTACTATTATTGATATTGTACTGCCTTCCTCAGCCATTAATATAGAGCCTTCTTTTTTTCAACCTGAATTATCCAGAACCGTATCTTTGTCTCAGAATCCTTCACAATAATAAAAAAATACCAGCAAATAAAAGCTGGTATTTTTTAACAAAAATATCGAATTTCTCCAAAACGGTTTAACCACTCATCAATAATATCGGAACTATTGGCTTCTATCATTCTCATTAACCTTTTCAGTATCTTTTCCGGAATTTTAGAATTATTATTGCTGAGAATAGTTTTTCCAGTACTGGTAATCCATATTTTAGTAGCTATTGCACTGGCTCTTCCTTCTGATACATGAACATGAATTGGTTCTAAGGGATCTCCTTCATTGGACCAAAAATAAATACTATATGGTCCAATCCTAAGAATTTGCGGCATTTAAAATGCTCCTTCCTGCGAAAATTCAATAATAAGATGAGCATTATTTCTGATTAATTGTTTAAAATATGCCATCTCTGTCTCAGAATATCCCTCAATATCCTCCCATTTATAATCAGGAAGCCAACATGTAGCATTGTGGAATCCTCCAAATTCATCAGGAGTTTCTATATAGACTTTTACTTTCCCATCTGCTTTCATTTCCGAATGAGTAATTTCTGTATCATCATTCAATGTCATAAACGGATACATCATAATTGCATTCATCCCTTCTTCATTTAATTTACCTGATTATAGCACAGATTTCATTAATCATCTATGATTTTTCTCAAAGGGGTTCCAGTTGGACAGGAAAATATTCAGTCCGAAGCCTACTGCCAGAGCCATGCAGATGCCCATGCGGTTCCCTGGGTTGCGAGGACTGCTGCCATTACGCCTGCGATCATCTTGTCTCTGTCGCTCTTGCAGTAGTCCATACCGATTCTTGCACATACAAATGCCTGGAACATCAGAGTGATGGAAGATCCCACACCGAAGATCGGACGGAAGAAGCTTACTACAGGAATGATCAGCACACTTAAGAATGTGGCCAATCTGAAAGAAGCCATTCCTCCGAGAAGAG
>ENA-OQDE01000066-OQDE01000066.1-human-gut-metagenome-genome-assembly--contig:-NODE-66-length-60930-cov-3.095028_pt1 | contig 60930 bp, 67 predicted proteins | sample MGYA00242768_ERZ504595 | MGnify/ENA primary metagenome ERZ504595 (study PRJEB26092, sample SAMD00036307) | human gut metagenome | host: Homo sapiens | study: EMG produced TPA metagenomics assembly of...
AGTCATTGGATATCTATGTGAAAGTAACTGTAAAACATAACTGGGGTACAGAAACTATTAATAAGATCACTGTGAAAGCTTCTTTGAAATAGTCCTATTTTAAATAAGAAAGAAGGGTAACTCTTTTCCTCTGTGTAGAGTTACCCTTTTATTGATAATATAATTGTCCGATATGGTGGTATCGGATATTATTTGTCGAATTATTCATCTTTGTGAAAAGATGGATATATTATTTCCCACTAAGGATTTTTGACATCCTTAATTTATTAGATGAAAAAAGGTAAGGACTGCACTTGTGAAAGACCGGTCTAATAATAAACCTTTATTTCGAAGGGCGTTCCAATTTTCCCTTATTTCCCAGGAACGCCCTTTCTTATTCTGTAAGACTTATCAAAACTAATATAGTTGGAGAAACTCAATCTCTTTTTATAATGATTCCAACGGAGAATAGAAAACTTAGAGATAGAGGCTTAAAGGGACTTTTCCAGTGCCCTCTTCCGAGTTCGAGTCCGTCTTTTTTATGAAACCGTCTGAATATAGTCTTCTGAATGTAACTTTTGGCGGATAATTCTTTAGGTGATATAGTCGTTTTAAACAACAATAAGCTCAATACCCATTTCTTCAATCGCTTGCGCCATTGACTGGGAAATGCCGGAGTCTGTGATTATCACATCGATACAGTCTAAACTACAGATTTTACCGAATCCACGTCGCCCGAATTTGGAAGAATCTGCCAGGATGATAGTACGCAATGACGCCTCTATCATTTTCTTGTTGAGGACAGCTTCTTCAATATTAGAGTTTGTGATTCCGTACTCCAGGTCAATACCGTCTACTCCTAAAAAGAGTTTTGAACAAGTGATTTGTTCAAAAACAAAGAAGTGTAGTCGCCAATGACGGAAAAAGAATTCTTCCGTACGATTCCCCCGAGCTGGATTACTTCGATATTATTAATGGTATTTAATAATAAGGAGGTTTTCAGAGAAGCTGTAACTACAGTTAAGTGGTTGATGGGAGTGATATGCTCGGCAAACGTATGTACGGTAGAACCGGAAGCGATGATAATAGAATCGTTTTCTTCTATTAATTTAGCTGCGGCAGTAGCGATTCTTTTCTTTCTTCTTTTCGAAGCTTTTCTTTTTCGTGCACATCAATATCTGATGTTAATGGTTGACCGACTTGCACTTCCATGAGTACGGTAGAGAAGTTTTTTTTCTTCCAGATGTTTTAAATCTTTTCGGATCGTTACAGGAGTAACTTCCAGTTCTTTAGCGATTTCGTTTACTTTGATGAAACCGTTTTTCGCTAACTTTCAAGAATATACTTATGTCTTTCAGCAATACTTGTCATAATTCCCAATTTTTATCACAAAGATAAACTAAATATTAATATGTGGCAAATAAAAAGATGAAAAGTTTCATTCTATGATATAAAGCTTCCGTTTTATGTATAAAATGGTCTGCTAACGAAAAATAATTTGCTTTTTATATTGGATGATATTTCTTTTTGTGTATTTTTGCAGTGTTGATTTATAAATAAAGAAAGAAAACGAAATATTTATAAGGAATGAAACGAAGTGATTTGCTTGAGAGGATGCTCAATTGGAAATGTGAATGTGATATCCTGGTGATCGGTGGTGGGGCTACCGGATTAGGGGCTGCAGTGGACGCAGCTCCAGAGGGTACAGAGTTATTCTATTGGAACAGCATGATTTTGCTAAGGGTACTTCTTGCCGCAGTACGAAGCTGGTACATGGAGGAGTTCGGTATCTGGCGCAGGGGGATGTCTCTATGGTGGTTGAAGCATTACATGAACGTGGGCGTATGAGACTCAATGCTCCTCATTTGGTGAAAGATATGCGTTTTATAATAGGTAATTACCGCTGGTGGGAAAAGCCTTTTTATGCGGTGGGGCTGACTTGTTATGATTTACTGGCAGGACGCAAAGCATTGGGACGTTCGTTACCGATGTTAAAACGTTCTGTATTAAAAGAAATACCTTCTTTAAAGCATGAAGGATTGAGAGGTGGAGTGGTGTATCATGACGGACAGTTTGATGATTCGCGCATGGCCATAACGCTGGCACTGACCGCTATTGATAAAGGTGGAGTGTGCTTGAATTATATGAAGGTGAATTGTTTGCTGAAAGATGCCGCCGGGAAAATAAATGGGGTGCATGCTGTCGACACACTTGACGGGAAAGAATATCAGATCAAATCGAAAGTAGTAGTGAATGCTACCGGAGTCTTTGTGGACGATGTGATGAAGATGGATGAATGTGATACGCGAAGGAAGGTACGTCCCAGTCAGGGGGTACATTTGGTGGTTGATAGTAAATTCTTAGGTGGCCGTTCGGCACTAATGATACCTAAAACGAAAGATGGACGTGTCCTTTTTGGAGTGCCCTGGCACGGCAAGGTGGTGCTTGGCACCACGGATACTCCTCTGAATGAGGCTTCTTTGGAACCGAGAGCATTGGAAGAAGAGGTTGATTTCATTTTAGATCAGGCCGGACAATATCTCGACCGGAAACCGACCCGTGCCGATGTGCTTTCGATTTTTGCCGGTTTGCGCCCTTTGGCTGCACCAACGCATGCTGATTCGAAGAAAACGAAAGAGATTTCACGGAATCATAAAATCTATCGTTCGAAATCGGGGCTTTTGACAATTACCGGAGGGAAGTGGACTACTTATCGTGCAATGGCTGAAGATGTCATCAATCAGGCCATCGTGATAGGAGGATTGTCTCCTGCGGAATGTGTGACAAAGAATTTGCGGGTTCATGGATATACAAAAGAGCAATTTGATGAGAATGATTGGAATTATGTGTATGGCAGCGACGCGAGCAAAATACAAAAGATGATAGAAAAAGAGCCTTCTTTTGCTGAAAAGTTGTATGAAGGTTATACTTTTACAGCGGCGCATGTTGTGTGGGCGGCTCGTGAGGAGTTTGCGCAGAATATAGAAGATGTGTTGGCCCGCCGGGTGAGGATGCTATTTCTGGATGCCCGTGCTGCTCTTAAAATAGCTCCGAAAGTGGCATCGGTATTAGCGGCGGAACTGGGAAAGGACAAAACCTGGGAGCAGGCGCAGATAGCCGACTTTAATCGGTTGGCAAGAGGATATATCTTGAATTAGAAGAAAAAATTACTTTAATTGTTGTTTGTAAATTAATGCTTATGAAAAGTTGTATGGTTTTGCGGAGAGGGCTCGTAGCCTCATTGATGTTTCTTCTGTTGTCAGGGATACAGTCTGTGTCGGCGCAGGGAAAACTACATCTGTTAAAGTTTGACGATGTCACACAATTGAGAGACTTCTTTAAATATACGGGAAATGGCTCAATCATTGTAAGCGGACATCGCGGTGGGTACGAAGAAGGATATTCGGAAAATTGCATCGAAGGTTTGGGAAATGTGCTGAAGCAGATGCCGGCTTTCTTCGAAATCGATCCTCGTCTGACAAAAGATAGCGTGATTGTATTGATGCATGATGCTACTTTGGATCGTACAACAACAGGAACGGGAAAAGTTTGCGATCATACCTGGAAAGAGTTGCAGAAGCTTCGTCTGAAAGACCATTCGGGAAAAGTGACCAACTGCAAGATTCCTACTTTGGAGGAAGTAATCAAATGGAGCAGAGGTAAAACGATTATCAACCTGGATAAGAAAGATGTGCCGATGGCTATGATTGCGGCTTTAATCAAAAAGCATAAGGCGGAGGAACATGTGATGCTGACTGTGCATACCGGTGCCCAAGCCAGATATTATTATGACCGTTTCCCGACGATTATGATGTCCGCTTTCGCCCGTAATATGAAAGAGTTTGAGGACTTGTCGATATCAGGTGTGCCATGGGAAAATATGATCGCTTATGTAGGCATAGTATAACACCCGAAAATAAGAAAATCGTTGAATGCTGCATGCTCGTGGCGTACGTTGTATGATTAGTGTGGCACCTACGCACGACAAATTGCCTTTGAAAGAAGAACGGGCTTTGAAATATAAAGAAGAGATAGATAAGAGACCGGATATTATAGAATCTGATATACCGACAGAAGTATGGACAGTTTTGCAATCTCGATAGATTGTTGCCCTGATATGGTGCAACGTCTGTTTACTATCGTAAAGGAAAATCCGGTTAGTGAACTAACAATTAATACTGTGAAAATGTCAAAAGTAGAACAAGCATTGAAAGCTGCGAATGAGACACGTGCTCTTCGTATAGGAAGCGGAATATTAAATGAAGTAGCCGGACTGTTTAAGGAACAGTTTGCAGGAAGAAAGGCTGTAGTGGTAGCTGATGTAACTACCTATCGTGTTGCCGGCGAAAGAGTAGAGAAAGAGTTGCGTAATGCGAATATAGAATTATTACCATCTTTTATTTTCACTGATTCCGACCTGTATGCGGAATATTTGTATGTTGACCGTCTGGTCGAATCGTTGAAGGTGCATGATGCTATTCCGGTAGCTGTCGGCTCCGGTACGATTAATGATTTAACGAAGTTAGCTTCTCATCTGGTCGGAAGAAGATATATGTGTGTGGCCACTGCCGCTTCCATGGATGGATATACTGCATTCGGCGCTTCCATTACTGCCAATGGCGCTAAACAGACTTTTAGCTGTCCGGCACCGCAAGCTGTATTGGCTGATATTGAAATCATAAAGAAAGCTCCCAAGCCGATGACGCATCAGGATATGCCGACTTGTTTGCAAAAGTGACGGCTGGTGCCGATTGGATTCTGGCCGATTGGATGGGCGTGGAAGATATTGATGAAAAGGCATGGTCGATTGTGCAGGATGGATTGCATGATGCGCTTTCGAATCCTGAAGGCGCGGTGGCCGGAGACGAAAAAGCGGTGTCACAACTTATTGAAGGATTGATGCTGGGCGGTTTTGCCATGCAATGGTCTAAATCGAGTCGTCCGGCTTCGGGAGCGGAACATCAGTTCAGCCATCTTTGGAATATGGAACATCATTTAAATCAAGGTGAGCATGTTTCCCATGGCTTTCAGGTGAGTATAGGTATGTTGGCTGTAACGGCATTTTATGAACAAGTGTTGAACACCCCATTAGAGAAACTGGACGTGGAAGCGTGCTGTGCGGCATGGCCCGAACCGGAAATAGCCGATAAGGTAGCTCTTGATATGTTTGTCGGTACTGATTTTCCTACTATCGGTCTGCAGGAGACGAAAGCGAAATATGTGACACGGGAGCAATTGGCTATTCAGTTGCGGCAGTTGAAAGAATACTGGCCTGAAATTCGTGAACGTTTGTCCAAACAGTTGATTCCTTACAAAGAAGTGAAACAATCCCTGCGGCAGGTAGGTGCTCCTGTAGAACCGGAACAAATCGGTATTACACGGAAACGTCTGCGTGAAACGTTTGTTCGTGCACAATTTATCCGCCGTCGTTTTACTGTCCTCGATTTAGCTGTACGGACAGGATATATGGAACAGTGGCTGGATGGATTGTTTGGTAAAGGTAAAATATGGGAAATAACAGATTAATCACGATAGGAATGGAACTACAAGGAATGGCGCCCGAAGTGGCAAAGAAATTTAAATACTGGCAGACACGGACGATCATAGCAAGTATGATAGGCTATGCTCTATTCTATTTTGTTCGTAAAAACTTGAGTATTGCAATGCCTGCTATGCAGGATGATTTGGGAATAACCAAGGGAGACTTGGGATTATTTCTGACCTTACACGGATTACTGTACGGAGTTTCCAAGTTTGCCAACGGTTTTGTTGGCGACCGGGTGAATGCCCGCTATTTTATGGTGACAGGTTTGGTGCTCTCTGCAGCATGTAATATTTGGTTTGGGTTTAGTTCTGCTGTGGTGATGTTTGGCATTGTGTGGATGTTGAACGGATGGTTTCAGGGAATGGGATTTCCCCCTTGTGCCCGTTTATTGACGCATTGGATACCTCCTACACAGTTGGCTACAAAGATGTCGGTGTGGAATACCTCACATTCTGTTGGCGCAGGTTTAGTGGTGATTGTTTGTGGATATATTGTCAGTCTCGGATGGCGCTGGTGCTTCTGGTTTCCTTCTATTATAGCTTGGTGGGTGCAGTCGGTTTGTGGTTTGCTTTGCGCGATACGCCTCGCTCGGTAGGTCTTCCGGAGCTCAACTCAAAAACGGGCGCAGAAGAAAAAGAAGATACTTCTGCCGAATTTAAGCAGTTTGTGCGTAAGAATGTCTTTGGAAATCCGGCGATTTGGGTACTGGCTATTGCCAACTTTTTTGTGTATATCGTGCGCTATGCTGTACTTGACTGGGGACCGACTCTTTTGGGAGAATGGAAGGGAGTTTCTATTCATCATGCAGGTTGGATGGTGGCAGCCTTTGAAATATCCGGAATTGTAGGTATGCTGGTAGCCGGTTGGGCAACCGATCGTTTCTTTGGTGGGCGTGGTCCACGCGTTTGTGTGATTTGCATGGCACTGGCTACGGTGTTCGTTGCTTTATTCTGGGGAATATCCCAACCTCCCATGTGGCTTGCTACGCTTTTATTGGGAGCCGCAGGATTCTGTATTTATGGTCCGCAAGCTTTGGTAGGTATTGCTGCGGCTAATATAGCCACAAAGAAAGCAGCCGCTACGGCAGTCGGATTCACAGGATTGTTCGGATATGCCAGTACGTTGGTCTCCGGTTGGGGATTAGGATTGTTAGCTCAACATTATGGTTGGAATATTGCAGTGGGTGCATTAATCCTGATTGCTATAATGGGAACTTTGATATTTATGGCCGCATGGTCGGCAAAAGCTAATGGGTATGATAATGATTAATGAGGTAGAACATAAACTGAACGCGGAACTTATGGATCGTATTCGTCGGATCAAGCATATTGCTTTGGATATGGATGGAACGATTTATAACGGAAACACGTTATTTCCTTTTACGATTGCTTTTCTGGATAAAATGAAAGAATTGGGAATTAGTTACTCGTTTCTGACGAATAATCCTTCCAAAAGCACGAATGATTATCTTCGACACCTATCCGGCATGGGGATTAAAGCAGTGAAAGATGAATTTTATACATCGGCCCAGGCGACCATAGATTACATACGTGTACATCATCCGGAGTGTAAACGGCTTTTCTTGTTGGGCACTCCCAGCATGATAAAAGAGTTTGAGGAAGCCGGATTCGAGTCTACTGACGACAATGCTGATGATGAACCGGACGCAGTGGTTGTCAGCTTCGACATGTCGCTTGTTTACTCGCGTTTATGTCGTGCTGCGTGGTGGATTAATCAGAAGAAACTCTATATTGCCACTAATCCGGATCGTGTGTGTCCTACGGATAAGCCTTTAGTATTGGTGGATTGTGGCTCTATTTGCTCCAGTTTGGAGTATGCTACGGGGCGGGAACCGGATGTTGTGATTGGAAAGCCCGATCCGCGAATGTTGAACGGAATAATGGAACGCCATAACTTGCGTGCGGATCAGGTAGCTATGGTGGGCGATCGTATTTATACCGATATATTGATGGCGCAGAAAGCAAATGCTTTGGGAGTGCTGGTACTTTCCGGCGAAACAACGTATGAAACAGCTATTGCTGTCCATCCTAATCCGGACTTGATCCTGCGTGACTTGGCAGAGCTTCAGCAAATGCTTTTATTAGCTCATGAAATAGATTAGATTGGTGCATGAAAATGCAATAGTATATTTATTTTTAGTGTTTTTGATAGGTATGATGTTACGGACAGTTCTACTGTCCGTAACATTTTTTTTGATAAAGAAGATTGCATTTTGTAGTAAGAAAGCTATTATCAGGGAAGTCCATTTTCTCAACTATACTCACTCCTATGAGAATACTCATTGCTATGAGAACTTTTTCTCATTACAATGAGTATTTTTTCTCGTTACGGTGAGAATAACTCTTTGCCAGAATAGGATAAAACTGCGTTTTTCTGTTTAAATCGTACAGATCTAAGTCGGATAATTCTGTCAGCGAATTAAATCATTTACTCTTATAATGGGTTGCGCAATTCAGACCATAAAATTGCCATCTTTTGAATTGATATTGAAGCCTGTCTAAATAGTCTTCCCAATTTTTGTGCTCTGGGCTACTCCAGCCTATTTCGGCAACAGCATTGGCGCGGGGGTATGCCATGTATTCCACTTGCTCCGGAGTTTTTATGTATTCTGTCCATACATTGGCTTGTACTCCTTTTATATGTTTTGCTTCTTGTTCCGTCAATTCCTTGGGAATCGGGTTGTACCCGTATGTCCATTCGAGTGCGCAGATTCGTCCGTTTGCTAAAGGAGATATATCCATGCTTGCCTGGTAGTGGTCAAGATATACATAAGTGTTAGGAGTCATGATGACGGATGACCTGATTTTGCCGCGGTAATTCCTCCGGCAACACCTCTCCATGACATCAACGCTGCATTAGGGGCTATTCCGCCTTCTAATATTTCATCCCATCCAATCAGCTTCTTCCCATTCTTATTCAAGAATTTTTCAACTCTTCTGATGACATAGCTCTGAAGTTCATGTTCGTCTTTCAATTTCAGTTCTTTTATTTTCGATTGGCATTTCGGACAGGATTTCCAACGTGTTTTCGGACATTCGTCTCCTCCTATATGTACATATTCTCCGGGAAATAACTTGAATACCTCCAGCAGGACATCTTCAATGAAAGGATAGATGTTTTCATTACCGGCACAAAGTACATCGTCGTAGATTCCCCATCTTGTACCTACCTCATAAGGTCCTCCCGTGCATCCTAATTCGGGATAAGTAGCCAGTGCGGCGAGCATGTGTCCCGGGAGATCAACTTCGGGGATGATGGTAATATAACGTTCTTTGCATACGCCACTATCTCTTTGATTTCTTCTTGTGTGTAAAATCCTCCATAAGGTGTACCGTCGTATATTCCCGGAATTGCGGCAGAATATCGGTTGATGATTGTTTCTTTGCGCATGGAACCGATTTCGGTCAGCTTCGGATGCTTCTTGATTTCTATCCTCCATCCTTGATCTTCTGTCAGATGCCAATGAAAACGATTCATTTTTGCATAGACATTAAGTCAATGTATTTTTTGATAAAAGAAACAGGATATAAATGTCGGCCTACGTCTAAGTGTAATCCCCGGTATTCAAATTGTGGTATATCCGTAATGTTCGCTGCAGGGATACTCCATTCGTTTGTGTATGCTGTTGTGTTGGAGTAGATTTCCGGTGGAAGCAGTTGCAATAAAGACTGTATGGCATAGAAGAATCCGGCTTCTTTGTCTGCCAGTACCTGTATCTGTTCGGGAGAAATATTGATTTTATAACCTTCATTTCCTAATGTAGGATCGTTGGCACGGCTGAAAATCACATAGTTACCGGAAATGTTTTTAGTGCTATTCTGTATTTTTAGAGGCAATTGTGCTATCCGTGTTAATCTGTCCGTCAGGAATCGTAAAGGCGCTTCGGCATTTTTATCTTTTAGTATAATGCGGGTTTCTTTATTAAAGATGAATTTGCCTTGCTTCTCTTCGAGAGAGCGTGGGGCAGGGATGATGTTATACATGTTTTGAGATTCTGTTCCTACCATATAATCCATACCACGAAGGCGGAAAGTATACTCTAGTGGCTTTTTCTCTGTATTGAACGCATTTTTGATGCTTGCACGCAATGTGTATTGAGGAGATTTGATATCGTCACCATTCAAAAACAAAGTAGTTTGGCTCATTGGAGACAGGGTCACTTCTTTTTGTTCCGGTTTTAAATGATCGCATTGGGTTATATGAATGTGATAAGGGATACTGCTTTTGTTGGTGACATCAACTACCATACGGGTATTATTATTGATAAGACGGGTGCGTATATCCAAAGAAGAGTTTATTAGCTTCTTTAGCCATCTTTCCTTGCCGGAAATTGTGTCGTTTAATAATTCTACAAAGCAGTGATCTAACAAAGCATTGCGGAGATATCCGTCACTCCTTTCACGTGCAAACACTAGAGTAGTTTTGTTTTTGTCTTTTATATTATCTAGTATGGTTTGACATTTTGACATCGTATATTTGCTGACAGCTACCATTCCTTTGTTTGTAGCATAGCTCGCCAATTCTTTGTTGTTGATGAAAATACCGTTTAATCCTTTCTTGAAGGCTCCGTCTATTGCATCTTTGCTTTCGACGGGAGAGCTCAAATCGCATTTTAACAATACGAAGTCAAATAATTCCGGAGTAGATAAACTTCTTCTTTGTTTTGTGAAAATGTAGTTAATGTGGTGAAAAGACAACACATTATACATAATAGTTTCTTGCTCATACAGGAGTCGTTTTTAAAGGGTTATATAGATTTAATACTTAATTAGGTTTTTACTTCGTTTTCTTTAGTGGCTTATTTGAAGCAAAGATAATTATAAAAGGTTGTAAAACGAAACTAATTAAGAGATATTTTCTTTTTTAATTGCTTTTTCTTGTTGTTTGCTTTTGAATATTATACTTTTGTGTTTCCTTTGTTTCTCTGTTTGCTTTTTATTATTAATGCTAATCTTTAAAACCATGACTCAAAAGAAACTAATTGTAAGTGTGTATGTGTTCGTTTGCTGCGTTGTTACTGCAATGGGGCAGAGTTTGAAATATTATAATGCAGATGATTTTCCGCTTATTGGTAAGATGTCTGACGATACGGAAGGGCGTTATGCCCGTTTACCTCTTTCCTGTAAGGGGGAAAGTAAAAAGTGGGTATGGATATTGGGGCAGGATACACCCGGACTGGCTGTACGCTTTGCGACCAATTCAACAGCGATTGCTGCCAAATGGGTAACAAAAAGGAATAACAGTATGTCACACATGGCCATGGTAGGCGTAAAGGGACTTGATCTTTATGTGCTAAAAAGTGGCAAATGGCGTTATGTGCGTTGTGCTCGTCCAAAAGGCAAGGAGAACGAGGGAGTTATCATTTCTGATATGAAAGGTGAAATGAATGAGTATATGCTTTACCTGCCCCTTTATGATGGTATTGAAACACTTGAAATAGGAATAGAAGAAAAGGCTGTGATTCGCCAACCGCAAGTGGAATCACCCGTAACAGAACGTCCTGTTATCTGTTATGGAACAAGTATCACTCAAGGCGGTTGTGCAACGCGTCCGGGGATGGCCTATACAAATATCCTTTCCCGTATGCTAAACAGGGAAGTTGTGAATTTGGGTTTTAGCGGACATGGACATTTGGAATATGAAATAGCAGAATTGATGACACATCGAAATCCTTCTGTTATTGTGATGGATTTTATTCCCAATGTGAGTGCTTCTATGTTGAATGAGCGTATTGAACGATTTATGAGTATTATTGAAGATAAAATACCGGGAGTACAGATTTTGTTTATAGAACACGTTCCTTTTCCATTGGCAGAGTTTAATTTGAAAAAAGGGGAGTGGGTGGAAGAGAGTAATGAGGCATTACGAAAAGCATTTAGGGAGTTAAAGAAGAAAGGTTATCAGAATCTGCACTATTTAAAATCGGAACGTTTATTGGGCGAGGATGGAGAGAGTACGGTTGATGGCGAGCATTTTACAGATTTAGGATTTGATAGGTTTGCAAAAGGAATTTATCCGGTGGTGAAAAAGCTTATAAGGCATGCGGAAAGATGAGAGGAAAGCCTCTTCGACTACCGTTAAGGTAGAAGAAGAGGCTTCTTTTTAATAAATCCGGACTGGGGGTATGCCCTATTTATTATAACGAATAGCAAAATAATTCATGGCACTGGTTGCATCACCCTTTACCGAAATCGTAGCTCCCTTATCAACCCAGGAAGCACCGTTGCTGGCTTTGTTGTTCTCGGGCATTAAACGGATATACACATTCTCTTTACCCAGCAAGGTCAATGGCAGCTCCACATCAATGGCTTTATAGCCGGACACTGTGATAACAACGTGTTGGCCCATACTACCATATCAGGTACGGTATAGGAGGTGATGTAATTCCAGTCGGCTTCATTGTCATATCACCGGTCAATGACCATTCGGCTTTCCAAAAGCGAGGTTTGCTCACTTGGTTACCGGCATTATTGCTGACACTAAGCTGCATGGAAAGATGATTGGTTACGATGTTTTTAGTCGAGAAGTTTACAATCCAGCATACCCGCGATTGTTCTCTTCATCCACCAATAGGGGTTCGACCAGGCCAGCCAGGCATTGCCGCCTGTATTGCCTTTACCGTCAGTGTTGGTATCTTGATAATTCTTCTGATAGTCTGTTCCATCTTCAAGAATAATACCGAACCCGTTTACATTGCCTCTATTGTCTCCAAAAGGACCGGTTGCGCTATTACCTACAGGCCCAAGATATGTGTAATCACCACTACCATTTCCACGCAAACCGTTGCCGATCTGATGTTTGGTATAAGTGTGACGGAAGCGACTTCCATCTCCATAGGTAGAAGGGAAAGAACCATCTTCTTTGATGATGCCATTGGTGTTGATATAACGGAATTCAGTAATCAAGCCTGAAAAACTGTTTTGAAATCATCTGCCATCTTAAGTCGGATCTCGACATGTGGCGAATCTGATAACGACCGATGTCGCCGGCTTTTTCTTCATCAATCAATCCGTTTGCTGCTTCCAGGTATTCGAAACGAGTGAAAAGCTCATGTACGATAACACCGGACATGTTGCCTGAACCATAAGGCAAACGAGTACCGTCACGGCGATAGAGGCAAGTCGTATTGGTGTAGATATACATGCTGTTACCATTGATATCACGCATCAGCGTTGCATATTTGGCACAACGATGGGCACCACCGGCATTGGCATAACCTTCGTTGATCGGAGTCAGGCTGCCTTTGCGGACAGGCAGTTCACAATCTTTCAGTGTAACATAAGTATAGATGTCTTCGTCCGTCAGATCTCTCATATATTTTTCTTTTACAGGCAAATCCGACGCAGTACCTTCAGTGGACGACATGACCATAGAAGCTGTTACTCCGGAAATCGTGTAACGTTCGGGATCTTCTTGCAGGATTACCTTGGTTCCTTTTAATAGGATCTGCACTTTGCTGTAACGTGAGAACGTATTGTCGTCCACTGTGGGAGTTTCAATACAAAATCCGTAGCGCCCGTCAAGGCTCTCGATATAAGCGGTCTTCTGTGCGATAGTATAGTCAATTGAATTTTGGGTAGTCTGTATGTTATCTCCTACATTGCCGGAGTTGCGGTCGCTTACTACATATCCGGTAATATAAATATCATCGGTCACCTTCATGCCGTCCGTATCACCCAAATTGCGAACATCTATAAACGAAACCTCAACGCCCAACTCGTCCTTTGCATTTGCTTGCATGAGGAAAAGTTGTTGTTTGTTTTCGACTTCCCAACCGTCAATGTAAACCAAATTAACGGTAGCAGTACGTACTGCGCGTTCGTCGGGATTCGGATCGGTCTGGATGATAAGAAAACCATTCTCATAAGTGATATCCCTGACCCAGCCATCCTCTTTGTCGGGCACTGCCATAGCTGCTTCGTCACTTGTGTAATCTACACTGATATGGAGATCTTTTATGTCGACATTCATATCGAGCTCTGCTCTAACTTCGCCTCCATAACCATGTACAGTCATATTAGGCTTGGCTAATTTAAATGTCGGGGTTTTCACGCCTTTCTGTTTCAGGTAGATCGTATCTGAAAGGTTTGCACTAGTGGCAGTCATGCAGATCTTCGCCATACGCGGGAAGCCGTCGTTAAAATCGTACTCTACATGGAGTATGCCGTCTCCCGAAAGATTTCTTTCGGCTACTGCTACCCATTCACCGTTATTATCTTCAAGCGCAATGTTATAATTCTGGTTCGAATAGACTTTAATTGCCAAGTCGCCAGCATCAGAAGAGAGCGTATAGGTTTTTCCGTCGGCTCCAAATTCTTCAAAGTTGGCTTCATCTCCATTGTCCAATTCGCAGGCAGACAATGAAAGCATGAAAGCTCCTAAAAAAGTGACCAGTTGTATTGGTCTGTATTTAATAAATTGTTTCATATTAGAGTCATTGTATTTAACTGATAAACACTAATTCTTTTATTTTCATTCCTTTCCCAGTTGGGTAATCGTAGTGCTGGTTGTCACTACTTTCTGACCACCATTAATTGTATTAGCGGGGATGGAAATTGCTAAACGCACTTGGGCGCTGCGGGGCTCATAAGTAGGATTGGCAGCCAGTTTGATATGAAGTTTTTCGCTATCATAGGATACTTCTTCAATCCAATTTTCTTCCGGGTTTTCGGAGCTATACGTTACGAGATACTTGATGCGGTAGAGGTCGTACTTTAGATTCGTGTCGAGCTCCAAGTCGAGTGTAGTGGTGGAAGCTGGCGTTTCTACTGTCTGTTCATTGATGATAAGGCGAGCGTCACTTGACGAAATTTCGCCGCTCTGTACCAATGTTATTGTATCACGAAGATGCTCTTCGGTTTCAAAAGCCAGTTGCACTTTACGGTTTACACCATAGTTAGCAGCGTATGAGAATATGATTTCGCTGTTCTCCTTACCAGAGAGGCGGTCGATAGAAGCCCAGTCCACTTTCTCCACGAAATGAGCATTCCAGTTCTTCGTGGCATACACTAAAATGTGGGTGGTTCCTGTGCCCGAAGATAAAATCAGATTCTTCTGTGTGAAAGCCAGTGGAAGTTCCCATTCAAAATCTTTCTCACAGCTTGTAAGTATGAAGCTGAATGTCGAGATTATCAGTAGGAGTGAATGATATAAGTATTTTCTTCGTATCATAATTGTAAATTGTTTCATTAATTATAGTAACAGTTCTATCATTTTCCCAAGTCATATAGACCGGACGATGGTCAGAGTATTTCTTGGTAAAGTCGTCGATGATAAAGTTCCCTCCGGTGAAAGCGGACTTCAAGTCAGGTGAAATATAGATGAAGTCAATACGTGCCCCGAAATTTCTCCGAAAAGTTTTTATCGAGACGTGCCGAATCAATAAAACCGAAATCAAGAATACGTTGATGCACCGAGTAGTCGATTTCTCCATTTACGAGATTCTTTAATGCAGGGCGCTTTTCTTCTTCTTTGCGAAGGCGGTCGGCCAGGCGTCCGTCGGCATATTTTCCGGCATCGACGGGGGATACGGAATTGAAGTCACCCATGATGAGCCATTTCTCGAATGGTCCATTTTGGCGGATGGTTTCGAGAATAAGATCAATGTCAAGCTGGCGGCTCTCATAACGGTGCGGACTAAGGTGCAGCGAAATAATGTGGTAACCATTTATCGTACCCATTACGAATCCATGCCACATGTTGTTTTCCACCTTTATGATGTTCACGATAGGATATTTAGATGTTATGGCAGTAGGAAATCCTTTCTCTTTCTGCAACACTGCATAAGGGTGTCCATAGGAGGCAGCTAATGCTTCAAGTGATTTCTGCGTAAATTTATTGGCTTCCTGCAGACATACGATGTCGGGATCCTGGTTGCGCATCCATGTAGAGAATATGGTCTTTCCTGCGGTGGTATCGGCACGCATACCATATTCTATGTTGTAAGATATAATTTTCATTGCCTGTTTTCCTCGTTTGTCTTTGGCAAACCCAGCAAAGCCATCATTAATGCAAATAGTGTTATTCCTAGACAATTTAGTTTCATATGATTTGAATATCTGGATAAATTATTATTGAGGAGTAGTTGAACCGTAGTAAGCATCATAAGCTTTGTTATCGAGTGCATAGCCGGAATAAACGACCTGCGTGTCCGGAATTGGATAGTATTCATGACAAGGACGGATATTCTCTTTTAAACTTGATGAACCGGTGTTTTCATAAGTCTGCGTATACCAGATTCCCCAACGAACCAGGTCGAATTTACGCTGGAACTCACCAATCAGTTCGCGTCCGCGCTCTTTTTGGATTTCATCCATCAATCGTGCCCAAGTGCGGAATTTCGGGTAGTCACCAATGCCTGCACGGTTGCGGGTCATATTCAGATATTTCATGGCAATGTCAGGATCTTGCTCCAGCTGGCAGTAACATTCTGCTTTCATTAACAGTGCGTCGGCATAGCGGAATATCTTATAATTATTTCCGTCGCGGCTACTGTCAAGATATGGACACCAGAATTTCGGGCCCGGCCAGGGGGCAGTGCTTACACTTTTGAAAGCATGGCCGTTGTATTCCCAAGCCATATTATATTTGGCACGTAAGTCACCGCCAATCTTTGTTTGCAGATTCTGGCAGAAATAAGCAGTGGGACGCCAGGGAGTCCAACAAGTAGACTTGTCGCCCAATTCTGGAATTTCCACGCCGTCATATTCGCAGGTACCTGAACGGCGGGTGATAGGCATACAAATGCTGGCAAGGTTGGAGGTATAGTTCAAACCACCGGCTACATAAGAGTGCTGGATTTCAAAGATTGATTCAGGCGTATTCTTGTTACGGAACATTACATCTTCGAGTGGATATTGACCGAGGTCGCCATAAATCTCTTCGAGCTTGGATATTGCGTCAATCGCTGTATCCCACTTCTTGTTCCACATCGCCATTTTGGCAATCAGCATCCATCCTGTGGCAGCACCCGTACGATTGGAGGCCACTTCTGACGAACGTACCTGATCCATCAGAGGAACAATTGCTGATAATTCCTTTATTAGATATTCACGCGTTTCCACAGCTGACATACGGCCCAAGCGTCCTATCTTTTGCTGTGTTTCCACATCTGCCACATGTTCTGTATAAAAAGGCACATCGCCAAAGAATGAAGTCAGCAGGTAGTAATAGAACGCACGCATGATTTTGCCTTCGCCTAACAGAGGAAGTTTCTCATTCTCTTCGAGTGGAGAGTTTTCGATTCCATTGATGGCAGCGTTACAGTACATTACGCCTTTGTAGCCATTGTTCCAAACGGTTTCACCGTGGCGGGGCTTTGCGGGGGAGATATCCAGACGGGAATCCAATGTACCCGAATTGATATACATGATGTCGGTGCAAGCTTCTGTAGCGATGAAGAGTGTATAGTTGTAGGTTCCGTTTAAAGGAATGTAACACGAGTTGAGTGCAGAGAGACATTGTTCCTTCGTCTGATAAAAGTTATCGGGTGTAGAAAAACTTGACGTATCTTCTTCCAGACTACAGGAAGCTAGCACGAACATTGACAGAAGAGCGGTCAACCAATTTTTTCTTTTCTTCATTATCATAGTTTTCATATTATTGCATTAATTAATATCTGATTTGGGCACTGAACGTAATGGTACGCGGTTTCGGGTATGCACCCAAGTCCATACGTCGTAGTAGAATCGCCGCTGGTTGATACGTCAGGGTCGAATCCGTTGTATTTCTTCCAGAGGTAGAGATTCTCACCGTTTACACTCAAAGTCAGATCACGGATACATTTCGTTTTCTTGTAGAGGTTGAATGTGTAGCCGATGGAAATACTCTTCAAGCGCAGGAAGGTTGCATCATGAATCTGCAAGTCACTGGGTACGTGTGTATCAATACTCCCGGCACGAGGAAGATCGGAGTTCGGGTTACGAACCGGATGCCAAGAATCGAGCATGTAACGGTATTGGTTGGTAAACGTACTTCCCGACATATAGAGTTCGGCATAGTTGTAAATTTTGCCACCCAGGGAGTAGTTGAAGTAGATGCCCACTTTTAAATTACCGAAACGGAAGGTGTTTTGCAAACCTCCATAAATCCAAGGATCGGCATTGCCCAGATAAACCAAGTCGTCCTGACTAAGCGTTCCGTCGTGGTTGATATCGTAGTAACGCACCGAACCGTTTGAAGTTGTAGAAGGAGATGCGTAGGCAAAAGTAGCTTTATTACGGTTCACTTCGTCTTGGTTTTTCCATACACCACCATATTTGAATCCCCATAGAGCGTTCAAGGGGTAACCTTTTACATAACCATACATCATGTATGAGTTGTTGCCCGGTGCACCATAAGCTTTCACGAAATCTTCCGTACCGATGTCATCCACATTTTGTTCATTGTGAGCAATGGTGAAGGTGGTCGACCATGAGAATTTCGGTTTCTCGATATTACGGCTCTCGATGGTTAGTTCGATTCCCTTGTTTGAGGTCTTGCCAATGTTGGTCAGGCGGGAAGAATAACCGGTTTGTGTCGGCGTCTGTAAAGTCAGCAACAAGTCTCTGGTTTTCGAAATGTAGGCTTCGGCAGTCACGAACAAACGGTTGTTCAGGAACGCCAGGTCAATACCAAGATTGTAGAGGTCGGTCTTTTCCCAAGTCAGGTTAGGGCTTGCCAGACGTGAAGGATAGTATGCCGCAGGTTGTGAACCACCAAAAAGATAACCATTTGTGGTACTGGAAAGAGCAGCCAGCGAACGATAGGTGCTGATTGCGTCATTACCGGTACGTCCGGCACTCACGCGGATCGCCATTTCATTAACCCAGTCGACCCCTTTCATAAATTCTTCTTTAGCAGCATTCCATTTCAAAGCTGCGGAAGGGAAGAATCCCCACTTGTTATTAGCGGCAAAGTTGGAAGCACCATCATAACGGCCGGTTACAGTTAAATAGTATCTCTGTTTGTAGTTATAGTTGAAACGAGCCAATAGAGACATTTTAGTACGCTTGCTGGTGCTCGATGAGGCCGAGTATGTTTGTTTATCTTGTACGGCATTCATGTTGTTCCATTTTACGTTGTCGTCCATATACCTTTGCCATTCAGAGAAAAATCATTTGAAGAAAGGCGCTGTCCCGTGAAACCAAGAAGCCCGTCGAATGTGTGGCCCGAGTCCAATGTCTTTAAATAAGACAGGGTGTTTTCGGTCAGGAGGTTGTGGTCGTCATACTCGGCGCGATAGGCTTCGCCTCCCTCTCCTTCAACCTTGGCAGGCAAGGTGCTTGGATAGTAGCGGTAAGTGTGACGCTGGTACATATAGTAGGTGAACTGACTTTTAAACCTCAAATTCTTAATGGGTTCGATTTCGATGAAACCGGTATGGTTAGTAGAGTGGCGTACCTGATAATTGGTGTTGAGCAATATGGTAGCCAACGGAGTGTTGATCTTCTGTCCGGAATAATAGAACGGGTTATAGTCATCCATTGGTTTAATGGTAGGACTCAAATAGATAGCGGAGTTCCACCATCCTGTACCACCGATAGAAGCTAAATTCTCGTCGTTGTGTCGCCAAGTGTAATTGCCGGTATATCCCACTTTCATCCAATTAAAAAGTTGGTGGGTAAGTGAAACACGCCCCGTGATACGTTCCTGACCGCTGCGGCGAATTACCCCCTCGGTGTTGTTGTAGCTCAAAGAAACATAATAAGACGTTTTCTTTGTTCCTCCTGACAAAGAGAGTGCGTAATTCTGGTACATGGCTGTACGTCCGATAGTATTTACCCAGTCGGTTCCTTCGCCCAAAGAGAAGGGATCGGAGTAAGGGTATGATGACAGGGGAGTGCCATCGGTAATCTCATCATTTCCATCCGCGGTATTAAAGTAAGCATAATCGTTACGATATTGTGCCAGTTCAGATGCATTCATGATGTCGAGCTTCTGTGGAATTTTGGAGAAACCGATATCTGTTTTGAAGCTAATACTCGGTTTGTCTGCATTTGACAGTCCCTTCTTGGTGGTGATGATGATAACGCCATTACTACCTTTCGAACCATAGATAGCCGTAGAAGATGCATCCTTCAGTACAGAGATGGATTCGATATCGGCGGTGTTCAAGTCGTTCAGGTCATGAACGGCGTCCATAACACCATCGACCACGATCAGTGGTTCATTAGAGGCCGAGATTGAACGTGTACCACGGATACGGATAGAAGTCGTGGCACCCGGTTCACCGGTCGTTGACATGATATCCGCACCGGCAATACGTCCTTGCAAAGCCTGGTCGATAGAAAGTACCGGAGCGTCTTGGATATCTCCCATTTTAACATTCGATACGGAACCGGTCAAATCGGCCTTCTTAACAGCTCCATAACCGATAACTACAACTTCATCCAAGGCTGTTTTCTTATCTGGTAAGAGTTTTACATTGATCTTTTCGCGTCCCGTCACATTGATTCTTTTCTTTTCATAGCCGATAAAGCTAACCTCCAGGGTGCCATTGGCAGGGACCTGTATCTCATACCACCCGTTAAGGTCGGTCAAGGTGCCGACATGTGTTGTGGCTTCCCTGATGGTTGCTCCAATCATGGGCAAGCCTTCTTCGTCGAATACCGTTCCGGTCACTTTGATTTTTCGATTTGCGTTCTGCGCCACTGCTTCCGGAAGCAACAGGCAACATGCCACCAGCATGAGCAAAGCATTTCGGAAAGTATTCCGACAGAGCGATGCATTGTATTTATTTACTAATTGTCTCATGTGCTTTTATAGATTAAGCGCTTTCTTAAATAAGTTTATTCATTATAAATGCGGCAAGTTACCGTCACTGGATAGTGATCGGAATAGTTGTCGGTGAAATTGTCCATCAAGATCTGGGCATTGAGCATGTTGCGCATGGCCTCTCCTGATGCATAGATGAAATCGATGCGCGAACCTTTATAAGATTCGGTGGGACCTGTCCATCCTCCGTAGATGGTAGGGCAGCTGCGCACAAAGTTGATATTCATCTCACGGACAGGATCTCTATATCCATTGTCGAGAATGGTTTGATGCACCTGATAATTGATAGTGTTTCCCCCGGAAAGATCGTTTTTATCAAGTGGGGAGAACGAATTGAAGTCGCCCATCATCAGCCAGTATTTTTCATCAGGATACTTGCGGATAGTATTGTCGAGATACGTTTGAATCTCTTCCAAACGGTAAGCGTCGCCATTGGCGGCATTTGAACCGGAGGGAGTATACGAGAAAGGGTAAAGATGAAGTACCAGAATGTTGATACCTTTGATCTTGACATGAATACCTCCGTGCCATACCCCATCCAAAATGCGGCTTACCACTTCAATGGGATATTTGGAAGTGATAGATACGGGATAGCCGCTTTCCTTGCACATTTCGGCATAGGGGTGTCCCCAACGAGCTGATAATGCTGTTAGCTTTTCTTTGGTAAATCCATTGGTTTCTTCAATGGCCATAATGTCGGGGGCCTGTTCGCTGACCCAAGTTACAAAGTTGTTGTAGTCGTTGGCTTTATCCAACTTCATTCCTTCGAGTACGTTGTAACTCAACACTTTTAATGTTTCAGTCGTCACACTGGAACCGCTGTTTAATTCGAGCTCTCCAGTCGGCAGTTCTTCATCATCGCTACAACTGAAGTTGCATACAGCCATTGCCAATGCCATTGCAGCATAAAGTATTTTGCTAAATTTATTCATTGTACGTTATCTATTTATTTGTTATAGCGAATGCTACATACATTAGTCCACTTTTCTTGCTATTATTAATTGTAGTAGCATCATAAGCAGTGGTGGTTCCCGCTTTATTGACTGAAGGAATTAGGCGCAAATAAACTGTATCTTTACCCAGCAAATCAAGAGGTAATTCTATATTGGTATTTTTCCACGCATTCAATTGCTCATAAAGTGTATTGCTCCAGTTTACCACATCAGGAACCGTATATTCATCGACCTTTCTCCATTCACCATCCATATCCCCATGCTCCGACCATTCTACATTCCAATAGCGAGGTGCGCCAATATCGTAATTAAATGTTGCCAATTGCAGTGAAACATATGCAGCTGTAATACCGGAAGTAGAGAACTTAATCATCCAACTGTTTCCTTTCCCTGTGGAAGAGTTCCACCAATTTGGAGCGTTAAAAGCCAAATTTTTAGTAGCAGATACAGTTCCCTTTCCATCTGTTTCTCCATCAATAGGTCCCAAATAGCCATAATCGGTTGCAGCTGTAGGAGTTGCAGCAGTGTGCCACAATTCACCACTACCTTCCGAAGGAAGTACTTTCGTACCTGAAAGTTTGAATGCATTCCATTCGGCAATAATAGTAGAAAAACTGTTGTTTTTCGATTGGTCGATTTTAATGTCTCCACGCGAGAGATGGCGCATCTGATAGAGTCCGATATCTCCACCATTCTCGAAACGAGTGTATTCTTCATGTACAATGACACCTGATACTGTTCCTGAACCTTGTGGCAATATATTGCCATCGCGGCGGTAAGGACAGTCTGTGTTGGTCATCAAAAACATGCTTTGCCCTTGATTATCATGCATCAGTAAAGGGTATCGGTCGACACGTTGTACATTGTAACTGGGGCAGTACCTTCATTGAAAGGTGTAAAAGAACCTTTGCGGATAGGGAATTCACAGTTTTTCAACGTTACAAAAGTGTAAACATCATTATCGGTAAGTTCGGCTATCGTACGCTCTTTCTTCACCAGATTTGTCGCATTACCTTCCTCTTTGGAAATGAAACTTTTGAGAGTCATATCTGTTAATGTGTAGCGTTGAGGCATATCTTCTTTCTTCAAAGTCAATCCTTTTAGCCATATTTTTACTTTGTCGAAAGGCGCAAGTTCATTCAACTCTTTTGTTTCGAAAACTAAAGCAAAACCATACTTGCCGTCCAAGCTCTGTATATAAACTGTACGGTAAGTAGTAGTCATGTCAATTTTCGTTTGGGTGAGCTGTGTGTTGGCTGCATTATTTGTACCGGTTGCGTCACAAACGATTATACCTTCAATAGCTACATCTTCGTTAATAGTCTGGGAGCCGGTTACGTTATCCATTAACTTACGGGCTTCTGCAAATGAAATAGTCTTGGTTTCTTTGGTACCTCCCATTTCCATCTGACTTATATTGAAATCAGTCGTGTAAGCTTTCCCCCAATCGTCAACGTAAGTAATGTGGAGCACAGCGTTGCGTTCGCCTACTTCGGGCTCATTGGGGGCTACTTTTACCTGCATCTTGTTCATCTCTTTGTTGAATAAAAGTTGCGATACCCACTTCTCACCTTTATCATAATCCACAGTCATTGCAATACGGGTACTGTCACTAGCAGGAATATTAGTATTCAAATTCACTTCCAATTCTTTACCTACTGCAGAAACACGGGCTTCTTTGTCTGGAAAAGCGATAGAAGGAGATACACCATATTGATAAATATAGATAGTATCTGCTTTTACTTTATTGGCAAGTTTTACAATCACTTTACCTTTACGAGGAAATTTTTCATTAGCTCGCCAAACTAAATTAAAACTTCCGTCTCCTTCTCCACTCTTACGCTCAATATTGACCCATTGACGGGTTAATGAATCGCGCTCCACCGTCCATGCACATGTCGCTGTCAAAGGGACTTCACGCCTGCCTGCTTCTGACGAAATATAAATATTGGACGCATCACCAATGGTTACCACTTCCAGTTCTTCATCATCATCACATGAAAAACAGGAAAGTGACAAGGTCACGATACTAAGATATAGAAATATGTTTTTCATTACTTTGTTTTTATTCATCTAATAAATAATAATATACATCGTCCAAGCGATAGACATAGAAATTATCTACAAATACACGATTATTGCCTGTAGTGAGAGTGTAGTCACCACCAATGATTTGAAATTTGGTATTAGCAGTAACAGGGCGTTCAGGAGGACTTACCACATAAAAATTATGGCGTCCTTTATTCCACATTGTAGTAAGTACATCAGGATCAAGAGGGTCATAATAATCCAGGTCGATTGTTTTTGTCGTAGTATGGGTGTCTGCAAATTCGCCTCCATTCAATATGTTGATAACCAATTTATTGTTATCTTTTTTCATCTTCTTCAGTATAAGCGACCGCATCAAATGAAACAAGCAGCACAGAGTCTCTTACAATGTCAGTAATGTAGGGTGTGATAAGATCAGCACCATGTCCTTGATCGTCACCAAGGCGGATAAAGCCGAATTTACCATAACAATAAGCTTTGTCTTCCTCCTTTGCGATAGTTGACGACCACTGATACTCTTTTTGTGCTTCCGTCCAGTCACCAATCAATTTCTCATTCGTAGTCACATTGGGAGAGGCGGTAGATGAACCATATTTCAGCCATTCAAAATCTTCACCTACGGTTGTGTAATCCCTGGCGAATGTTGATAAACCTGCCGTAGTCGACCTCGGGGAGGTGATTGAAACGGTAGCGATACGGCGTTTGTAATCTTTGGTTTGTGCTTCCCATGCGAGATGCCATTCGTCTTCACTAGTCGCTTCGTTCCGGCCCACTTTTTCTGCTTTCAACCAATTTTCAATTACTTCTTCTTCCTCCTGTTCGTTAGCAGGAACTTTGCTTTGTACCAAAACTGAATAATTCGTATTAGTCTTAACAAAGATTGAAAGCTGTCCTGCCTTAGGAGGAATATTGAGAGCTTCATCAGGCTTCATCTCTACTTTCTCTCCTGTCTGGTTGTCCACATGACTCACACTAATAAACTCGTTTCTTCCTTCTTCGCTGTCATCGCAACTCCAGTAGGAAGGAAGTAATAAGAATAAGGTTAACAGAGGTAACCATCGCCTCCATCTTACATTCTTGGGCAAATGTTTACACGATAAATTAATTTCCATCATATAAAATATAAATTAATTAAAAATAAAATACTCTTTGTTTTAAATGCAAATAACTATATAATATATTGCTTAATAATGACGGAGGATTTACAGTTCTGTTAAGAGGTTATCTATTAGAACAAAATCGGAATAATTTAGCATGGGTTTCATGCAAAATTCACATCGGTAAAGTGATAAGTGTTTCTTTCTTTTCATAGCGTTTGTAGTTTCTACTTTTATCTTTTATTATAGGTTGACGCCACAAATATAAATATAAAAAGCATATAAACAAACTTTTTAGAAAGAAAACGAAAGAAAATAGATATAATAGAAAGAAAAGAAAGGGAAGGCGTATGAAAATAACTTTTTATTGTGATAGATTGTTTTCTTGGAGATGATTTATCGAAGGTGTTTGCCACAAAAAACAAAAGCTACGGGAGTTTCCCCGAAGCTTCAAGACTTTTGCTTCGGGGATGTTTTTATATTGATGGAAAAAGTATTGTGGTAGCATGAAACATCGTCGGTGCTATATATTCTTATTTATTACTTGTGTTCACTTTCAGACGAATGTAGTTGGGATAGTGGTCAGACAATGCATGCGTATTCTTTTCACGTAGAATATCCGAATAAATACAGTCGGCAGCAAGATTCTCGCTAAGCATGATATAATCATATCTGCATCCTTTATTTTCAGGGAATTCTGTGATAGAAACAGGTATGCTCTGTTTGAAATGTCCGTCACTGAAAAGAGTGAAAGCATCTTTAAAGCCGTTTTCCAACATGAAGTTGGTTACTTCGTAATTGATAGCGACAGTCGGAGAATATTGTAACCGTTCTGTTTCGAATTTGGGCCCGTATGCTTTCTTATCGTATTCATTATAAGAGTTAAAGTCACCTGCTACTAATACTTTGGCATCGGCTGGAAGTGCCTTTATTTTCATTAACTAACCCTTTGATTTCTTTGATTCGGTCGTCTACTTCAAATGGAGAAAGGTGAGTCACGAAAATATGAATACCCTGACATTCGACATGGATGCATCCATGATAGATAAAAATGCCATAGTTATTGGCTCTTAATATCTTTTCTACATTCGTAAGTGGATATCTGGAGGTGATTCCGGTGGGGTATCCATCCTCTTTTACTATATACGCATATTCGTGGCCATATTTTTTTGCAAATTCGCCGAGGCTTTTCTCGGTAAACTTATTCAGCTCTTGAAATAACATGATATCCGGATCATATCTTTTCAGCCATTCGAGGAAACGTTCCTTTTTGGTATCCTTGTTTTCGAATCCATCTTTAACATTATAAGACATGATACTAAGTGAATGAGATTCTTGCAAAGTGATATCTAACTTTTGTTCGTATTTACCATCGTATGAAACTTTTGTTTTATAAGCCTCATATCCGGAAGCGATAACCGATATATAACCGTCTACGCTACCTTTATAGTAAGGAACCCAACTGCCGTTTTCTTTGGAAAATCCTTCTCCCATGTTTACCAATCTTCTCCCTTCCAGCCCCGATAAAACGACAAAAGCATCTTTTACAGGTTTCCCGTTGGCGTCTTTTAGTGTTACTGAAGTTGGCCTAGTGATGCGCTGCTATCGTCTTCGTTGCTTTCAGAACAGGCGCACGTTAACATACAAAGTAGTATGATAAATAAATTGATATTTTTCATAATGATAAGATTAATTTGATTTTATAATTCGGGCTACATATCCACCTCCCGGGTACATTTTGATTTTTACTTTCTTGTCGGCTGGCACGGCTTTGGATTCTTTCTTGTAGTCGGCCGCATTGCGGTCGGCATTTGCTCCATCTCTGAATATCTCCATTTGATATTGTCCCTCCGGTAAAAAAGTTAAATCGATCTCAAGTTCACGCATTTTCCAGTCGTTGATGCTTCCAATGTACCAGGTATCCCTGCTTCTGCGTGCTATCGTGATATAGTTTGCAATCTTACTGTCCAGAGCAACCGTCTCGTCCCAGATTGTAGGAACAGAAGAAATGAAATCCGTACATTCCTGCTCTTTCATATAGTTGATCGGAGTATCGCACAGCATATTAAAAGGAGATTCGAATATGATATATTCGGCTAGTTGACGGCAACGTGTGCCTTGGCTCATGGGTTCGTGATTGTTCGGGTAATATCCTTTCTGTGTGGCATTGCGCATTGCTCCCTGTGTATAATCCACCGGACCGGCAAGCATACGGATGAATGGGAAAGTCAAGTCATACGTCACTTGGTCATAACCTTGTTTCTTCCATTTGAGTTGCTCCAGTCCGTTCACTCCTTCATAGTTGATAACATTCGGGTAGGTACGTTGCAATCCAGAAGGTTTGCATGTGCCGTGATAGTCGAGTAACATCTTGTGGCTGGCGCATATTTCAGCGGCTTTCCACATGAAGTCTACCATTCCTGGTCATCACGGTCCATGAAGTCTACTTAAATCCTTTAATCCCCATGGCTGCATAATGTTTCACTACTTTTTCCATATCTCGGTGGAAAGCCCAGTAGCCTGCCCACAAGATAAGGTCTACGTTTTTGCTTTTGGCATAGGCAGCCAGTTCCGGCAGGTTGATTTGAGGGATAACCTGCAACATATCTGCCTTTTTATTCACTGCCCATCCTTCGTCAAGAATTACATATTCAATTTTGTTTTGGGCGGCAAAATCAATATAATATTTGTAGGTATCATTGTTGACTCCTGCGCGGAAATCCACACCTGAAAGATTCCAGTCATTCCACCAGTCCCAAGCCACTTTTCCCGGTTTAATCCATGACAGGTCGGACAGCGAAGACGGCTTGCCGAGTAGAAATACCAGGTCATTGTCCAGTAATTCCTTATCATTTCAGAAATAGCGAATATCCTCCAGGGGAAAGAGCGCTTTCCGTCCGTTTTAGCAATATAGTCATGTCGTTCTTTCACCATCTTCTGAAGCAGATTATGCCCGCCCTGTTCGGTTACTTTAGGGGCTGTGGCATAGACTCCCTGCATGGAACTGTTGTCAACATTGCTGCGTAGGAACATGCCCGGATAATCATAAAGATCACTTTCTGTGATGCAAACCTTTGTGTTGCTTCCGGGAATTTCTGCCAAAAATGGAAGAGTAATCAACCGTTGGCTGTTTAGTGACGGAAGCGGTTGGTGATCGTATGTATTTTCAAATGAGTTCAGGAACTGGCTTTCTATGTTTCCGTCTTTTCCGCGATTGCTATAAGCTGCGTATCCTTTGGCTTGTTTCGGGAAATTATAGACAGCCTTCTCGTTGTCCACAATAATCTGCCCGGATTTAAGATCAGTCACAAAACGGTAGGCCACTCCCTGATTATAGCAACGGAATATCACCGAATAATTCCCTTTGAAACTTGCGGTCAGTTCATTATAGGTCTCATCCACTGTACTCTTTTTGTAGACAGGTGACGCAATTTTCTGTCCTGAAACAGAACGTTTCTCAATTTTCTTGAGTTTGGGAGCTTCGCCCAACATTCCGGTTTCCCGGATACTCATCCCTATTGCCGACGGTTCCAATACCACTGTCCCATTTTGAGAAATGCCAATAGACAAATCTTTATCAATGGATATTTGCAAGGTTGTCTTTTTATTCGGCGATTGTAGTTGTAACACCTTTTGGCCCCATCCCATAAAGGAATGGAGCGTTAAAAGAAGGAAGATTGCTTTTTTCTTATTCATAAATAAATGATCGTTTTTAAAAGGTAATAGATGGATTGTTATTTGCTAAGTTCTCCATGTGCTTTTAATTCATGTACGGAGACTTGCGTTCCACGGTTACTTCCGGTTATTACCATCTTTATGTATTTTCCGGTTACTGCTGTCGGACAATAGAATGAAACATATCCCGATGATTTTTCAGTTCCGAAATCAAATGTTCCGCAGGCGTCCAGTTGACATTGTCCATACTAACTTCAAAATATCCAGCCTTCAAGTCAAGTGTTGTATTGGTCGTTGCGTCTCAAAATCTCGAACTCGGATATTTTGTAGGCTGCGCTTAACTTGAATACAAGTGTTTGTGGAAGAGTGGTCGTACCTGTTCCAGTGCTGTTCCATCTGATGTGCCATCTGGTATTTTCATTGTCATCAATCATGTTTTTAGGCACCTCGTTGTTAAAGTATCCTGTATAGCTTTCTACTGCCCATAGTGAATGAGGAATCTCTTCCATGCGGTTTAGTATGGTGACAACACAGGTGCTTCGTTCTTCGTCTATCTCAAATTTAGAAGGATTGCTTAAGCGGACAGGAACTGCAAACCAGCCATAGCCTAATTTCTCTTTGTCAATAACCAGTTTCAATGTTTGGCTATTTTTCCCAGCTACTAGTTTTTGATCTCCTACCAGTCATAACTTCCTTCGACAGGCATGTGGTAATTGACCCCGTTCTCTTCATTCCATTCGTCCAGTAAAGTCTGATCGAAAGATGCTGTAAAGTCAATGTTCCATTTATTAGTAAATGGAGTCCCTATAGGCAACTCTATCTCTATCTTGCCTGTGGCAGTAGTAGGAATAACAGTCTGAAGTGTGTTTTCGCAATTGAAACCCAGTGTTGCCGGTTTCACGACAGGAGTGATGTAAACGATATTTTTACTTTGATTCGTTTGCACTTCTCCTTCGGAAGTCAGTAGCAATGGCAGAATAAAGTGATCCCGGTTGGGATTCTCGTTCAGGAGACTGGTTTTGAATACCACCTGGAAATTTGCTTTTTGCTGCGAAGGATCCATGGTTTGTTTGCTTTTTACAATTTGGTAATATTCGGCAGGCAGTAACTCGGACGTTGTTTTGTTGTCCTTGTTATACTGCTCTATAAGTTTGCTGTCTACTGACAATGCTACATTAGCTTCTTCGTTAAGAAGTCCGCTTTTAAAGATAGGCATCGTGTACATAAAGTCTTCTCCTGTGTTGTACAGCACTAAGTTATTTTCTCCCTCATTGATAAAATATACCAATGATTCCGACAGATTATTGTCACGGTTGCTTATGTCACATCCGGCAAGCAGCAGTATTCCGCTTATTATCCATCCTAGTTTATAGATTCGTTTCATTTCTTTCAAAGTTAATTGATTGTTTACCATAAATAGTTTTGAGTGATTGCTTTGTTTCTATCCAGTTCTTCCTGTGCGATAGGGAAGAGATAGTTGCTTTTTATTGAATACCTTGTCTCGGCAATTGTACGTTCCCAGAATTTTCCGGTAGGAGTATGGTCGGTTGCCATTATATTCATACCATATACAGGACCGTTTTCAGTCTCTTCTGCGATTCTCCAGGTGCGGGTGTCGAAGAAACGATAACCTTCGAAAGCTAGTTCTATCTGTCGTTCACGGCGAATGAGCTGACGCATTTTAACGGGGTCTTTTACTTCTTCAGGATATACTTCTTCCAGATTGGGTATACCTGCTCTTTGGCGTATAAGATTGACATACTTCAATATATCGTCATTTCCCGGGTCATATTCGTTCAATGCTTCCGCGTAGTTCAGATAGATTTCACCTAAACGGCAGATAGGCCATGAGAAACGTCCGAATTCATTGTTCTTATGATTCAGGGAATGGTCGGTCATTTTGCTGATTAAGTATCCTGTTTTGGAGTAGTTGTGCGAATCACCCGGCCCACTGTTTCCTTTGTTGTAGAACTGTACATCAATTGTTGTTGAGCCGGCTTTCCATTTCTCTCCACTCCAGCATATACTTACGTAGAATCTCGGTTCCCGGTCCTTATACATCGTATTCGTGTTAGCATAAGAGGTTCCGTCAGCCGGATTAGTGATCGTCTGGAATTTGCCTTCCGAATAACTGCTTTCTACAATAATTGGATCCTTTCCGCCGTTCGTATATCCGGAGATAGGGTAACGTCCATTTTTCATAGCGTATGCATCCACCATTTTTTGTGTAGCGGCTACACCGCCGAATGAACTACCACCGATACCGCGGGGAGTGGTAACCAATCGCCAGTCTTTTCCGTTAAGAGCACGTCCGAAAATAACTTCATTGTTCCAAAGTTCCAGATATATACCTGCGTATGACTTGTATGGGTCGATATTGCCATTGGTAGCGTATGATTTATACAAATCGTAAATGCCCATATCAATAACGGCTTTATTGGCTTCTGCTGCCAGTTTCCATTTGTCTTTACTGTATGATTGTGGAAATAGATGTTTTCCTTCAGTCGAAATAATATTTTTGTAGAATGAGTCATCGCTGTTGTATAACTCTCTGGCAGAATAGAGCAGCATACGGGCTTTAAGTGCCAATGCAGCCCCTTTGGTCGGTTTACCATACCAGTTGGTTTCTTGTTCCTCGGGCAAAATATCTGCCACTTCGTCAAACTCCGAACAGATATAATCCATACATTCTTCCCAGGTAGACCGTTCTTTCCCTAAGTCACTGGAGGCAATGTCTATTAACTCATCGCCTACCAGAACAACAGGACCATACATGCGCATTAACATCACATAGTAATAAGTGCGCATGAAGCGTGCTTCGGTTTTCCAACGAAGTTTTTCTTCAAAATTGATTTCCGGACATTTGTCTACATTTTGCATGAAGATGTTAGCTTCACGGATACCTTGATAATAAGCTCTCCAAAAAGCAACGTACGGAGGATTATCCGCAGACCATGAACCGTTGTTCATAAAACAATATCCTCTATCAATATAAGTGATGCAAGCTTCATCCGATGCTCCTAGCCAAGGAGTATTCTGTGCCGTATGAGATTCGTCTATCATATAGCTGAATACGTTTACCAAGTATTTTTGAGTGGAAGCCCGCTTTTGGAAGATCATTTCCATCGTCATGGCATCGTCCGGCTGTTTGTCCAGATATGCGTCGCATGAATCAGCATTAGGGTACATGCGGAAATTAGGATGTATTTAGTAATGTTTCTCATCTTGTATTTCATTTTACAGGGTTATAAGTTGATGTTAATACCGAAATTGAAGATACGGTTTGCCGGGTAATTGGCACCTTGTCCTTCCAGGACCTCGGGGTCCCAAAGTTTAAATTTGCTGAATGTAAGCAGGTTTACTCCCGATAGATAGATTCGCAAGCCACTAATGTGAATGGGGTCGATCCATTTACTTGGGAAGTTGTATCCTATTTCAACCGTTTTTAAACGGAGATAACTCATATCCTTTTGCCAGAAAGTAGAATTACGGAAGTTATTCTTGTTGGAACCGATTGACAAGCGCGGGTATTTGGCATTTGGATTGGGGTTGTCTTCTGACCAATGGTTGTAATAAATATCTTCATACACTCCGCTTTCCATCATGTTTCGGGCAGAGAATGCCTGAATAGCCGAACCTGATTGCTGTAAGGTTACATGACCTGCTCCCTGGAAGAAGACAGAGCAGTCCAGTCCTTTCCATGCGGCTGACAGACCGAAGCCGTAAACAATTTCCGGTACGGCAGCCCATCCGATAGGCTTTTCGTCATTCGTGTCAATTTTACCATCACCGTTAATATCAATGTATTTGATATCACCCGGTTTCACTTCTCCGAGGTTTGTGTAGGCCAGCTGTCGATGTCTGCCTGCGACTCGAACAATCCGGCAGCTACCAATCCGTATTGCTGCCACAACATTTGTCCTCTACGGTTCAAGTAAGGGTATTTCCAGTCGGCTGATCGTTGTCGATAATGGTATTATGTGCATAAGTGAAATTCGCTTTTCCGGATAATCTCACTTGGCCTACCCGTTGATTATATTCAAGTGAGGTGTCGAAACCATGATTCTTCATCTTTCCTACGTTTACGTAAGGCTTCGTGCTTACGCCGATGTAAAGAGGTAAGGAAGCACGCTCAAGGAAAATACCTTCACGCTTTTCACTAAAATAATCTGCTTGTATTTTCAGCGCGTTGAAGAAAGATATTTCCACTCCTGCATTCATTTTCTTGGCTCGTTCCCAACCTACATTCGGATTTGCCCAGTCGCCTACGCGCAGCCCTTTTTCAGTATGTGCTGTCTTACCGAAGTCGTAGCTGCCACTATCTATAACGGTTGCGTTATAAATGAAACGTCTGTTACCTCCAATCTGGTCATTTCCCACTTCGCCATAAGAACCTTTGATTTTCAACATGTCGATGACATGAGATATCGGTTCCCAAAATTTTTCATTAGACACCAGCCATCCGGCAGCTACTGATGGGAAGAAACCGAAGCGGTGTCCCGGGCTAAAGTTTTCAGAGCCATTGTAGCCGAAATTACCTTCAATGAAGTAACGGTCGTTATAAGCATACGTCACGCGTCCGGCGATACCTTGATGGCGATAAGGTAATGCGTCTTCTGCTTTATCAACCCCTGTTTTATTTTTTTGTTTTTGGTTATATAAGAATAATGCACCTACTGAATGTTTGCCGAATGTACGGTTATAGTTGACGGATGCCTCGATATAAGTCGTTGTATATCCGGTGTTTCCTTTGGAATAATCCAGGTTGTCCTGGCCTACATTTCCTTCTGTATAAATAATGTTTCCTTCTTCGTCACGTTTGCTGGCTGTAAATGTCTGCACCTGTTTTTTGCGTCTGATCCAATTGTAATTTTGCGCGTCAAATGAAAGCTTAACATTAGCAGTTAATCCCGGAGTAATCAACTCGGAGAAATCTTGTGTCAAACCGATTAATGACTGGGCATTATTCCAGAATCTTTCATAATAACCGGACTGTGTCAACAGGTTGTAAGGGTTGTGCCCTTCGTTGGTGCTGGGACCAGAGAACTTTCCGTCGGAAAAACGAACGGGAAATGCGTTTGGTGCACAAATGTATGCATACTTCCAGATAGTACCTGCACCCGCACCGGCGGTGTCCGAATTAGAGCCGGAACCGTTCAGCTTTTCAAATACAGATGATAAATTTACATTCAACGTAGTGGTCCGGTGAAGTTTCACATCCACATTTGAACGGAAATTATATCGTCTGAAATAAGTCGATGTGTCGTATTCATTCATGGAGTCGGTTTTGAACATACCTCCTTCATTGTAGAAAGCACCGGAGATGTAATACTTGGCAATGTTACCACCGCCGCTGACACCTAAATTTATTCGCTGACTGAATGCATAGTTTTTATAAAGTTCATCTAGCCAGTCTACGTCCGGGTATAAATCAGGATCTTCTCCACTTGCATATTTACTTAGCGCTGTTTCGTCATAGAAGTTTTTGCCTTCTCCGGAAGAACGATAAGCCTCGTTATACATTTCTGCAAACTGTGAGGAATTTACCATTTTAGGACGTTTAGTCGGACCTAACATTCCGGCTTCTGCACGGAAAGAAATTTTGGGTTTACCTTCTTCACCTGTGCGGGTTGTAATCAGGATAACACCATTGGCGCCACGTACACCATAAATAGCTGTGGCGGCAGCATCCTTTAAGACAGAGAATGATTGAATATCTTCCGGGTTGACAAGATCCATATCCCGTTCGATGCCGTCTACCAATACCAGAGGTTTCTTATTGGCTCCAAACGTACTGATACCGCGAATCCAGAATTCGGTGCTGGCTCCCGGCTCGTTGTTTTTCTGTAAAGTGATAACTCCCGATAACTGTCCACCCAGGTTGTTACTAAGTTTAGATACGGGAGCCTTCAGCTCGTCTACCTTTACGCTGGCAATAGAACCTACGACACTCTCTTTTTTCTGTGTACCGTAACCTACCACCACTACTTCGTCCAATACTTTAGTATCCGGCTGAAGTTTGCAAAGGATCGGCTGATTACCTTTGATAACAACCTCCTGGCTTTTGTATCCGATATAAGAGATAACGAGAACTCCTACGCCACCTTTCACCCTTAGTTGAAATTCACCGTCAATGTTGGTAACCGTTCCTTCAGGAGTTTCTTTCAACCAAATTTGAGCTCCGATGATAGGCTCATTGTTTTCAGCGTCTACCACTACTCCTTTTACGATTTTCGAGGTGTTGTCTCCTTGCGCCTTAGGCTGTGGAGTGGTTTTCATCAGTACAATATCCTTTGCTTTGATAACATAGGATAGCCCGGTACCGCTCAAGGCTTCCTGCAAGATCCCATCAATGTCTTTTTTTGTTTTCCTACCTGTACAGCTACATTGTCAATCAATCCCTTGACATAAGAGAAACGATACGCGCTTTGGGATTCGATTTCCTGTACGAGTTCTTTAAGAGTTTTGACTTGGTTGTTCTTCGTCAGGTCTATTTCCTGCGGTGATTTTTCAGATGCGTTTACCGGTAAGGTAAGGCAAAAAAGTAGTACTAGAAACGACCAGATGAATGGTCGCTTCACATAAGCAATTTGTTTCATAAAAATAATTAGTGTATTAGATTATTGTTTTATATAAATTGTATCATTGATAATTTGATAATGAGTGCCAGTCGTTAACGAGATCACATCCAGCGAATGTGTCATCGGGTTCTTTCGGTCAATGTACCCGGAGAATACAATGTCCTCGGTCGCTTTGTCAATTACGATGTTTGTATTGTATATACGATTGAAAATAGGAACAATCTCTTTTAAACTAATTTCCCTGAATGTATATTTACCGTTACGCCATTCCGTGTCTGCAACGTTGACTTGCCTTACCACGGCTTTTTGGTTTCCTGTATCGTAAGTGAGCTGCTGATTGGGTTTCAAAGGAATGCTTTTCTTGTCGGCACAAAAGATAATCGATCCTTTGACCAGTGTTGCTTCTATGGACGGAGTGTCTTGATAAGCCTGTACGTTGAACTCTGTACCTTTTACCACGATACTTGTTCCTTTAGAGCATACCGTAAATTCGTTACCGTTGAGTTGTTTTTTGACTTTGAAAAACGCTTCTCCTTCCAGATTCACCACCCGTTTTCCCGTAAGGAAATCATTAGCGTATGACAGTTTCGAATTGGAGTTGATGGTGACTATCGAACTGTCCGGCAAAATAATTTCAGATACCGACCCTTTGGGAACCGTAATTTCGCTGATTGCTTGGGAATTTCCGGATGGAATCAGGTACATAGCTGTTGCGGCGCTGATGATCCCAAAGAAGAAAACGGCTGCATACTTCCATAAATTGGATAATAAATATGTTTTTCGTCTGCTTCTTGCCGGTTCCTCAATCGAAAGCTGTTCGTTCTTGTCTATGCTTTCTTTTATTCGGTTATAAATAGTTTGATAATCAATTCTGCTATCCGGCAAAGAGTCGATGGATGTTTTTGTCGTAACGAATATGTATATCTGCTGATTTATACTATTTTTATTTTGCCACTCATTAATGAATGAGTGTTCTTCCTGATTTATAGGTTCTTTCCTGACGATTTTAGAAAGAATCTCAATAGCTTTGTTGTTTTCCATACTTCTTTTCTTGCTGTTTTCGTATCGTTTTCTATAGTATGGACGAAACGAAAAGAAAAATCCCCTATTCGAAATCTATATATTTTTTTATTTAATGATATTTTTCTTATTAAACCAAGAAATAGTATATTTGCAAATGTAACACAACATCGACAACTATGGAAATAGACAATCACATTCTAAGTGAACTGTATAATAAGATACGCAGAGATGATTCGAAGGCTTTTGAAACGTTGTATCACTTGATGTATAAGCGTCTATATAGTGTGGCGAATACCATTTTGGAATATAAGGAGTTGACGGAAGAAGCACTGGAGGAAGTTTTCACGTCTTTGTGGATGAACCGGCATAAAGCCGACGTAGATAACATATTTACCTATCTTTATGTGTTGACAAAAAACAAGGCGATCGATATGAAACGAAAAGAAGTGCGCTGGGATTATCTGACTTTAGAAGATGTACACGATGACTTATTTCATTGTTCAGTTACTCCGGAAACCACCATCGTCTCGAAAGAAGAAATCAGCCTGATTCATTCAATCATTAAAAGCTTGCCGGAGAAAAGAAGAAATGTGTTAATGCTAATCAAGTATCATGGTCTGAAGAATAAAGAAGTGGCGGAAATCTTGGGTATTTCGGTTAAAACAGTAGATAATCATTTAGCTGCGGCTATTCGCGACGTACTGGAGGCATTACAAAAGCAAGATATAGATTCCGGTAGCCGGATGAGGCTTATGAGTTGGTTACTTTAGTTCTTCTTATAAAATTGCGGAGACGAATCCTCGTACCATTTATTTTTCGTCAATCTAAGAAGCTGTTTCCTTTTTTTTGTCTTACTTTGCATATCAAATAGTTATATCCCATTTTTGATATGCGTTACTCTGTCATAATCCCTGTTTATAATCGTCCCGATGAAGTGATGAATTATTGCAAAGTCTTACCATGCAACACTTTAAAGATTTCGAAGTCGTTGTTGTAGAAGATGGTTCCTCCATTCCCTGTAAAGAAGTAGTAGACCGGTATGCAGACCGGTTGAATATAAAATACTTCTCTAAACCTAACTCCGGTCCGGGACAAACCCGTAATTACGGGGCAGAACGTAGCGAAGGGGAATACCTTATTATATTAGATTCTGATGTCATTCTTCCCGAAGGATACTTCGATGCGGTAGAGAAGGAACTTCTCGCTTCTCCTGCCGATGCTTTCGGCGGTCCCGACCGTGCGCACGATTCTTTCACGGATATCCAAAAGGCGATAAACTATTCCATGACTTCTTTCTTTACGACCGGAGGAATCCGTGGCGGGAAAAAGAAGATGGACAAATTCTATCCCCGTAGTTTTAATATGGGAGTTCGCCGGGCAGTGTATGAGGCTTTGGGCGGATTCTCAAAGATGCGTTTTGGAGAGGATATTGACTTTAGTATCCGTATCTTTAAGAACGGCTATACTTGCCGGCTTTTTCCGGATGCCTGGGTGTATCACAAACGTCGTACTGATTTGAAGAAGTTCTTCAAGCAAGTGCATAACTCCGGCATTGCCCGTATTAATCTTTATAAGAAATACCCGGACTCTCTGAAACTGGTGCATTTGCTTCCTGCTGTATTTACGCTGGGAGTGGCACTCTTATTATTAGGAACCCCATTCTGTCTTTTCAGTTTTACGCCGATCATTCTTTATGCATTGCTGGTATGCATGGATTCTACTATTCAGAATAAGAGTCTGGCTATTGGCATTTATTCCATAGCCGCTGCATTTATACAACTTATCGGCTATGGTACAGGCTTTTGGCGTGCATGGTGGCAGCGTTGTGTCAGAGGAAAAGATGAGTTTGAGGCTTTCCAAAAGAATTTTTATAAGTAACCTACTTTTATTTGTTTACTACCATTCCTATTTTTACTTAAAAGGAATGTTGCATGACACCCGGGTCTTAGCATGTCTGACACCCGGGTGTCGTGCTGCTCAAGACCCGGGTGTTGTTATGTCTGACACCCGGGTGTCGTACAACTTACCTTAGCATTAAAAAAAGAAAAAGACTAATAAATCAAGTTTTTTTCCATTGCCTTCTAATCATTAAATTAAATAAACCTACCTTTACACCTTCAAAACATAGCAAATGGAAAGTAAACACAAACTATCCATCAACCAATGGGCACTGGAGGACCGCCCACGGGAGAAAATGATGGAAAAGGGAGCAGCAGCATTGAGCGATGCCGAACTACTCGCTATATTAATCGGCTCCGGAAATACGGAAGAAAGTGCTGTTGAACTGATGCGACGCCTGCTCCTGTCTTGTGATAACAATCTCAATTCTCTGGCAAAATGGGAAGTCTGCGATTATTCCCGTTTTAAAGGTATGGGACCGGCGAAAAGTATTACAGTGATGGCAGCATTGGAACTTGGAAAGCGTCGGAAACTGCAAAACACAAGAGAAAGGCCTCAAATCACCTGTTCAAAAGATATTTATGATATCTTTCAGCCTTTGATGTGCGACCTCGAACAAGAAGAATTCTGGGTTCTTTTATTGAATCAGGCAACGAAACTGATTGATAAGGTGCGTATCAGTACCGGTGGAATAGATGGAACATACACCGATGTACGCACCATCCTTCGGGAAGCATTGCTGCAAAGAGCCACCCAAATAGCTGTGGTCCATAATCATCCTTCAGGGAATATCCGTCCTAGTCAGCCTGACAAAACACTGACAGAACATATTCGTAAAGCGGCAGATACAATGAATATCCACCTGATAGATCATGTCGTTGTTTGCGAAGACGGGTTCTTTAGCTTTGCGGATGAAGGATTGCTTTAACTTCCTCTACATCTTTATTCTCTTTTGCAACAATTTACCATCTGGGTACGTTTTTCATATTAGTGAAGATGGAGAATAGATGTAATATTCTTTAGGTACACGATGCTCATTCCGTGCCTAATTTTTTATGTTTCATTTTTTATCTCTATCTTTGCGATACACAATTAATTGAAGACGTTATGGAAAAATAGAAATAGAAGAAAAGATTGTAGCCATGCTGAAAACGGTGTACGACCCGGAGATTCCGGTGAACGTATACGATCTTGGACTGATTTATAAGATAGATGTTGCCGATAATGGAGAAACAGTGCTTGATATGACATTGACAGCCCCTAACTGTCCGGCTGCTGATTTTATCATGGAAGATATTCGTCAGAAAGTGGAATCGGTGGAGGGTGTGACTGCGGCTACCATTAATCTGGTGTTTGAACCGGAATGGGATAAAGATATGATGAGTGAGGAAGCGAAACTCGAGCTCGGTTTTCTCTAGTTACGAGTGATAACCCATAATCAATCTTTTATAACTAACAACTCAAAACTCATGAAGAACGTTTATTTCCTTTCCGATGCGCATCTTGGTTCACGTGCCATTGAGCATGGCCGTACGCAAGAACGACGTTTGGTGAATTTTCTCGATAGTATAAAGCACAAGGCTTCTGCTGTTTATTTGCTGGGAGATATGTTCGACTTCTGGTATGAATTCCGATTAGTGGTTCCTAAAGGTTATACCCGTTTTTTGGGAAAACTTTCAGAACTGACAGATATGGGAGTGGAAGTTCATTACTTTATTGGCAATCATGATATCTGGTGTGGAGATTATCTTACAAAGGAGTGCGGGGTTATCATGCATCGCGAACCGCTGACTACCGAAATCTATGGGAAAGAATTCTATCTTGCTCACGGTGACGGACTGGGCGATCCGGACAAGAAGTTTAAATTACTCCGACAGATGTTCCATAGCAAAACTTTGCAAACGATGTTTTCAGCTATCCATCCCCGTTGGAGTGTGGAATTAGGTTTGTCATGGGCAAAGCATAGTCGGCAGAAACGGGCGGATGGAAAAGAACCCGATTATATGGGTGAGAATAAAGAACATCTGGTGTTATATACAAAAGATTATTTGAAGAGTCATCCCAATATCAATTTTTTTATTTACGGGCATCGGCACATTGAACTGGATTTGATGTTGAGTGTTACTTCGCGTGTGCTGATTCTGGGAGACTGGATTAATTTTTTCTCTTATGCCGTATTTGATGGTGAGAATCTCTTTTGGAAGAGTATATCGAAGGAGAAACACAGGTTTGATGGTTCATCATTAAGAATAACGCAGATTCATCCGGATTAGATTGTAATTTACTAGTTAACAATATAAATAATCTGTATGAACCTGCGTAATTTGTGATGGGAAGACTTATTTTTTTGTCACGATCAATTTTGCTTTCACTCTATTGAAGTACAACTTAATAGTATAAGTACCATCCTCGCTTACTTTAAAATTATTATCGCTGCCCGCTTCTTCAAATTCTCCTTCAACATCATTGGTACCGAATGAATTAACCCATTCGTTGTCTGCGCGGATTTTCCATGCGTTATCGGTTTTCAGATCCAGCGTAGCAGTTAAGTAATAAGCTCTGGTGCCTGAAGCATCCGATTCAAAAGCTAAAGTCATCGGAGTGTCTGCAGTTGCCTTTCCCCAATCGTTATGTGTACCTGCAATTCCCCACGCATCGGCTGATGCTTTTACTAAAAGTTCCAGAGTTGTCTTATTAAAAGAAAACTTATAAGAGAACTTATCATAGCAACTAATATTGCCCGCACCGGCAACTAAAGTGATGGAGGTCGGATTCATTTCATTGGTACCCTCATACCCCCAACTGGTGTTCCAAGACGCTTCAGGAGAAATTTTCCAGCCATCTTTTGTCTGATTGCCGAAGACTACCCATCCTTCATAGATACCATCATCATTAGCAGAGAATAGTAGCTGACATTGCTGGAACGAATCATTCGGATCTCCCAACTGCAATAAGCCCCCGGCAGATATACTTTCGGATATTCAGGGTCACCGATGAACGGAGTGATTTGGGTAGACACTACATTTGAATAGAAAGAATCAGCGGCATCCGAAATAGAAGAAGCGATACGGAATTCAAAATCATAGGCTGCTACGGTTACTTCCATTTCATAAGATTGGAGCAGATTCGTTATTTTACTATTTAAATCCTTTGTAGTTATGGCATAAGGTCCCTCTTCTGTAGAGGAGTATAAAGTTACTGCACTTCCGAAGTTCTTCCCTTTCAGGTCCATTTGCAATGTATTGATAATTTTGGCTGCATATCCTGCTTGAGGTTTAGTCCATTTAAACTCTATCGCAGTGGCTTGAGCCTTGTTTGCATCTAATACATAAGTGTCGGCAATGCCGGAAGTACAGCAGGTGTCACTTCGCTCTCGTTGTAATACACCTTGTCCAGATCACTATCACATGCACTGAATACCAAGAGTGAAAAGCAGATTGCTGATATATATTTTACTATTTTCATATCTGTGAGTCATTTTATTATTTATAACCTTCGTTTTGTTCCAGTTGGCCGTTCACGCTGATGTCTGAAACAGGAATAGGAAATACATTATACTTCTCGTTGATGCCGACTCCTGCTATGATACCACCCTTAGCTGGCCAGGTATATGAGTCGGAAGTAAACATTCCAAAGCGGATCAGGTCTGTACGGCGAAGACCTTCCCAATAAAGTTCGCGCCCTCTTTCATCCAGTAGGTTCCGGTAATTATTGGCTTTCAGCCAGGCTGCATCAATCGGTGTGTGGGCAGTTGAGCCGTATGCACGGTCACGCAGTTCATTCACATAGCCTACGGCAGTAGTGATGTCGCCACCTTCACCGCCACGAGCCACTGATTCGGCATACATCAGGTAAACGTCTGCCAAACGGAACAGAGGGAAATCGGTATCTACCCACAAAACGTCCTGTCCGGCTTCGCCTGTGCTGGTAAGATTGGTGTATTTCTGTACCCCCAGCCTTCGGTTGCAAAGGTTCCGGTCACCCCGGTTGTAATCTCATAGTTGCATGTACCATTGTAATCGTCGAAAATACCTCTTTTATCTTTTATTTCGGCAGGTTTAGGGGTAGTGTTATCTTTGAAGTCGAACAATTTTACCAAGTTCTGTGTGCTACGGAATACGCTCCAACCTTCGCGAACTCCACCTCCGGCTTCTTTACGTGAGCCAACGATAATGGCTGTCATAGCCCATGATTGAATCTTGCGTCCGTCGAACATAATCGGAAAGATGATTTCTTTCAGCGTTTCGGGGTTCTCGCCGTTATCCGCTTTGAAAAGGTCGGCATAGTTCTGTGCCAGCGAATAATTCGGAATGACACGTTTGCAGGCAGTGATACAGTCGGTATATCGGGGTTGTCCGGTGTAAACTTCGGCATTGAGGTACATACGAGCCAGAAGGGCATCGACTACCGTTTGGTCGGCACGACCGTATTCGCTGCGGGTAGCAGGCAGGTCGGTGCGGATGGTGGTCAGTTCGCTTTCAATCCAGTTGAATAGTTCGGCACGGGAGAGCTGCGACGGATTGAGCGAATAGTTCTGTTCGGTGATAAACGGAGGACGACCGAAAGAATCCATCAGTACGTAATAAGCCAATGCACGGTTGAAACGTGCCTGTGCGGCATAGCTTTTCTTGTCTATCTCTGCCGGGGCATTGTCTCGTTCTTCATAAACTCATTCGCCAGGGCGACGACGAACATACAACGTTGGTAGACACCTTCTATCACTTGGTTTTTGGCAGTGCTCCAGGTCAGTTCATTGATTTCGTTGATCCACGCTCCGGTGGAAGCATTTTTACATTCGTCGGTAGTTTGTTCTTGCATCGTCCACCAGCAACGCAGTAATACGGTTTCGCCGCCATCGAGCCCCTGGATATCGGAATCGCCACCGTTCTGTCCGGAGTGTGCCCAGACAGAATAGATCTTATTAAGTCCTTTGGTATAGCTTTCAGCGTCGGAATAAGCTCTCTCGGCAGTTACTACAGTAGAGTCGAGCGGCTGTACATCGAGGTCGCCTACACAACTGGTCATACCAGTGAAAAAAACAGTAGAGAAGCTAGTATATAATATTTCTTTTTCATGATTGTCCGGGTTTTAGAAGTTAAGATTGATGCCTAATGAGAAGGTACGGGGGCGAGCCCACATCGTGCCGTCTATTGCCGAAGTTTCGGGATCAAGACCGTTATACTTGGTGATGGTGAATACATTCTGCACCGAAGCACTGATACGTCCCGACAGACGGCTGCTGAAAAGTTTCCGGAATGAATATCCCAACGTGATGTTGTCCATCTTCAGGAAGGAGGCATTTTCCAGGAAGTAGTCGCTGGCACCTTGCTCTGTACTGTTGATTTGAGTAAATCCGGTTTTGTAGATGGCATCGTAGTAATTCACAAGGAATCCTTTCCCACTGTAATTGTTGGCTGAACTATTGTCAGAAGCAAGAGAGTTGTAGACGTAATTACCGAGGTTGGCACGCAGGTTGAAACCTAAGTCCCAGTTACGCCAGGTAAACTCTGAACTAAATCCCATAAAGACTTTTGCCATCGGGCTTTTGCCAGTCAGATAGCGGTCGCTTCGGTATCTTACCATCGCCGTCACGGTCTACAAAAGCGTTTTGGAATATGCTTTTCCGTCTTTGTCGTACACTTGTTGATAGAGATAGAACGTGTTTGGTTGGTAACCTATCTGATGGCGTTGGCGGTCGCCTACACTGATACCTTGATATTCGGGGTTATAATTGGCGGTAAGCTTGGTTATTTTACTGTCATTCCAGGTGATGTTATAACCTATGTTCCATGAGAAATCCTTGGTCTGTATCGCCATTGCATTGACGTTGAACTCTACACCCTCGTTTTTCATTTCGCCTACGTTGGCGGTGATCTCATTGGCAAAGTTCGTTCCGGCAGGAGCATTTACGGTATTCAACAAGTCTTTGGTGTGCTTCTGGTAGTATTCAATGCTACCGTTGATGCGGTTGTTGAGGAATCCGTAGTCGATGGCAAGGTTGTAGGTGACAGTCTGTTCCCATTTCAGGTCGGGACTGTAGCCGTTCGGTTTCAGTAGGAGCGAGCCAAGATAAGTGTTATTGGGGCTGGTGCTGAATGAATAGGTAGTCAGATACATATAATCTGTAATCTCCTGTTGTCCGGTCACACCATAACCCGCACGGATTTTCAGTTTAGACAATACGTTCTTCGTGCCCTGCATAAAAGCTTCATCGCTTACCGTCCATGCCAATGCTGCTGAAGGAATAATCCCCAACGGTTGTTCTTGCTAAAGCGGGAAGAACGTCCTGACGTAAAGTGGCGGTCAGCAGATAGCGTCCCATAAAGTTATAGTTCAGACGTCCGAAGAAAGATACCAGATAGTTTTCATTAGGAATGCGGCGGTGGTCGTTACGGATGTATCTGCCTTCTTCGGCGTTGTATGTATAGCCTTCCTTGTCGCCTTCGCTTCCGTCAGTGACATTAGAATAAGTGATATCGTGGTTGGCATAGTAGAAGTGCTGCCAGGAGTAACCTGCCATTACGTCTATGTGGCTCTTGATGGATTCTATATCTTTGGTATAGTTAAGATAGAAGTCGAGCAGGTGATTACGACGGAGGTTGTTCCATGTATTACCATTTCCCAAACTAGGAAAGTTGGTGTCCTGTATACTCTGCACAGAACCGGGAGCCATAAAGTTACTTCCTGTAGTTTTGGCTACGTCGTAACCTAAATTCAGATTGGCGTGGAGGTCTTCCAGTCCGTGTATCTTATAGTCAAGTTGGATATTTCCCAAACTACGTTTGGTTTTCCATGATTGTCTCTATCATATAATAAGGAAAGCGGATTCCAGGTAGCAACCGACTGTACTGCACCCGGCACTTCCGACCAGTTCCAGTAACCATTATACTTGCCATTGTCCGTGTACATCGGTTTCGTCGGATCGAAGAAAGCGGCTGCACCTACTGCACCTGCATCGGCAAATCGATTGTTATTGATCGTTCCCTTCACATTAATATCTACACTCAGGTGATCGTTGAAGAACTTCGGACTAAGGTTGATAGCTCCTGTATAACGTTCGTAAGAAGCAGTTTTCAAAGTTCCACGTTCGTTGTTATAACCGACACTGACACGATAAGGTAAAAATCCCGCCTTACCGGAAACAGCTATGTTTTGGTCTGTACTCAATCCTGTCTGGTAAATGGCATCTTGCCAGTTGGTAGACTGATTAGGATATACATTCAGGATGTTGCGAACAGCATTCCCCTGTGCAGTCCCTTCGGCATATTGACCGAGTAGTGTACTGCGAAATTCGTCGGCACCCAATGTCGGTACACGTTGGTAGGGATCTTTGGCTGCAAAGCTACCCGAATAGGTGATCTTTACTTTTCCTTGTGAACCCTTCTTGGTAGTGATAATGATAACACCGTTCGATGCGCGTGAACCGTAAATAGCGGTAGCCGAAGCATCTTTCAGCACGGTAAATGTTTCAATATCATTCGGTTGATAGTGGCCAGTGCGTTGGGCGTACCCGGAGCAGCATCATTGGAGGTAGGAATACCATCAATCACTATTAACGGGTCGTTGGAAGCGTTGAGCGAAGCACCTCCACGAATACGGATGGTAGAACCTGCACCTGGCTGACCGTTTCCGGGAGCCACAAACAACCCCGGCACTTTACCTTGAATCAGTTCTTGGGGTGAAGTGACAGCACCGCGGTTCATCTCTTCGGCTTTGATAGCCACTACTGAACCACTAAGGTCACTCTTTTTCACCGAACCATAACCTATGACAACTACATCATTTAATACCTGACTATCATCTTTCAGTGTGACAGTCAGCGAAGGAGCAGCAGCCACTTCTGTGGATTTATATCCAATATAGGAAATAGACAAAATAGAACCCCTGGGGGCATTTAAAGTGAAGTTACCGTCAAAATCGGTAATAGTACCGTTGGTAGTGCCTTTCACTATAATGTTCGCTCCAATCACCGGTTCGCTACAGCGTCTTTTACATGTCCCTTGACTGAAATCAGCTGTGCATAAGCGCCTAATGAAATGAATAACCCCATTAAAAGGAGAAGAATCGCTTTATAGATTCTTAGATTAACTTGCTTCATGCTTTTATGGTATTAAAATCAACAAAATAAATAATAATATCCTGTTCGTAAAACTATTCTCTTATAAAGAATACCTATTGAAAACTAATCTGTTTTTGAAGAATAACTTAGGCATGCTGCCTTCCGAGTACCCATGTGCTCGAAATGACAGATACCTCTTGATGCTTAAATCTTCTTCAATCCTTTTATTTCTGCTTTATCTTTTACCTCTTTGATACTGATAGCATACCCGCCACCGTTAGCAGCACGCAGATTCAGTTTGCTTTTATTGGTTAACAGACCTTTGGTGATGGTATATGCCTGTGGATTTTCTTTCCAGTCAGCGTCTTTCGCATCGGCGTAAACGGTAGCGATGTATTGCTTACCCGGTTCAAGGAAATCGAAAACTAATTTAGAGTTGTGTCCATTATCGGCTGCTGTACAACCTACATACCAGTCGTTTGTACCTTTTGCTTTGCGGGCGATAGTGATGTATTGTCCTGGTTCTGCTTCCAAGTATTTCGTTTCATCCCAATCCATAGCTACATCTTTAATAAACTGGAAAGCATCCATGAAGCGTTCGTAGTTTTCGGGAATATCAGCAGCCATTTGAAGCGGGCTGTACATTGTTACATATAAAGCTAACTGACGAGCCAGTGTGCTACGTACTTGTGAATTGTTGCCCGGATTCATCTTGTTACAATGAGTTTCAAAAATTCCCGGAGTATAGTCCATCGGACCACCAATCAGACGGGTGAAAGGAAGGATCGTAGTGTGGTATACCGCGTTACCTCCGAATGATTCATATTCTGTGCCACGTGCCGATTCGTTTCCAATCAAATTAGGATAGGTGCGGCAAATACCTGTCGGACGGGTTGCTTCGTGTGCGTTGACCATGATTTTATAATCGGCGGCTTTCTTTACCGCATACAAGTAGTGGTTGTTCATCCATTGACCGTAGTGATGTTCACCGCGCGGAATAATGTTGCCTACATAACCACTCTTTACTGAATTATAACCATTGTCGACCATAAATTTATATGCCTGGTCCATGTGACGTTCATAGTTGCGAACTGAAGCGGAAGTTTCGTGGTGCATCATCATTTTCACCCCTTTGCTGGCAGCATAACGATGGATTTCCTTTACGTCAAAGTCGGGATAAGCAGTTACAAAGTCGAATACATAATCTTTGCTGTTACCAAACCAGTCTTCCCAACCTTCATTCCAGCCTTCCACCAATACAGCGTCGAATCCATGAGCGGCAGCAAAATCAATATAACGTTTCACATTAGCAGTATTAGCAGAATGTTTGCCGTTCGGTTTGGTTTTAGAATAATCTGTTGTACCCAGTTTTACACTGGTCAGTTCGTCGGTATAAGCCCAAGAGCCTTTTCCGGTAATCATGTCCCACCATACACCGATGTATTTCACAGGTTTAATCCAAGAAGTATCAGTCAGTTTGCAAGGATCGTTCAGATTCAGCGTAATACGTGAAGCAAGAATATTGCGGGCATCATCGCTAACGATAATTGTACGCCAAGGTGTATTGCAAGGTGTCTGCAAATGCCCTTTGTTGCCTTGCGCATCAGGAGTCAACCATGATTCAAATACCATATTCTTATCATCCAAGTTCAAGTTCATCAAAGAATAATCAATCAAAGCTGCTTCATGAAGGTTAATATACAAGCCGTCGTCTGTTTTCATCATCAAAGCTGTCTGTACACCTGTAGGTGAGAAAACAGTCTGTGATGTATTCGGTGTTACCGCTTTCTTCATCAAGCCTCTGATCTCCGACAGGCGGGAAACGGTATAATCATATTCTTGTGTGTCATAGTCTCCCGGAATCCAGTAAGCGGTATGATCTCCTGCCATGGCAAACTGAGAGTGCTCATCCTTAATAACGAAGTAGTTCAATGACTTCTGCTGTGGAAATTCATAGCGGAAACCCAGACCATCGTTGAATAAACGAAAACGGATTAACATAGAACGGTCATTTTCTGGTTGGAATAAAGTTACGGCCAGTTCGTTGTAATGGTTACGGATTTCTTTTTCTTCTCCCCATACAGGTTGCCAGTCTCGTCGAAAGTAGAAGTTTGGGAATTTTTCAGTTGAAATCCGGTACGTAGATTGGTCTTTGAATCCAGTTTACCGTGATCTCTACGGTCTACCCAGTCGAAATCTGTTTGGGTTGCATTTTCCTTTTGCAGTTCCAACCCCAATGTACTTGGTTTGATAACAGCTTTTTCTTTGTAACTCAATTCATACATGGGAGCACCTTCTTTATTTAATTGGAAGGTCATTACCAGATTTCCATCCGGTGAGGTCAGTTTCTGTTGTGCGTTCGCGATGAACGAAATACAGAGTAAGGCAATAATCAATAAATTCTTCTTCATTTTATCTATGGTATTAAATTGTAAGCTAATCAATTCGAGCTTTCAGGTGTTCTGCATTAGGAATATCGCAAATGTAAAGACTATCCTTGCCGGCTCTGTGAATTAGAATAAAAATACAAGTGTATATAAATGACAATGTTCTGTTTATTAGATGATTAATATTTATCACTCCCTTCATAAATATAAGTCGTTATGAACTTCATTGGAAGGCTAAAATCAAAATTCCGCGGCTTTGAAACGTATATTCTTTGTCTAATTTGACTGTTTCTCCTGTCAGTACATTGTGAGCAGATGAGGCAGGCAATATTTCCTGATATTCATTCAGGCTGACGGTTTGTTCCCGGTTGTTTCCGTTAAGGATACCACTACTGATTGGTTGCCGTATTTGCGTTCGTATACATATACTCCTTTGTTGGGAGAGAAATGTTTTAGTTTGCCTTTAGCAATGACTTCGTTTCCTTTTCTCCATTGAAGTAATTTTTGCAGGAAAGAGAAAGCCTCATTTTGTTGTACGGTCCGGTTGGTTGCGTTGAAGCAATTCTGTGCGTCATTCTGCCAGCCTCCCGGAAAATCGCAGCGAAGTAAGCCGTCGCCATTGGCTTTGTCGGCGGCCATTAGAATTTCAGTACCGTAATATATTTGCGGGATTCCCCGGGTGGTCAATAGAAATGTGAGAGCTTGTTTGTAGCGGTCGAGGTTTTGTGTAGCTGCTTCCGAACGGTAGAAACGGGAAGTGTCATGATTATCGAGGAAGACTAATAAATTCATCGGGTCGGCATAGACGATATCTTGTGATAGATAGTCGAAGAGACGGTAAAGTCCTCCGTTCCAGTCGTTTGTTTCTTCGTCGAAGGCGTTATTCATCTGATCCATCAGTGGGAAGTCCATCACTGTAGCAAATGCGAGTTTTTGGGAGCGGCTACTTTACTGTCCTTTTGCCAGTAAGAGACAAGCACGTTACTGCCTATCCAGGTTTCTCCTACAATGTTGAAATCGGGATATTCTTCTGTTACAGCTTTACACCAGTTGGACATCATTTCGAAATCCGCATAAGGATGTGTGTCCTGACGGATGCCATTGATACCTGCATACTCAATCCACCAGATACTGCTTTGTATCAGATAAGTAGCTACATGGCGGTTACGTTGGTTAAAGTCCGGCATACATTCGCTGAACCAGCCGTCTACTACTATTTTCTTCGCATAGTCTGAAGCGTACGGATCTGACGGAGTAGCCGTTTTGAAAGTGGTTTGTACATACTTGCCTTTGAAGTTGAACCAATCTTTGGAAGGCATATCTCTGAAGAGGTGATGCTGATCTCCACAATGATTGAAGATCATATCCATGACTACTTTCAACCTTTACCATGCGCCTGCTCCACCAGGTTCCGGAATTCCTCGTTGCTTCCGAAACGACGGTCTACCTGATAATAGTCGGTAATGGCATATCCATGATAGGACCCTTCTTTCATATCATTTTCCTGAATAGGATTGAGCCATATACTCGTCACTCCCAAATCGACAATATAATCCAGATGATTTTCTATTCCTTTCAGGTCACCACCATGGCGTGCAAAAGGATCGTTGCGGTCTACTTTAGCTTCCAACATTCCGGGAACTATATCATTAGACGCATCACCATTAGCAAAGCGGTCTGGCATGATGAGATAAAGTACGTCACTGGAATTGAAACCTTCCACTTTGGAAGCCGACGGTCTTCTTTGTTTAAGTTCGTAGGGGACTACAGTTTGCTTTTTACCTTGTTTCAGGATGATTTCGAATTTCTGTGGGGCTGCTTCCGAAGTATTCATGTATAAAAGCAGATAGTTCGGATTTTCTTGTTTAACGACCTCTTGCAGCATGATGTCTTTAGACGAAATGCTAACTTCTGCAGAGGCTATATGCTCCCCATACAACAGGATTTGCAGTTGCGGGTTTTTCATTCCTGCCCACCAAAATGCAGGGGCTACTTTTTTAATTGTAGTTGCGGCGAATAGTGAACTGCAATTTAATAACGATACAAGTAAGATTACGGATAAAAAAAACTTTTTCATGGTAACGTAGATTTTAAATGTTTGCTCGGCGAACCGATGTTGCAAATGTAGAAGGATAGGATGCTTTATTTGGAAACTAGAATATAAATATAAATGCCTAAAGTGTTTATTTCCTTGTAAATCAGTGTGCTATTAGCGAAGATACAATAAGAAAATACAAGTGAAAATTAAAATAGTTATGAATATATATTTTATTTTTATTACTATATTCATTATATTTGTGACATCATTAAAAAGCAACCTATGAGAAATCTGGTCTATTATATATTGTTTCTTCTTTTGACCTCCTCCGTTTCATTGTCTGCAAAGCAGACGGAATGTAGAGCAGCTCTTAAAAGACTGGATGATATCATAAATAAGAAAGAGACTTATCAACTTCAGAAAGAAAAAGAAATTGATGGCTTGAAAGTTCAGCTTGCTCATTCGGTCGATCCCGTAGACAAATATCGGCTATACGGTTCTTTGTTTGATGCTTATCTTCATTATCAGGCTGATTCCGCACTTCATTATATAAATAATAGGAAAGAGATTCTCCCCCAATTGAATCGTCCGGAGTTGGAGAATGAGATTATCATTAACCGGGCAACGGTATTGGGGGTGATGGGAATGTATATTGAGGCAATGAAAGAACTGGAGAGAATTGATCCGGAGAAATTGGAAGAAAGAATGTTACTGTCTTATTATCAGACTTACCGTGCCTGCTATGGCTGGCTTGCTGACTACACCACCAATAAAGAGGAAAAAAAGAAATACCTGAAAAAGACAGATTTGTATCGTGATTCTATTATCAGTGTCATGCCTCCGGAAACAAACAGGACGATTGCTGCAGCTGAAAAATATATAGTCAGTGGTAAGGCTGATACGGCCTTAGTTATGCTTAATGACGCATTGAAGGACGTCGTTGACGAACGTCAGAAAGTGTATATCTACTATACGCTGTCCGAAGCATATAATATGAAGAAAGATACAGAAAAAGAAATATAACTATCTGATATTGACAGCGATAGCAGATTTAGAATCATCAGTGAGGGAGTATGCCTCTTTGCAGAAGCTGGCACACCTTATGTATGAACAGGGAGATATTGACCGCGCCTACAAATATTTGAGCTGCTCGATGGAAGATGCCGTAGCTTGTAATGCCCGTTTACGTTTTATCGAAGTAACAGAATTCTTCCCGATCATTGATAAGGCTTATAAGTTGAAGGAAGAAAAAGAACGTGTGGTTTCCCGTACTATGTTAGTCAGTGTCAGCTTGTTATCATTGTTTCTTTTGGTTGCTATCTTCTTCCTGTATCGATGGATGAAAAAACTGTCTGCCATGCGGCATGATTTGAGTTTGGCCAATGAACAGATGCAAGTCGTAAACAAAGAACTGGAACAGACGGGGAAAATAAAAGAGGTATATATTGCCCGCTATCTGGACAGGTGTGTCAACTATCTGGATAAACTGGAAACCTACCGTCGCTCATTGGCCAAACTGGCGATGGCATCCCGTATTGAGGATTTATTTAAGGCCATTAAGTCTGAACAGTTTATTCGGGATGAACGAGATGAATTCTATAATGAATTTGATAAATCTTTCTTGAAACTATTCCCTAACTTTATTTCCGCTTTTAATGAATTGTTGGTAGAAGAAGCAAGAGTTTATCCGAAATCCGATGAACTTCTGACAACAGAACTTCGTATCTTTGCCCTTATCCGCTTGGGAGTGGTAGACAGTAACAGGATTGCTCATTTTCTCGGTTATTCTTTGGCTACTATCTATAATTATCGTAGCCGGATGCGTAATAAAGCTGTTGGGGACAAGGATCAGTTCGAGCAGAACGTAATGAATCTATAATGTTATTCACAGATAGCGATATGTTATTGTTTCGTAATATACGAGCCAATAATGCTTGTGTATAAAGCAAAGATCCACTTTTAGTGCTCAATAATCCACTGTGTATCTCTCTTTTTTTCTACCTTTGTAGGCAACTAATCTAAATAAATATACTAGAGAATGAAAAAGTTAATCTACACACTGTTCTTTGTCCTTATCTCCGTTGTAGCCAACGGACAGGCAAAGTACGTATTCTATTTCATCGGAGATGGAATGGGAGTCAATCAAGTAAATGGTACGGAGATGTATCAGGCGGAAATTCAAAATGGCCGTATCGGCGTCGAGCCTTTGTTGTTTACTCAATTCCCCGTTGCTACTATGGCAACGACTTTCTCTGCTAAAAATTCAGTAACTGATTCTGCTGCTGCAGGTACTGCATTGGCAACAGGAAAGAAAACTTATAATGGCGCTATTTCTGTAGGAGAAGATAAAAATGCCATTCAGACTATTGCCGAAAAGGCGAAAAAAGCAGGGAAAAAGGTGGGTGTAACGACTTCTGTCAGTGTAGATCATGCTACTCCTGCCGCATTCTATGCGCATCAACCGGACCGTAATATGAATTATGAAATCGCTCTTGACTTGCCGAAAGCAAACTTCGATTTCTATGCTGGCGGTGGTTTTTTGAAACCGACCACTACTTATGACAAGAAAGAAGCTCCAAGTATTTTCCCTATTTTTGAAGAAGCCGGATATACAGTAGCGCGTGGCTACAATGACTATAAGGCAAAAGCCGCAAAAGCGGAAAAGATGATCCTCATTCAGGAAGAAGGAGCCAATCCTTCTTGTCTGCCTTATGCTATCGACCGTAAAGAGGGGGATTTGACATTGGCACAGATTACGGAAAGTGCTATTGACTTCCTGACTAAGGGAAATAATAAAGGCTTTTTCCTGATGGTAGAAGGAGGTAAAATAGACTGGGCATGCCACGCTAATGACGCCGCTACTGTGTTCAACGAAGTGAAAGACATGGATAATGCCATCAAAGTAGCTTATGAATCTATAAGAAACATCCGAAAGAAACGCTGATTGTGATTACCGCAGACCATGAAACAGGTGGTATCGTGCTCGGTACGGGAAAATATGCGTTGAACCTGAAAGCATTGCAATATCAGAAACATTCTGCTGACGGACTTTCACAACGTATCAGTGAATTGAGAAAATCAAAAGGCAATAAAGTCACTTGGGAGGACATGAAAACATTCCTCGGCGAAGAAATGGGCTTCTGGAAACAATTCCCTCTTTCTTGGGAACAGGAAAAGACGTTGCGTGATGAATTTGAGAAATCATTCGTGAAGAATAAAGTCGTATTTGCTGAAAGTATGTACTCTAAGAGCGAACCGATGGCTGCACGTGCAAAGGAAGTGATGGATGAAATCGCTATGATAGGTTGGGTAAGTGGCGGGCACTCTGCCGGTTATGTTCCTGTATTTGCTATTGGTGCAGGTTCTCAACTGTTTGGTGAGAAGATTGACAATACAGAAATTCCTAAAAGAATTGCGAAAGCTGCAGGATATAAATAATAGAACTGAATGAATATAAAAATAGCCGGAAGCCCTTGGACTCCCGGCTGTTTTTATATGTTCTTGCAAATTATGCTTTCACACGTCCTACGTAAGAACCGTCACGAGTATCGATTTCGATTGTTTCACCCTCGCTGATGAACAAAGGAACACGTACTGTTGCACCTGATTCCACAGTTGCAGGTTTCAGTGTGTTAGTAGCTGTATCACCTTTCATGCCCGGTTCTGTATAAGTCACCTTCATCTGAACCTTGATCGGCATGTCTGCATAAAGTACAGTTTCAGTAGAAGCATCAGAAACAACTTCCAATACTGAACCTTCGAGCAGGAAGTCAACACCATTAATCAGATCGTGAGCGATAGGATGTTGATCGAATGTTTCCTGGTTCATAAAGATATAATCTTCTCCTTCTTTATACAAAAATTGGTATGGACGACGTTCTACACGTACATCTTCCAACTTTTCACCGATGTTGAAACGGCGTTCGAGAACGTATCCGCTAACTACATCTTTCAATTTAGTACGCATAAAAGTGTTACCTTTACCTGGTTTTACATGCAGGAATTCTACACAGAAATAGAGCTTTCCGTCCATACGGATACAAGTTCCGTTTTTGATGTCTTGAGCATTAATCATACTGCTATTTTTCTTATTATATTATTGTTATTTAATTGTTTTCGCAGGAATTCGACTGCAAAAGTAATCTAAATCGGTAAAAAACACAAAAACTTTTGAGCAAAAATGAGTTATCTCTTGGTTAATTTAAAAAAAGTGCCTATTTTTGCAGCCCGATTACGTAGAATAATAACATAAAAACAAGATACAGTAATGAAAAGAACATTTCAACCCTCTAACAGAAAGAGAAAGAACAAACACGGTTTCCGTGAGAGAATGGCATCGGCTAATGGTCGTAGAGTATTAGCTGCTCGTCGTGCGAAAGGCAGAAAGAAACTGACTGTTTCTGATGAGTACAACGGACAAAAGTGATAATCACTTGTCATCAGGAAACAAAAAAGGCGGAGAATTTAATCTTCGCCTTTTTTGTTTCTCTGTTTTTCAAGGGGATAGTATGTTAAAAAGCGGTATTGTTTGCTCTTATTTATGACTTTTTGCTTTTCTTTGTGAGATTAAATAAAACTCATAAACGAACATACGCGATGGTAGAGTATATCCGGGACATGAAACCCCGTATCATTATAATAAGGTTGTTGAAATCTATAGGAGTGGGGATTATAGTTGCAGCAATTCTGGCGATGATAAGCGTCTTTGCATAATAGGTAGGGACATTTTTCATCGCCTACTTTTTAAAAGTTCAACTATTTTGTCGTATCTTTGGCGCATATTAACAGCAATGCGTATGACTATTAAAGAATTCTTTTCTTTTAAAACCAATAAATATTTTTGGGTGAATATTATCGCCATGATTGTGGTGATGGTAGTGATGATATTTGGTGTGTTGAAATGGCTTGATATACATACACATCATGGTGAAAGCGTGGTAGTTCCGATGTGAAGGGAATGACAGTGGAAGAAGCTACGAAGATGTTCCGGAATCACGGTTTGGTATATGTGATTTCTGATACCAAATATGTCAAAGATAAAGCAGCGGGTATCATTCTTGAACTGAAACCGGGAGCCGGTGAAAAAGTGAAGGAAGGACGTACAGTATACCTGACAGTCAATACCCTGGATGTCCCTTTACGTGCCATTCCCGATGTGGCGGACAACAGCTCGCTCCGTCAGGCACAGGCTAAGTTACTGAATGCTGGTTTCAAGCTGAATCAGGTTCAATTGGTAAATGGTGAGAAAGACTGGGTGTACGGTGTGAAATATCAGGGACGTCAGTTGGCTGCCGGAGAAAAGATTCCTTTAGGGGCTTCTTTGACATTGATGGTGGGAGACGGCTCCGGTGATATGTCGGAAGAAGAGGACTCGGTCGATGTTTCCGTGGATACGGAGAAACCGGTTACGTCGGAATCATCACCTGCTCAAGATGATAGTTGGTTTTAATAGATAAATAACAGAAACGGACTCGCATGATAGAGGAAGAACTTCCGGATGAACTGGAGAATGATTTGGATGATATAGAACCTGTCGGTGACGAATCCCAGCTTTACGAACACTTCCGCGTGGTTGTAGACAAGGGACAGGCGATGGTCAGAGTCGACAAATATCTGTTCGAACGTATTGTCAATGCTTCGCGCAACCGTATTCAGAAGGCTGCCGAAGACGGATTCGTTATGGCCAATGGCAAACCGGTGAAGAGTAGCTACAAAGTGAAACCGCTGGATGTCATTACGGTGATGATGGACCGTCCCCGTTATGAAAATGAAATTATTCCTGAAAATATTCCCCTTACTATCGTTTATGAAGACCCTTATCTGATGGTTGTGAATAAACCGGCGGGATTGGTCGTGCATCCGGGACACGGAAACTATCACGCACGCTGGTCAATGCGCTGGCCTGGCACATGAAGGATATACCGGATTATGATGCCAATGACCCGCACGTGGGACTTGTTCATCGCATCGATAAAGATACTTCAGGCTTACTGGTGATTGCCAAGACACCGGATGCCAAAACAAATCTGGGAATTCAATTTTTTAATAAGACTACCAAACGCAAATATCGTGCTTTGGTGTGGGGTGTTATGGAACAGGATGAAGGAACGATTGTCGGTAATATTGCCCGTAATCCGAGAGACCGGATGCAAATGGCGGTGATGTCCGATCCGACAGTGGGCAAACATGCCGTTACACACTACCGCGTACTGGAAAGACTGGGATACGTAACCCTTGTGGAATGTATACTTGAGACAGGACGTACTCATCAGATTCGTGTCCACATGAAACATATCGGTCATGTGTTGTTCAATGACGAACGCTATGGCGGTCATGAGATACTGAAAGGAACCCATTTTAGTAAATACAAACAGTTTGTAAATAATTGCTTTGACACTTGTCCCCGACAGGCTTTGCATGCTATGACATTGGGGTTTGTGCATCCCGTCACAGGTGAAGAGATGTATTTTACTTCCGAACTTCCGGATGACATGACCCGGCTTATCGAGAAGTGGAGAGGCTATATAAGTAATAGAGAATTAGAATGAAACGCAACATCGCTATCGTAGCAGGAGGAGATACCTCTGAAATCGTAGTTTCCCTGCGTAGCGCACAGGGTATTTATTCCTTTATTGATAAGGAAAAGTATAATTTGTATATCGTGGAGATGGAAGGCCGTCGCTGGGAAGTACAATTACCGGACGGAAACAAAGTGCCGGTGGATAGAAACGACTTTAGTTTACGAACGGAACGGAGAAGGTTGTGTTCGACTTTGCTTATATCACCATCCACGGTACGCCGGGTGAGGATGGCAGGCTGCAAGGCTATTTTGATATGATGCGTATTCCGTATTCCTGTTGTGGAGTGTTGGCGGCTGCCATTACTTATGACAAGTTTACCTGCAATCAATATCTGAAGGCTTTTGGAGTGCGCATTGCCGAATCATTGTTGTTGCGCCAAGGACAATCGGTTTCTGACGAGGAAGTAGTGGAAAAGATTGGCCTGCCTTGTTTTATCAAGCCTAGTCTGGGAGGTTCGAGTTTCGGAGTTACGAAAGTGAAGACAAAAGAACAAATACAACCGGCCATTGTTAAAGCTTTCGGAGAAGCGGAAGAGGTGATTGTTGAAGCGTTTATGGACGGAACGGAACTGACTTGCGGCTGTTATAAGACAAAAGAGAAGTCGGTCATCTTTCCACCTACGGAAGTAGTGACGCACAATGAGTTCTTTGATTATGATGCTAAATATAATGGACAGGTAGATGAAATCACTCCTGCGCGTATCTCGGATGAATTGACCAAACGCGTACAGATGCTGACTTCAGCTATCTATGATATATTAGGTTGTTCCGGCATTATCCGTGTAGATTACATTATAACTGCCGGTGAAAAACTGAATCTTCTCGAAGTAAACACTACTCCGGGAATGACTACTACCAGTTTTATTCCCCAGCAAGTGCGTGCAGCCGGACTGGATATAAAGGATGTGATGACTGATATTATTGAAAACAAGTTTTAAGTATTAAGTATCAAGTATAAAGTATTAACCATGCGGTTTGTACGCAGTCTAATACTTTATACTTATTACTTAATACTTGAGCACATAATACTTGAGACTTATGGATCTGACAGAGTTTAATGAAATTCGTCCTTACAATGATGAGGAACTTCCTCAAATCTTTGAGGAACTGATTGCCGATCCGGCTTTTCAGAAAGCTGCTACCGGTGCTATACCGAACGTTCCATTTGAACTTCTGGCGCAAAAAATGCGTGCCTGTAAGACTAAGCTTGATTTTCAGGAGGCATTTTGTTATGGCATTTTGTGGAAGATAGCGGCAGATCATACTGCCGGACTGACACTGGATCATACCGCCATACCGGATAAAAGTAAAGCTTATACGTATATATCGAATCATAGAGATATTATTCTTGATTCGGGCTTTCTCTCTATTTTGTTGATTGACCAGGGAATGGATACGGTAGAAATTGCGATTGGCGACAATTTGCTTATTTATCCCTGGATTAAGAAACTGGTGCGTGTCAATAAATCATTTATTGTACAGCGGGCGTTGACCATGCGGCAAATGTTGGAATCTTCAGCGCGTATGTCCCGTTATATGCATTACACCATTTCAGAGAAGAATCAGTCTATTTGGATTGCGCAGCGTGAAGGACGTGCAAAAGATTCGAATGACCGTACACAAGACAGTGTATTGAAAATGTTGGCAATGGGAGGTGAAGGCGATTTGATAGACCGCCTGATGGAAATGAATATTGCTCCGCTTGCTATTTCATACGAATATGATCCGTGTGATTTTCTGAAAGCGCAAGAGTTTCAGCTGAAGAGAGACATCGAAGGATATAAAAAGACGACACAGGACGATTTGATTAATATGCAGACAGGTCTTTTCGGATATAAAGGAAGGGTACATTTTCAGGTTGCTCCTTGTTTGAATGATGACTTGCAAGGCTTGGACCGTTCGTTGCCGAAACCGGATTTGTTTGCCCGAATTTCTGCTTGTCTTGATCGCCGCATCCATCGTAATTACCGGATATATCCGGGAAATTATGTGGCGTATGATTGGCTGAATGGCACAACGGAATTCGTGTCCAATTACACGGAAGAAGAGAAACAGCAGTTTATGAACTATATTGAACAACAATTGGCAAAGATCAAGATTCCGAATAAGGATGAAGACTTTTTGCGTGAGAAGTTGTTATTAATGTATTCCAATCCGTTAGTTAATTATTTAGCAGCTTGCCGATGAAAAGAAGAAAATTACATGTTGTTTGGTTGTGGGGATTGCTTTTCCTGATGACTGCCTGTGGAGATGATGACTATTATTATCCTTCGGTGAAACTGGAATTTGTGACTGTAGAGGCCGGAGAAGACGGTCGTATACAAACGCTTATTCCTGATAAGGGAGAAGTCTTGACTGTTTCGGAAGACCGTACGGGTTCTACTATCTCTCCAAACACTTCCAGACGTGTGATGAGTAACTATGAGGTGCTTTCCGGTGAGAACACTGCTACTATATATTCTTTGCAATCGCTCATAACGCCGGTACCTAAACCGGAAGATGATCCGATTTACAAGGACGGTATAAAGCTAGATCCGGTAGAGATGGTCAGTATCTGGCTTGGAAGGGATTATCTGAATATGATTTTGAATCTCAAGGTCAGTACGGGCAAGGGACATGTTTTCGGTATAGTGGAAGATGTGTCCGAACTTAAAACAAATGGCATTGTGAATATGTTGTTATACCATGATGCGAACAGTGATGGAGAATACTATAATCGGCGTGCTTACATTTCTGTTCCTTTGGCGCAATATATAGATGAAGAGAATCCGGGTCGGACGATAAAGGTAAAGTTTAAATATTATACGTACGATAAGGATGGTTCTCCGATAGAATCTGATAAGTACTGTGATCCTGGGTTTGACTATACTCCGGGACAGAATTGAATAATGGAGTGTATATGTTTAAATTGAATCAATTAATCGTGGGAATATTTTTATTTCTCTCTTCCCTTTTCTCTTGTCAGCAGAAAGGGGATTTTCAATCAATGAATGTAGAGGAGTTTGATTCTCTTATTCAGAATGAGGATATACAACGTCTGGATGTTCGTACACTTGCGGAATATTCGGAGGGGCATATCACGAAGACGATTAACATCAATGTGATGGATGACTCTTTTGCTTCAATGGCTGATTCTTTGTTGCAAAAAGACAAACCGGTGGCTGTATATTGTCGACAGTGGAAAACGAAGCAAGAAGGCTGCGGCAATTTGAGCGAGAAGGGATATAAAGTCTTTGAGTTGATAAGGGATTTAATTCCTGGCAGGAAGCAGGTAAAGAAATAGAGAAATAAAGTGCTGATTTATCAGCACTTTATTTTTTGGGGTTATTTCAGTCCTTCCAATAACCTTTTCAGAACGACAGTTGCCGAGATTTCACGGTTGGCAGCTTCCGGAATCACAATAGATTGCGGACTTTCAATGACATCGTCTGTCACAATCATATTTCTACGAACCGGAAGACAATGCATGAAATAAGCATTGTTGGTAACTGCCATTTGGCGGTCGCTGACAGTCCAATCACGATCTTTGCTTAATATCTGTCCATAGTTGTCGCCAGAATAAGCAGCCCAGTTCTTGGCATATATGAAGTCGGCTCCTTCGAAAGCCTTCATCTGGTCATATTCTACTTTTGCATTACCTACAAATTGCGGATCAAGCTCATAACCTTCGGGATGAGTGATGACAAATTCGTAATCCGTTGCATTCATCCATTCAGCAAAGGAATTAGGAACAGCCTGTGGCAATGGACGTGGATGAGGAGCCAGGTCATAACTACTTTGGGACGTACTGTTTTCTTGTATTCCTCGATGGTAATCAGGTCGGCAAAGCTCTGCAATGGGTGGCGTGTTGCCGCTTCCATCGAAAAGACAGGACGTCCGGAGTATTGGATGAATTGATTGATAATAGTTTCCTGATAGTCAAAGTCACGGTCTTCAAAACGGGCAAAAGAGCGTACTCCAATGATATCACAATAGCATCCCATAACCGGAATGGCTTCTAATATATGTTCCGGTTTATCACCATCCATAATTACGCCACGTTCAGTTTCCAATTTCCATGCACCTTGATTGATATCCAGTACCATTACATTCATTCCCAAATTGATAGCAGCTTTCTGTGTGCTGAGGCGGGTACGTAACTAGAGTTGAAGAAGATCATCATTAAAGTCTTGTTTCGTCCCAGTTCTACATATTTGAAGTGCTCTTTTTAATTTCGAATGCTTCTGCAAGGCTGATTTTAAATCGCCAATGTCCTGTACACAAGTAAATTTCTTCATATCATTTATTTTT
>ENA-OQDE01000067-OQDE01000067.1-human-gut-metagenome-genome-assembly--contig:-NODE-67-length-60696-cov-27.802556_pt1 | contig 60696 bp, 78 predicted proteins | sample MGYA00242768_ERZ504595 | MGnify/ENA primary metagenome ERZ504595 (study PRJEB26092, sample SAMD00036307) | human gut metagenome | host: Homo sapiens | study: EMG produced TPA metagenomics assembly of...
CCGCCGAGCGCCATGTCCGCCGCGAGCGGCTCGCCGCTCGGCAGCACGGGAATGAAGCTCGTGGGGATGACCATGCTCGCCGACGGCGGAAAGAGCTGCGGCAGCGGCATCAGCGACCAGGCGAACCCACCACGAGCTGCGCGGCGAGCGGGCAGAAGATGCCCGCGAGCATGCCGAGCCGCGCCGTGAGGAAGAGCCTGCGGGGATCATCCACGCCGCGGTCACCGTGTTGGCGAGCGCGCAGAGGAGCATCGTGAGCGTGCCCGCGGCCGTGAGACCCTGCGAGGAGAACGCCGATCCCGCGAGGTAGATGCCGAAGACCACGAGGTTCGAGAGCGTGCAAAGAGCAAGGCACCAGAGCGCCTTGGCCCACCAGGCGCGCCCGAGCGGGAAGCCCAGGCCCAGAAGCCCCCGCATCCGCGTGCGAGCGTCCGCCCGTGCGACGCACGCCACCACGAGCGATAGAGACACGGGCAGGAAGAGCGCGTACCAGTAGTTCCACGCACTAAAGATCTGCACGCCCCGGTAGGCATCGCGCCGAGCAGCGGCATCGGCAGCGCCATGAGCACGGCCAGGCGAACCGGTGCCGCGTGGCGCGACTTCAGGGCCTCGGCGCGCAGGCCCGCGAGCAGGCCGCCTTTCTCGCCCGTCATGCCGCCACCTCCCCGCGTGCTCGTCGCCCTTCCCGACAGAAGCTCATGAAGAGTTCCTCGAGGTCCTGCCCGGGCCGAAGCGCATCCTCGTAGGCGAGGCGCCCCCCGCAGATGATGCCGATGGTGTCCGCCATCTGCTGCACCTCGGAGAGGATGTGGCTCGAAACGATCACCGTCGTACCCGCCGCCGCGAAGGCGCGGATCTGGTCGCGCAGCTCCTCGATGCCGATGGGGTCGAGGCCGTTGGTAGGCTCGTCGAGCACGAGCAGGCGTGGCCGGGCGATCAGCGCCAGCGCGAGCCCCAGGCGCTGCCGCATGCCCATCGAGAAGCGCCCGGCGCGCTTCTTCCCGGTGTCCGCGAGGTCCACGGCGGCGAGCACCTCATCTATGCGGCTCTCGGGAAGGCCCAGCAGCGTGGTGCGCACGCGCAGGTTCTCGCGCGCGGTGAGGTTGGGGTAGAGCGGCGCCTCCTCGATGAGGCTGCCGATTGCGTAGAGGTCCTCGCGGCGCCAGGCGTGCCCGGCAAAGAGGATCTCCCCGGCCGTCGGCCGCAGCATCCCGCAGATCATCTTGAGCGTTGTCGACTTGCCGGCGCCGTTGGGACCGAGCAGCCCGTACACCTCGCCCTCGCGGATATGAAGGCTCACGTCGGCCACGGCGTCCTGCGCCTGGTCGCCGCGGCCGAAGCGCTTGGTGAGCCCGCGCGTCTCGAGCATGTAACCCATGGGTTTATCCTTTCTCTTCCGGGCGCGCGGGCCGAGCCACCGTGCCCGCACGCTTTACCTTTCGGGTTCACCATCCATGGTGGGGCGCGTTTCTAACGAAGCCGTAACGGCCGTTGGGTTCTTTTAGCGCCAACCCTTCTCGACCCGCACATCATGATTAATTCGCTTAAGGCAACAACTTTCCCGATCGATGTAATCACCGAATCAAAACGTGTACATCAGCCATCAAAGATGCCGAAAAATGTCATATTTGGAGCTGATGTACACAAATGCAGAATCCCGCACAACCCAGTAGCATCCTCCATATGTCTGGACACTCTATGCTCGCGCTGGATAGACATCGCCGGAACGGGTATAGTATCGAAAGTTTTGTCGTTAACCAGCGGGGGAGTCCTGTGGGCATCAAAAAGAAGATCAAAAAGGAGCTTATCGGCACTTCCGATTACCCGTCGAATAAGATCTTTACGATCTCCAATTTCATCACCTTTACGCGCCTGATCCTCACCCTGGTGTTTCTGTACCTGTTTGTGACGGATAACAACCGCGTCATCGCCATTGTTATCTACGCCGTTGCCGCCTCCACCGACTGGATGGACGGTCAGATCGCCCGCATGACTAAGACGGTCTCGTGGCTCGGCAAGGTCATGGATCCCATTTGTGACCGTGCGCTGCTGTTCACCGGCGTACTTGGGCTGGTAGTCCGCGGAGAGCTGCCCATCTGGGTCTGCGTGCTCATTATTGGCCGCGACATCTATCTGGCATCGGCACGCTTATCGTGCGTCATTATCACCGTCGCCCCATCGATGTCGTCTTTCCCGGAAAGATTGCCACTGCGCTGCTCATGACCGGATTCTCGCTCATGCTGCTCGGGTTCCCCGTTGTTGACGGCCTGCACCTTTTACCTTCGACCCTCACGGCCTTCCCGGGTCTCAACGGAAGCTCGGTGCCTCTCGGCATTTTCTTTGTGTACGACGGCGTGATCTTCTCCATGCTCACCGCTGTCATCTACTCCATTAAGGGCGGAGCGGCCATTAAACAGGCTCTCGCGCATCCCGAGGACGAGGACATCGACTTTCTGAACCCCGAAATCGAAGACTGATTCGTTGGGGTATGATTACGTACGGTTCATTATTTGCGGCTCGTTCGCGATAAGTTAGGGGTTGTCATGGACAACATGGTTAACAATATGCCTCAGAATGATAAGACTGCTGACGCTACCTGCGTATTCCGCGTGCCTTCAAGCGACGTCACCGTTCCCGACCTCATGGCCAACGTGCGCATCACCGCCCCCGTTCTGTCCATCGTCAAGGGTCCGCAGACTGGTGCCGCCTTTGAGCTCGAGGACGATGTGACCACCATCGGCCGCGATCCTGCGAACGGCATCTTCCTCAATGACATGACCGTTTCGCGCAGCCACGCGCGCATTATCCGCGAGGGCTTCGGCGCTCGCATCGAGGACCTGGGCTCGCTCAATGGCACCTGGGTCGACGGTGCCATCGTCAATGCAGCCCCGCTGCACGACGGTTCTTCCGTCCAGATCGGTACGTTTACGCTCATCTACCACGAGAGCACGCCGGAGCGCATCGAAACCGGTGAGTAGGGCATGGCCGAACGCAACTATCTGAGTATCGGCCAAGTCGTCAACTTACTTCGAGGCGCATACCCCGATCTTTCGAACTCAAAAATTAGATTTCTAGAAGATGAGGGCTCATTACCCCTCATCGTACGCCTAAGGGATACCGTCAGTACTCTAAGGAGGACGTTGATCGCCTGGAGGTCATCCTGCACTTGCAGAAGACCCGCTACATGCCGCTCAACGTGATTAAGCAGCGCTTGGAAAACGCCACGGACCTGTCAACGCTCGCCTACGAGGTGGGCTTGCTGTCCGATGTTCCGCTTAAGACGGAGCCCAAGGAGACTAAGCAAAAGCTGCATCCCATCGAGACCATTCCCGATATGCTGGGCGTCGAGATCTCGTTTATCCGCTCGCTCGCCGAGAACGACCTCATTCGCATCATCAAGAGTCCGCAGAACCGTGAGCTCGTCGATGGTCGCGATTTTCCGATCATCCGCTACTGCTCCGAGCTGTCACGCTTCCATATCGAGCCGCGCAACCTGCGTCAGTACGTGTCTTCCGCCAACCGCGAATCCTCGATGTTTGAGCAAGTGCTCGTAAGCATGCTCGGCATGGACACCTCCGATGACGAGCGCGACGCCAAGCTCGAGCGTGCGTTTAAGAAGCTTCACGACCTGACGGAGGGTGTGCACACTGCGCTGCTCAAGAACCGCGTTTTTGAGTCGCTCAATGCCGTGGTCGAGGACGCCGACATCGATGCACTCGATGAGGAAATCACTCGCTCCGAGTCCACCAAAGCCAAAAACGAAGAGATAGCCACGCCGGCTTCGCACGAGGATTCTCTCGTAAAGCCGCTCAAGGTCGTCGCCCCTTCGCACTCCGGCACCGCCACGGAGGGCAAATAACCGCTGCCGCTTATCCGGCAACCCATTGAAAGGTCATGCAATGTACGACTTCGAATCTCAAATCGTCGACATCCCCGACTATCCCGAGCCCGGAGTCATCTTTAAAGACATCACGCCGCTCTTTGGCAATCCCGAGGCGCTCAAAGCCATGACCGATACCCTCGCCGAGCACTTTGCCGGCATGGGAATCACCAAGGTCGTGGGTCCCGAGGCTCGCGGCTTTATGGTTGGCGTACCGGTGGCTGTAGCCCTTGGCGCCGGCTTTGTTCCCGCACGTAAACCGGGCAAGCTGCCGCGCGAGACCGTAAGCCAGAGCTACGAGCTCGAGTACGGCACCGATTCAATTGAGATCCATGCCGACGCTATCAGCTCTAAAGATACCGTGTTGATTCTGGACGACTTGGTCGCGACGGGCGGAACCGTCGAGGCAACAGGTAAACTGGTGCGAGATATGGGCGCAAAGCTTATCGGTTACGGTTGTATACTTGAGCTTGCGTTTCTCAACCCGCGCGAGAAGCTCACGCCGTCTGATGACGATGTGGAGCTCTTTAGCCTGGTGACGGTAGCTAGCCGTTACCCTTAGTTACTGGAAAGGAAGCTACATGCGCACAGCAAACACGCACAAAAATATGGCACGCTGCGCTGCTACGGCAACCCTCGCTTGTGTTTTGGGCTTGGGCCTCGCGGCTCCTGCCTACGCCGATACCGCATCCGACCTTGCCGCTGCTCGTACGAAACTCGAGCAGATCGGCACCCAAACCCAGCAGATTTACGATGAGCTTGCCACGCAGACGCAGGCGCTCGATCAGACTGCCGGCGAGATCACGCAAAAGCAGCAGGAGATCGCCGATGGTCAGGCCAAGCTCTCGACCTATGTCGCCGGCGAGTACAAAACCGGCGGTCTGAGCCTGCTTCAGGTTTTGACGGGTGTCGATGATCTGAGCGATATGCTCAACCGTCTGTTCTACTACGGCAAAGTTTCCGATAAGCAAGCTCAGACCATTCAAGAGGTCAAGGAGCTTAAGCAGCAGCTCACCGATAAGCAGGCCGAGCAGGAGAAGAACGTCGCCGCGACGCAAAAGAAGGTCGACGAGCTCAATGCCCAGCAGGCTGAGGCTCAGAGTGTCGTGAACTCCCTGGATTCGCAGCTGCAGGCCGAGCTCGCTGCCGAGGCCGAGGCCAACGCTGCGCTGCAGGCTGGCATTAATGCTAGCACCGCCGAAAAGGCCACGGTGAGCAACGACACCGCCGGTACGACCGAGAACACCAACAATGGCGGCCAGACCAACAATAACAACAACCAGGGCGGCAACACGCCGGCTCCCGCACCGCAGCCTGCCCCCACGCCCGCTCCGCTCCCACGCCTTCGGCACCGAGTCAGTCTGTTGATGGTGGCTCCGTTGTTTCGCGCGCCTACAGCAAGCTCGGCTATGCGTATTCTTGGGGCGGCATTGGACCGAACAGCTTTGACTGCTCCGGTTTTGTAAGCTATTGCCTCACGGGACGCTACTGCCGTCTGGGCACCACGGTCGACTTCATGGGTTGGACCCGTGTGTCCGATCCGCAACCCGGCGATGTTGTGGTTAACTCCTACCATACCGGCATTTATATCGGTAATGGTCAGATGATCCATGCTTCCGACTACAAAACGGGCGTCATCATCAGCTCCGTTGCCGCCGGCATGAACAACAACTATATCTTCGTGCGCTACTAAGTCATCTTACACAGCGTGTGAATGTGGACCTCGTGGCTTAAAGTCGCGAGGTCTATTCTTTTGTCTCTAATCTTGTACGGCTATCTAGTATTCAAAACTAGATAGCCGTACATTCGGTTTGCAAGAAGGCTATAATTGTTGAGGAACAATTAGAAAGGACCCTCTATGAGCTGGGCACTTATCTCAGATTCAAGCTGTAACCTCCGCGATTGGCAACCGACCGCGCCCCATACCACCTTTGCATTTGCGCCCCTCAAAATTCGAGTGGGGGAGCGTGAATTCGTCGATGACCTTTCGCTTGATGTACATGAGCTCAACTGCGCTGTTCAGGCGGAGACGAACACTTCTTCGAGCGCTTGTCCCAGCGTAGGGGAGTGGGCCGAGCTCTTCAAATTGGCCGACAAGACCATCTGCATGCCGATCTCTGAGGGCGTGTCGGGCAGCTACAACGCGGCAGCCACGGCTCGCGATATGGTTCTTGCCGAGGAGCCCGACCGACAGATTCATCTAGTCAATTCACGCGCAGCTGGCGGCAAAATGGATCTCATTTTCTTGCTGTTCGACCGCTATCTTGTAAGCAACCCGGATGTCTCATTCGAGGATGCTTGCGCATACTTCGATAGCCTTGAACAGAACAGCAAAATCCTCTTCAGTTTGTGCAATTACGAAAACCTCGCCAAAGCCGGACGTATCCCTAAGGCAGCCGGCGTCATTGCCAACAAGCTCAATATCCGCATTTTGGGCACGGCGAGCGAGGCCGGTAAAATCGAACTCGTCGGGCACACGCGTGGCGAAAAGAAGATGCTCAACAAGATCATCGACACCATGGAAGCCGAGGGTTTTACGGGCGGCGAGGTCATCATCGATCACGTTGAGAACGAAGCTGGAGCCAGGCGCTTACTGACCGCATAGTCGAGCATTGGCCCGGCTCCAAGACCATCATCATGCCCTGCAACGGCCTGGATTCCTATTACGCCGAGATGCACGGCCTCATCATCGGCTACGGCATGGGCGTAGCTTCGGGCAAGTAAAGTCCAACCAAGCAAAAATATGGGCGGGACAAAGAGACAGATGGCTCTTTGCCCCGCCCGTTTTACACGTCGCTAGCTATTAAACCCATTAAACTTTAGATAGCTCATCAGGTACGCCTTCGAAACGAAGGATGAAACTGCACTGCGCACAAGCAGCGACTCACGCGTTACCTGATGCGCCGTATCGGGAACCGGCGTCTGCTCAACGGAAAACGCCGAACGAATCGATGCCTCGAGCTGATCGACCACATAATCGAAGGCAGTCGGGGCATCGTAGCTCAAACGCTGAATGTTGAAGAGTGCCTGCACCGCAGCAATAGGTAGCACCTGTTTAAAGAGGCAGATAGCGATCAGGCGGGCAATCTGCTCGCGGCCATATTGCTTTTTGACCGGAGCAGGCACCAGGCCGACCTTAACGTAGTTATTGATCATCGATGGCGTAATGACAGGGTGCTCAACGCAAATGGACAGCGGCTCCATCCACAGCGCAACATACTCAATGACCTGGTCGCGGTAGAGCGTCACATTGGGCAACTGGTCATAGCGCGACAGACTCAACGTATTGAGTTTGCACACGATTTCGGACTGAATAAATGCATCGGGCAGCACAGTGGGCTGAATATCCTCAGGCTTAATACTGACCGACGAATCGGACATCGGAATAACGTGTTTAACGTGGTTCATAAAGGTCCTCCGTTCATTTTCTATATTGTATTCTAGGTTATCTAGTTTTGCATACCACATAGCCGGCAAGTAAAAGTGGTTGGACAACACATTGATGCATCGTCCAACCACTTTGTTTGAATATAGCAACCTTACATAAGATATATTATCGTACTTATCCGCGGAGAAACGCGTATGCGCTCGTTGCTGCTATGGCTCCGTCAGAAACGGCGGTCACAACCTGACGTAAGCGTTTGGAACGGATGTCGCCAGCAGCAAATAGACCTGGCGTGCGGGTCGCCATGGATTCATCAGTCAGAATGCCGCCATCAGGCGCCAGATCGACTAGATGCTCAACAAGCTCGGTATGGGGTTGCGTGCCGGTAAAGACAAAAATGCCAAACGAGCCAGGATCAAAGGTCTCGGCATGCGTCTTACTGCTTGCATTGTCCTTGAACGAAATTGTCGTGGGCATCGCTTCACCAGAAAGCTCAACAATACTAGTTTGGTACCTAACTGTAATATTGTCCTTTTCGAGTACTTTCTGAACAACACCATCAGGTGCACGGAACTGATCGCGACGCAAGACGATGGTCACGCTGCTGGCGATTTCTGACAAGAACAGGGCTTCCTCACAGGCAGCATTGCCGCCGCCAATGACAAAAACCTGCTTGCCACGGAAGAACATGCCGTCACACGTCGCGCAATACGAAACGCCACGACCGCGATACGTATCCTCGCCAGCGAAACCAGCAGATCGCGGCGTGGCACCCATGCAAGCGATAACGCTCGAGGCAAGCGTATCGCCCATATCGTGATGCACCGTAAACAGCGCTGCATCGGCATCGTAATCGATACCCGTAACCATGCTCCATGTAACCTGCGCTCCCAGCCCCTCTGCATGTTGCTGAAAACGCTCGCCGAGTTCGGCGCCACTCAAGAGCGGAATGCCCGGATAGTTCTCGACTTCATTGGTCGTGGCGATCTGTCCACCCGACATGCCCTGCTCAATCACGGTCGTCGTCAGGTTGGCACGCGCAGCGTAAATGGCGGCAGCATAGCCCGCGGGGCCTCCACCGATAATCGCAACATCAATCGGCTGATCGGTAGTCATGAAGCGTCCTTTCGTCGAAACGTTGTCGTTCTTTGCGCTCATACCCAAATTTACGTGAACATGACACTCATGCACTACAATGATAAATCGCGTAACAAAGCTGAAGGGGAGTTATCGATGGATCAAACGCAGACGAGCAATAGCGCTCCCCTGCCCATGCAAGTCACTCCCCAACCGGAGCAAATGACCGTTTCACCTACACAAAAACCCCTGGTAACCATTGTGCACGCATCGGTTGGATCGGGCCACAAAGCCGCCGCCAACGCGATTGCACAAGCATTTGACCTTATCCGCGGCACCAAGGGAATCCCTGAGGATATTGAAATTGAAGTGCTCGATATCCTTGATTTTGGACGTATTAAATTCGACGGCAATAAGACCGCGGCTTCTTTTACGGGAGCCACACGCCCTATTTACGACCTGACCTGGCGATATACGCTTACAGGACATCTGCTCTGGGGCGGCGGCACAGCATGGTCACGAATTATGTTCCCCGCCTTCAACGAATACGTCCGGACCCGCAGGCCCATAGCCGTGGTCGCAACACACATTACGGCGGCCAACGTCGCTGTGGGCGCCCGCGTCATCACGGGTATCGATTACCCGGTCATCTGCGTGCCGACCGATTACGAAGTCGAAGGCTTTTGGCCCCACAAGGACACCGATCTATTCTGTGTAGCCAACGAGTTTATGGCCGAAACGCTGCGCCCGCGCAAGGTTCCCGAGTCAAAGATCCGCATAACGGGCATCCCCATCCGAGCCGGTTTCGATTCAGATTACAAACGCGAAGATGAGCTCAGCAAGTTCAATCTCCCCATAGACAAAACCGTCGTATTGGTGATGGCTGGTGCCAGTTTACCCCAACCATACGTGCGTTTCCGCGCCGCGATGGACCACACGCTCCCCTTCTTACGCAGCTTTGAGGACATGCACTTTGTCTTTTTACCGGGCAAGGATAAAGAATACGCCACCCGACTCAAGACGCTCTTCGACGCCATGAAGCTCGAAAACGTCACGGTTCTAGACTACGTGGACGACATGGCGGCCCTCATGCACGGCTGCGACCTGGCAATTCTCAAATCGGGCGGACTCACCGTCACCGAGTGCCTGTGCGCGCATCTGCCGATGATCCTGCTGGGCAAGTCCTATGGCCAGGAAAAGGCCAACACCACCATGCTCACCGGCATGGGCGCCAGCATGCATGTCACCACCGCACGAGAGCTCATCGTTACCCTACGTCACTTGCACGACCATCCCGAATCACTCAAAGCCCTACTCATCAACGGCGAAGTACTACGCCGCCCCCACGCAGCCGAAGACATAGCCATCGCAACCATGGAGCTCGTAGGCAAACCCCAAAAGCGCAAACGAGCCTTCTGCCGCTTCTACTGGGGCGGAAAACCCGCGCATATCCGCTAGCGTCTTTATGTCCGCTTACCTGCGGGAGGCCCCTATATATCATCCCATGCTCAAACATTCTCGCTTCGCTGCGAAACTGCGCGTGGGACGATATATAGGCTCCCGCAGGTAAGCTGCGTTTACGTACTAGCAGCTATACCAGATTCCCCTCCAGTAGAATCTGCAAAGGGGAACCAGAAAATATAAATACAGTAAGTCGATACGACAAAGGAGGCGTCCTTTTATCGCATCGACTTACTAGAAAAGTAAATATTGTTTCAAGCGAGTAACCGCCCGCCTGCCTCTCACACATATCGTTCCACGCGCAGTTTCGCAGCGAGCGAAGCGACGCGAGAATGTTTGAGCATGGAATGATATAGGTAAGCCCCGGGCGGGAGGGATACGAGCGCCCTAGCGATGCCGCTGGAGCCGAAGCCTCCTTTGCCTCGGTCGGTTTCGTCTAGTTCTTCTACTTCTATGAGGTTGACCGTGGGGACTTCTTGGATGACGAGTTGGGCTATGCGGTCGCCTTTGTTGATTTGGATGTTGTTTGAGGGGTCCAGGTTGATGAGGATAACCTTGAGTTCTCCTCGGTAGTGGCGTCGATGAGGCCCGGCGTGTTGACTATAGACAGGCCCTGCTTGATGGCCAAGCCGCTGCGGGGCTGGACAAAGCCGGCGTAGCCGTCGGGCAGGGCGATGGCCAACCCAGTAGAGACCAGACGGCGTTCGAAGGGCTTCAGGACGCAGTCCTCGTTGGAGCGCAGATCCAAGCCGGCATCGGTGGGATGGGCGTATTTGGGAAGCTCGACGGTGGGATCGAGACGCTTTATGTTGAGGGTAATGTTGGACATGGAATCACCTTAGCTTGTCGAGCTCTTGCAGAAACTCATCGACGTCTTTGAAATCGCGGTAGACCGAGGCAAAGCGGATGTACGCCACCTTGTCGATCTTGGCCAAGCGTTTGAGCACCATGTCACCCAACTCATGCGACGTGACGGCCGTCAGCGTGCGAGAGCGCAGCTCGACCTCAATGTCGTCGATAATCTCATTGAGCTTCTTAGTGTCGATATCACGCTTGATGGTGGCGCGCATCAAGCCGACGAGCAGCTTATTGCGATCGAACCGCTGCTTGGTTCCGTCCGACTTAATGACCTCGATTGGGTCTTCGCATCGCTCGAACGTTGTAAAGCGGTAGTTACACGAGCAACATTCGCGACGGCGCTTAATGGTGTTATTTGACTCCTGCATACGGGAATCAACGACGCGGGTATGTGCCTTGCCGCATTTGGGACAGCGCATGGTACCTCCTTTTAAACGATAACAAGGGTACCATGCGCAGCGCAATAATGATTACGAACGAGCAGGAACCTTAAGATGCGCACCGGCGGCGAGCGAACCATGCTCCAGATGATTGACGTTACGGATCATGTCGGAAGTCTCTTGCGTGGAAAGGCCTTCGATTGGATATTCCTCGGCAAGCGACCAAAGAGAATCGCCAGACTGAACGCGAATGGTCTCGTAGGTAACGTTGGAAACAGACTCGGCATACGCGGCGTGACGAGCGCTAAAGACCGACGTAGCGAGGACAAAGAAGAGCGTGAGCGCAACGGCAACGGCGACAATCGTCGAAACCTTCAGGGCAACGCGGGGCGGCGCGACTACAGCCTGCTGATTGCGAGCAGGCTTTACAGTCAAAGGCTGAAAGCCGGAGCGGCCACCCTGAACAACCGTAAAAGTGGGTTCTGCAGGCGTCTCGAGCTTAAGGGCGAGGTTTCCCTGGACCATATTCGTTGCGTTCATCATGTTCTCCTCTCGCGTGTTTTGCTGAGAACAGTTTTATCAAGCCGCGCGGACAAAAATGTCTAGCGCGAGAACGAATGTTCGGTTATTATTATCTTCGAACAGTTGTTCCTGTCAAGCAAAATTCGAACATTTGTTTGACATTGGTAGAGAGGATGCCCTGATGGCTCGCAAAATTACCAAGCGTCAGCAGCAAATTTACGACTTCATCAAGGAATATCAGCAGGAGAAGGGTTATCCGCCCAGCGTGCGCGAGATGGCTTCTGCCGTGGGCCTTTCCTCCCCCAGCACCGTGCACGCCCATCTATCTGCTCTGGAGGCGCGCGGGCTACTCAAGCGCGATGCCACCAAACCGCGCGCCCTGGAACTCTTTAACGAGGACGGTTCCTCTGTCTCAATTTCTAAATCTGACGAGCCCACCGCACCTCGCGGAACGGTCTCGCTACCGCTCGTTGGTCGCGTTGCGGCTGGGATTCCCATTCTGGCCGAGCAGAATATCGAAGACACTTTTACTATCCCGACCGAAATCGCCACCGATCAGGGTTCCTTTATCCTTGAGGTGCATGGGAGCTCAATGATCAATGTCGGCATCTTCAATGGCGATTACATCATCGTCCGTGAACAAAAGAGTGCCATGAACGGCGAAATTGTCGTGGCCATGATTGATGGTTCAGCGACCGTCAAGACGTTCTACAAGGAGCAGGGACGCGTACGCCTGCAGCCCGAGAATGACACCATGGAGCCTATCTATGCAACGAATCCCGTTATCTTGGGCAAAGTCGTCGGCTTGATGCGCCGGTTCTCGTAATGCAAAAACGCATCACTATCTTTGATACCGTCCGCGGGTTTACGATGATTTCAATGGCAGGTTTTCACGCTTGCTACGATCTCGCCTACCTGTACGACTGGGATATGCCCTGGTTTACCCAGACCGTCTTTCAAGACATCTGGCGCGCAGCATCAGCTGGATATTTTTGTTTATCGCGGGTTGGATGTGCACGCTCTCACGCAACAATGCTAAACGAGCGGCCAAGTACGCAGCCGCAGCTTTGGTCGTCTGGATCGCAACAACGCTCGTATCGGTCGACGATTCAGTGAACTTTGGCATCATTTATTGCATGGCGGCGTGTACCGCTGTGGCAGCCGTAACACGACCGATGCTTCAGAAAGTGCCCAGCACGTGGGGCATTGCGATATGCCTCGCTCTCTTCGCAGCGACATGGGGCATCCCGAAATCGACCTATTCATTCCCCTATTTGGCGTGGCTAGGATTTCCCGACCCCTGGTTCGTTTCAGGCGACTATTATCCAATCATCCCGTTCATATTCATGTATCTCACAGGATACTTTGCTGCGCGTACCGCTCAAAGATGTGAACATCCCGCCCCAAGCTGGGCCTACGCCAATCCCGTCCCGGCGCTCGCCAGCCTTGGACGTCATGCACTCCCCTTTTATCTGCTGCATCAGCCCATCATTCTGGGCATTTTGGAGCTCGTCTACTCGGTGCGATAACGCTCGAGCCGCGGCGCGATACGGGCCGGCAGCTTCGCCACAATACGAACGCCGTCCTCAAGATATTCCTCGTGCAAAAGGGTTCCCTGCTCATGCACCAGCGTGATGAGGCGCCCTCGCGATACGGGATATCAGCAGAAAGCAACACATCGGTAGCAGCCGCCTCACGAGCAATACGGTCGACGAGATCGTCGAGTCCCTCGCCCGTCTGGGCCGAGAACAGCACGGCCTCTGGATAGCGACGACGGAAGCTCAATCGATCAACGCTATCGAGAAGATCGATTTTATTGAATACGGTAAGCGTTAAACGCTCTCCAGCGCCGATCTCATCAAGCACGCGGTCAACAGCCTCCAGCTGCCGTTCATAGTCCTCGTCAGACGCATCTACGACTTTGAGAATTAAATCGGCACCCAACACCTCGGACAGCGTCGATTTAAAGGCATCGACCAAACCATGCGGTAGCTTTTGAATAAAGCCGACGGTATCGGTAATCGTCATGCCGCGACCGCCGGGCAGGCGATACGAACGCGTCGTCGGGTCGAGCGTAGCAAACAGCTTGTCCTGCGAAAGTACCGTAGAGCCGGTCAGGCGATTGAGCAACGTCGATTTACCGGCATTGGTATAACCGGCTAACGCGACGCGAAACGCCGGTGACTCAATGCGGCTCTTGGACTGGACATCGCGACGCTGTTCAACCTGCTTAAGCTCACGACGAAGCGCGGCAATCTTGTTGCGAATCAAGCGACGGTCGACCTCGAGCTGACTTTCACCCTGTCCAAAGCGTGAGCCGATGCCACCGCGCGTCTGCTCCTTGGCAAGATGGCTCCACATGCCGCGCAGGCGAGGTAACAGATATTGAAGCTGTGCCAGCTGTACCTGCAGGCGTCCCTCACGCGTCTGAGCATGCAGGCCAAAGATATCCAGGATCAGTGCTGTACGATCGATAATTTTTACCGGCTCGCCCACGGCCTTCTCCAAATAAGATTGTTGCGAAGGCGTAAGGTCATCGTCAAAAATAACGACATCGGCATCCATGCGATGCACCAGGCCGCACAACTCTTCAACCTTACCGGAACCGATAAACGATTTAGGATATGGCTTTACCAAACGCTGTGACAAGCGTGCCACACACTGGGCACCAGCCGTGTGGGCAAGACGCTCCAGCTCATCGAGCGAGCGATCGAGCGGCCATGCATTGTCGCGCCATTCAACACCAACCAAAATGGCACGCTCGGGCTCGGGTGCCGTGGGAACAAGGGGAAAACGGGCCATTAGACAGCCTCAATACGATGCAGGATATCCTCAACGACCTCATCGATCGTACATTCATCCATATCAAACCACACGATACGGTCATCGCGTTTAAACCACGAAAGCTGACGCTTGGCATAGCGACGCGAACGCATCTTGATGAGTTCGCGAGCCTCATCCATAGAAATCACGCCGTTAAAGGCATCGATAATCTCTTTATAGCCAATCGCCTGCATCGAAGTCAGGGCATCTGCCAGCCCCTGGTCCATAAGACCGCGAACCTCATCGACAAGGCCCTGCTCAAACATCAGATCGACGCGCAGGTTAATGCGCTCGTAGAGCATCTCGCGATTACGCGTCAGACCAAACCACAAAGCGTGATAATGCTCGCGCGGAACACTAAACTGCGACTTTTGCTGCGCGTAGGACACTCCATCATCGTGCATTTCGAGAGCGCGAATCACGCGGCGAACATTATGGGGGTGGATGACCGCAGCGGACTCGGGGTCGCGCTCGGCAAGCAGGGCATGCAGTCCCTCCTCGCCAATACGCTCGGCAAGCTCCTGATAGCCCGCACGGCGATCGTCCTCAAGTTCACCCGAGGGAAAGTCCATCTCATCGAGGGCGGCCTTGAGATACAGCCCCGTACCCCCGCAAAACACCGGCAGGCGGCCCTCGCCAAGCAAGCGCTCAACATGCGCGCGAGCGTCAGCCTGATAAAGCGCAGCAGAATATGCCACACCCGGCTCTACAATGTCGACGAGACGCAGCGGCGCCGTACACTCATCGGGCGCCATCTTTGCGGTACCGATATCCATGCCGCGATAGATTTGCATCGCATCGCACGACAGCACTTCGGACGAAAGACGAGCTGCCAAACGATCGGCAACATCGCTCTTACCAACCGCCGTCGGACCGACGATCGCAACGGCGGAAAGACCTGCCCCGGGAGCAACCATTAGCGCGGCTCGCCCACAACGGAGCCAGACAAATACCAGGTCTTGGCAACGTCAACGTCAACATCAACGATCTTGCCAACAAGCTGGTCGATGCTGTAACCCTCTGGGATAGGCGCATGCACGGTCTGATTCTTGGGACTCTTGCCCAGTAGCACCGCGTCATTCTTTTTGCTCGTTCCCTCAATGAGCGCCGGAACCACAGTATGAAGCTCACCCTGGTTATACTCGTGTGCCGTGGTCTCGATAACCTTAACCAGGCGGTTGAAACGCTCGAGAATAACCTCATGCGGCGTAGGATCATCAATCTCGGCGGCCGGGGTACCGGCGCGCTTGGAATAGATGAAGGTATAGGCCTGAGCATAGCGGACCGTCTCGGCAAGTGAGAGCGTCTGCTCAAAGTCATCTTCAGTCTCGCCCGGGAAGCCAACGATAATGTCGGTCGAGAGCGCGATGTCGGGCATGCGGTTGCGAATGCGATCGACCAGGCCCAGATAGTCCTCGCGTGTATAACGGCGATTCATCTCTTTGAGGATCCGCGTCGAACCTGACTGGACGGCCAGGTGCAGCTGCGGCATAACGGCAGGCGTCTCGGCCATGGCGTCGATGGTCTCGGGCAGCAGGTCCTTGGGATGCGAAGACGTAAAGAAGATGCGCTCCACGCCCGTATCGCCCACGGCACGTAGCAGATCGGCAAAGCGCGGCTTACCAAACAAATCGCGGCCATATGAGTTAACGTTTTGGCCCAGCAGCGTAATCTCACGCACGCCCTGGCGCACCAAACCGGTCACCTCGTCGACAATCTCCTCGAAGGGGCGGCTCTTTTCGCGACCGCGCACGTACGGCACGATGCAGTAGGTGCAGAAGTTATTGCAGCCCGTCATGATGGGCATCCAGGCGTGATACTGCGTCTCACGGTGCCACGGCATACTCATGGCATCCGTATCCTCATGCTCATTGGTGCGGATATGACGCTTGCCGTCCAGGAACGCCTCGGCAATGAGCTCGGCCACATGTGCGATGGAATGCGTGCCAAAGATGACATTGACGTTATCGACGTTGGTGAGCAGGCCCTCTCCATCACGCTGCGCGATGCAGCCGCCCACGGCAACCACACGCTTGCCCGAAGGCGAAGGCGGCAGGCTTTTGCAGGAATTGCACTGACCGTACAGGCGCGTATCGGCAGCCTCGCGCACACAGCACGTCATGAACACAACGATATCGGCATGCTCGGGATCGAGCGCATGAGGCAGCCATACGAATCAAGCAGGCCACTCACACGCTCGGAGTCGTGCTGATTCATCTGGCAGCCAAATGTGCGGATAAAATAGGTTTTACCGGCAAGAATATCGCGTACGGAACGCTGGTCCATGTGCATAAGTCCTAACGATGGGGAGCGAAACGAGGCAAGCAGAAGCTATGCCACAGGCTTAACGTCATCCATGACGACGTTATCCATAGCAGCTCGATTGATCTGGTGAACGTAGATAGAAAGGCGGATGGCCGTGCGCGACTCCCCGTTAATGAGGATGTCGGAGAACACAGGCGCGCAGGAAATATCAAAACCGGTTGGAATCAAAAAACCGCGCGCGATAGCAACAGCCTTAATGGCCTGGTTGACAGCACCGGCACCGACACACTGGATGTTGACGGGTACACCATCCTTGACCATGCCGGCGATGGCGCCGGCAACGGACGCGGGCGATGATTTGCTTGATACCTTCAGGCAATCCATGAAGAAACTCCTGCGTTTAAAAGTACGTTTTAACTGCAATAACTGTATCGTACCGAGTGGACTCGGTAAAGGCACTATTCCTCTTTGGCAAGATCGAAGGTCACAGTGATTCGATCACGCGAAACACGAATCTTTGGGTCGCCGCAAAGGTTGAGATAGTACCGGGCGGCAAGGTCATTAAAGTCGCGCTCCACAGCACGCGAAAACTGTGCCATGTCATCCTTGGCAATACGTAGCCCGCGACGATCCTTCGCGAGATCGACAGGAGCCGGCGCATGCGAGGACGAATCACGCTCGCGCAGCAGACGCGCGGTCACACCGCGAACGGGCTTAATCTGCCCTGCCAAAATGCGATGGGCCGTGCGCTCGGACATCTCAAGACCCAAACCCGAACAGATACGGATAAAGTCCTCGGCATCAGAGGCAAGGCCTAAACGGTCGACAACCGGAAGCTCGCTCTCGTCATCAATGAACAGGAGACGCGACGTATCGAGCCGACTTGACGCCTGAGCATAAAGGGTCGCGGCAATCTCAGACGGAGAACCAAGATAGACATCGCAACCACGCAACTCCTCGAGCGCAAACTCACAGGCAGCGCGAATAATATTATGCGGACCGCGAGCACAGACATAACGTCCGTCCTCATCCTTGACGGCCTGGGGCCAGCTGGACTGATCGGCACGCTCGCTGAGGCGGTCGGCCGCAACGCTCACCTTAAAGGCTGAGCCAAGATCGACACCAGACGTGACCACGCGGGCCTCGTCGGTGTTCTGCTTGATCGAAAACAATGCCATGCCACGACCGTGAACGCCCCAACGGTCCATCTTCATGCTCTCGAGCTTTGAGGTAACGCGAGCATCGAAGATTCGCTCTTGCATATCCTGCGGAACACCCGAGCCGTTATCCAGAAAGACAAGCGTGCGGACGCCATCTTCCTTGGTCGTGGCGAGATAGACCTTGTCGCGCCGGCATCGCGAGCATTACGGAGCATTTCGATGACGATATCCTCGACATGCTGAATGTCGTGCTTTGCCTGGCGCCGCTCGGCCTCCGAAACGCGGAGGCGGACATACCCCTCGCCAAGGCTCTCCTCGACGCGAAGGTTGCCCTCCCCCGACATCGACGCGATAAATGAGATGAGCTCGTTCGCGTCGCTCATATTATTTAGCGATATCGACAGCGCGGCTCTCGCGAATCACGACGACGCGCACCTGACCGGGATACTCCATCTCTTCCTCGATCTGATGGGCGATATCGTGAGCCAGAACCGTGGACTGGGCATCGGAGATCTTGTCCGGCTGAACCATGACGTGGACCTCGCGACCGGCCTGCATGGCATAGGTACGCTCGACGCCGTCATGAGAGTTGGCGATCTCCTCGAGCTTCTCAAGACGCTTGATGTAGTTCTCGGCAGACTCGCGACGGGCACCGGGGCGAGAGGCAGAGACAGCATCGGCGGCCTGCACCAGGACATCGAGCACCGTGTTGGGGTCGACATCGGCATGGTGAGCCTCGATAGCGTGGACGATAACGGGCTTCTCGCCATAACGGCGGGCAAGCTCAGCGCCGATGACGGCATGCGGCCCCTCGACGTCATGGTCGATTGCCTTGCCCAGGTCGTGCAGCAGGCCGGCGCGCTTGGCGGTCACAACGTCCAGGCCAAGCTCGGAAGCCATCACGCCGCACAGGTCAGAGACTTCGAGGGAGTGCTGAAGCACGTTCTGACCAAACGAGGTACGGTAGCGCAGGGCACCAAGGGTCTTGACGATCTCGGGGTGCAGGTCGTGAATGCCGGTATCGAATGCAGCTTGCTCGCCAGCCTCGCGCACGCGCTGCTGAACCAGGTCGGCAGCCTTGTGATACATCTCCTCGATGCGGGCGGGGTGAATGCGGCCGTCGGCGATGAGGTTCTCGAGGGCGACACGGGCGTCTCACGACGGACCGGATCGAAGCTCGAAAGAACGACGGTCTCGGGCGTGTCGTCGATCACGAGGTTGACGCCGGAAACCTGCTCGAAGGTCCGGATGTTGCGACCCTCGCGACCGATGATACGGCCCTTGAGGTCATCAGAGGGAATGTGCACGGAGGTAACGGTGACCTCGGCAGTGTGGTCGGCAGCGCAGCGCTGAATCGCCAGGGAAAGAATCTCCTGGGCGGTCTTGTGGCACTCGGCGCGAACCTGCTGCTCGGACTCGCGAATGATCGTGGCGGCCTCGTGGGTGACCTCGCCGCGAACCTTATCGAGGAGCTCCTTGTGGGCATCCTCGCGGGTAAGGTCGGCGATACGCTCGAGCTCGGAGGTCTGCTTTGCGCAGAGTTCCTCGAGCTCACGGGAGCGCTTCTCGACCTGACCGGCCTGACTGGACAGCTGATGCTCGCGCTTGTCGAGAGCGTCGTTGCGGCGATCGAGGGATTCCTCGCGCTGCATCACGCGGTTCTCGAGCGTACGAATCTCGCTCTTACGCTGCTTGTCCTCGGCCTCGGCGGCCTGCTTGTTCTTGATGATCTCCTCTTTAGCCTCGAGCAGAGCCTCTTTTTTGAGGGTCTCGGCCTGACGCTTTGCATCACCGATCAGGGACTCAGCCTGTGCGTGTGCCGACTGGATCTTTTCGTCGGCCTCGTGAAGACTACCCTGCTTGGCGGTGCGCATGTAGGCAATGGCGGCGATGGCACCCAAAACGATGCCAACGAGCGCTGCGATGATAGGCATGCTCACTCCTTTTTATGGATTCGTTACACAACAAAGCGAACCGTCCTTACGAACGGCTCGCGACATTTGAGTAATATGGGCGCAGCTTATGCGGGTCGGATACAGATAAACATATAACAAACTCATCACAGATGAGCACATATCACAAAGCAAATGACAGTGTTTATCGTACGTTGAACCACAACAACTGTCAAATAAATGGGCCCGGCACGGCGGCTAAAACACGGTGAACGGCAGGGCCACAAAACACATACGCCTAAACCGCACATTCCTCGCGTTCGGCATCGAGACTTGCCTTAACGGCATCGGCGGCGACGTGATACGAGAAGCCCTTGCCCATCAAAAACCGAACCAGTTTTTCGAATGCGCGCGTCTCTGGAACACGCCTCTTGGCGAGCAGGGCTGACGCACGCGCCAAATCGTCTTCGACGGCAAAATATTCCTCGGGATAACCGGGAATGTCATCGAGCACGACATGACGGCGCTTGAGCTCGGTCTCGATTTTGCGCTGTCCCCAACCGCGCCGCTTGCGCTCCTCGATAAAGTACGAGCAAAAGCGGCTCTCGTCTAAAAAACGATACTCGGTGGCGCGCTCGACGGCGAAATCGATCGCAGGCTGGTGAAAGCCGTAGCGAGCCAGCTTGTCACGGACCTCACCCGTCGCATGGTCGCGGCGCGATAACATCTCGGTCACCATGGTAAGTGCACATTTACGCTCAATGAGCTGCACCGCCTCACGGAAGTTGTCCCAATCACAGGGAAGATCGGGGCGGTTTTTGACATACAGCCGCGCGACCCGCACGGGAATCCAAATGGACCGCTCAAAACCGCCCTCAAGCTCACAATCGATATGTGCGCAAGGCTTTTTGGACGCATACCCGCTCGAGAACGAGGAGACCGCCTTCTTATCGGGAAAGACGACCGTGGCCTCGGTCACCGTATACGACATGAGCGTAACCGCTACTCGTCGTCGTCATCGAGCATGGCGGAACCATCGATGGCGTAAAGCTCGTCAAACTCCTCAGGCGCTGGCTGATCGGTCAGCTCGACCTCGGACGGAGCATCGTCATCAAACTCAAGTCCGCAGGCAAGGCGGACCTTATGCTCAATCTCGTCAGCGCAATCGGGGTGTTCGCGCAGGAACGCCTTGGCGGCCTCGCGGCCGTTGCCGAGCTTGTCCTCGCCATAGGCAAACCAGGAGCCCATCTTCTTGCAGATGCCGCACTCGACAGCCATGTCCAGAATCGAGCCCTCCTTAGAGATGCCCGTACCGTACATGATGTCGAACTCAGCAGAACGGAACGGAGCTGCCACCTTGTTCTTAACGACCTTGGCGCGCACGCGGTTACCGATAACCTCGTCCTTAAGCTTAATGCTGTCGATACGGCGAATGTCGATACGCACCGAAGAGAAGAACTTAAGGGCGCGGCCGCCGTCGTAGTCTCGGGGTTGCCGAACATGACGCCGATCTTCTCACGCAGCTGGTTAATGAAGATGCACGTCGTGTTGGACTTGGACAGCGAGCCGGCGAGTTTGCGGAGCGCCTGACTCATCAGGCGAGCCTGAAGACCGACCGTAGTGTCGCCAATTTCTCCCTCGATCTCGGCACGCGGGGTCAGCGCGGCGACGGAGTCGACGACGATGGCATCGATGGCGCCGGAACGCACAAGCATGTCAACAATCTCGAGCGCCTGCTCACCCGTATCGGGTTGGGAAATGAGCACCTCGTCGATATCCACGCCGATGCGCGCGGCATACGTGGGATCGAGCGCGTGCTCGGCATCGATAAATGCCACAACGCCACCCATTGCCTGGGCCTCGGCCAAGATCTCGAGCGAAAGCGTCGTCTTACCGGAGGACTCGGGACCGTAGATCTCGACGATGCGGCCGCGCGGCACACCGCCGATACCCAGAGCGGCATCGAGGGCCAGGGCGCCCGTGGGAATGGCCTCGACCTCGAGCTCGGGGCCACCGTCGCCGTACCTCATGATGGAACCCTGGCCGAATTTCTTCTCGATCTCGGCTTGGTGGTGGCGATCATCTCATCGCGCTCTTTACCCGTCGTGCGAGCATGAACGTACGTACGGGACCTGAATTCTTGGCCATGAATAGCCCTCCTCTTAACAACCTGCATCGATAATAAACGAACGGCTGTTCGTGGTCAACCGTTCAGGCCAATCATATGCAGGCAGTCTTTCCAAAACCCAACCAAACGCCGACCAAACACTGACCAAATGCTTGACCACACAGGGCCAAATAAGAACAAAGAAGGCAAGAATACATCTATAACCAGCACAAACGCTAAATTTGTCAGAAGTCCCTATCTCCACAATTAAGGGGCCCGGAGGCCCCTTAAAACACGTCTATTCCATAGAGTTGAGCACAAGGGCAATGCGCCCCAATGCCTCCGCGACCGCATGGGCACGAACACACGAACGGTCGCCCTCATAGTGGCAGCGCACAGAGTCCACGACCGGCACTCCCCCATCGGCGGAACGATGTGCCCAGCCAATATAGAAAGTGCCAGCAGGATCGTCCTCAGTACCACCGCCGGGGCCGGCATAACCCGTTGCGCTCACTGCAATATCGCTCTGGTACAGCTCCAGCGAACCCGACGCCATCTCGCGCGCAGTTTGATGCGACACCGCGGTGTAGCGGTCGAGCGTCTCCTGCTCAACACCCAGCACGCGATGCTTAATCTCATCGCAGTAGGTTACCGCACCGCCACGCAGCACCGCCGAGGCGCCCGGGATATCCGCAATCGTCGAGGCGATCATACCCGCCGTCAGCGACTCGGCCGTCGAAACCGTCACACCCCGAGCGCTCGCGCGCTCGACGATATCGCGCGCCAGCTCCTCGTTATGTGCGGAAATCTGCTCAAAAGAGTCCGTCATACCCACCAGGACCTAGACCGAAAAGACGATCTTGCGGCAGTTCCAGAAGTACTGGGCGCCCGAGATAACGGTCAAGACAACGGCAACGGCATACAGGAAGCGCGACACCGAGTAGATGCCGAGCGTCAGCGCCATCGGGCCAAGGTGCAAGCCAGCCATAGCAAAAACGCACAGGTAACCGCAGATGGAGACCATCGTGGTCGCCGTCTTGTACTTGCCGAGCTTATCGGCCGCAACGACCACACCGGCCGCACTCGCGACCATGCGAAGGGCGCTCACCAGAAGCTCACGGAACAGGATAATGAACACGGACCACACGGTCACCGCGCCAAAATCCAAGAACAGCAGCAGGGCCGAGAACACGAGCAGCTTATCGGCGATGGGGTCCAAGAATTTACCGAAGTCGGTGATCTCGTTGCGCGAACGCGCCAGATAACCGTCGACCTTATCGGTGCACGACAGGATCACATACAGAATGAAGGCAGCGGCGGCGAGCGGGCCGTCGAAGGTGCTCCAATCCGTACCGGCAACACTCGTGTGAGAAAGCGCCGACACGATCATGAACACCGGGATAAAGACGATGCGAACGCACGTCACGATGTTGGCGGGCGTCCAAACACTCGTCAGTTCCTTATTGCTCTCGTTTGCCACGATGCTCTCCTACTCCACAACATGGCCGATAAGCTCATAGCAGAAGCTATCGGTAAACTCGACCGTCAGAATATCGCCCACGGACGCCTCGCTGGCGTCCAAGTGGACCGCGCCATCGGAATCGGGCGCTGGAACCAGGCATGGCCGATCAGCTCGGCGCCGTCCTCGGTTTCTTCGATACCGTCGACGATCACCTGGCGCGCTCGCCCACATGTGCGGCGGTGGCGGCAAAACCAAGCGACTCGGCCAGGTCCATGGCCTCCTGGGCGCGCTCGAGCTTGACCTCTTCGTCGACCTGACCCTCCATCTTAGCGGCCAGGCTGCCCTCCTCCTGCGAGTAGGCAAAGACGCTCGTGTAGTCAAAGCCGACGGTGTCCATAAAGTCGATAAGGTCGCGGAACTCGTCGTCGGTTTCGGTCGGGAAGCCGACCATAGCCGTGGAACGGATCACGATGCCGGGGATACGCTCACGCAGATCGCGGAACAGGTCCTCGAGCTCCTGGCGCGAACCGGAACGGCGCATAGCCTTGAGGATGCGCGCGTCGCAGTGCTGCACGGGGATATCGATATAGGGCAGCACCTCGGGCGTATCGCGAATCGTATCGATAAGCTCATCGGTCATGCCCTCGGGCTGCAGATAGAGCACGCGGACCCAGACGTTGTGCGGGCGCACGGCCTCGGCGACGGCACGCAGCAGCTGCGCCAGATTGCGCGGCGAGCCCTCGGCGACATCCTCGTCAGTAAAGTCGGTGCCCCAAATACCGTGTCCTGGCCGATCAGCACGATCTCGCGCACACCGCCGGCAACCAGGTCGCGTACCTCGGAGATAATGCTCTCGGCATTGCGCGAATGATAGCGACCGCGAATATAGGGGATCATGCAGAAGCTGCAGAAGCGGTTGCAGCCATCGGAAATCTTGACGTAGGCGACAGCGCCCTCGACAGTGCGCTTGACCTGCGGAATATAGGCTGCGATCTCACGCACGACACCCAGCACGCCATCGATGACCGCCACGATGCCGTCCTCCTCGTCGGCCTTCACAAAGGCAGCGACCTCGGGCAGCTCGTCAGGCAGGTCGTCGCCATAGCGCGACGGCACACAGCCGCACATAACGATGGGGCAAGAACGAACGCCGTCCTGAACCTCGTTGGCGAGCTCGAGCGTGGTCTCGATGCTCTCGGACGTTGCGGAGGCGAGGAACGAGCAAGTATTGACGATGGCGATATCGGCATCCTGCGGGTCGAATGCCTCCTCGTAGCCCGCGGCGGTCAAAAGAGAACGCATGCGGTCGGTGTCAACCTCGTTCTTAGCGCACCCGAGGGTGATGTAGAGCACGGAGCCCAACGGTGTATCCATGTTGGAGAGCAGTCCTTTCGATTGATATTAGCGGTAGTTGGTGAACTGCAGCGGCTGGCCGTAGTCCTGGTCGCGCAGGAACTGGATCACGGTCTGCAACGCGTCCTTCGAAGCAGAGGAAACACGCAGCTTGTCGGCCTCGATGGTCACCTTGACCTTGAGCTTTTGATCCTTGATGTCCTTGTTGATCTTCTTGGCGGTCGCCTGGTCGATACCCTCGACGATATGGCCGAGCACGCGCACGGTGCCGCCCGATGCCGCCTGCGGAGCATCCCACGAGACAGCCTTGAGGTCGATGCCGCGCTTGATGAGCTTGGAGCTCAGCACGTCGACAATCTGTTTGGAGACAAAGTCGGCCGGGGCGTTGATCGTAAAGAGCTTGTCGCCCTTCGAAAGCTCGATCGTGGCGCCGGAATCCTTAAGGTCATAGCGCTGGGAAATCTCGCGCGTGGTCTGCTGGAAGGCGTTGTCGACCTCTTGCATGTTGACCTCGGACACGACGTCGAAGCTGGAATCTTTAGCCATGATGTTTCCTTTCGCGTACGAGCTGCTTAATAGCTATCGTACGAATAGTCGGTAGAATCGGTGGGCGTCTGACCGTCAGATGCGGTATCGGCGCCATCCGTGGACTGGGCATCGGTGCCGTCGGTGGTGTCGGTACCATCGGTGGTGTCGGTACCATCAGAACTTTCACCATTCTCGGAATCAGTCGTCTCCTTCTTGGGAACGGTGATCGTCACACGCGCCACGCCCGAGGTCTTGGTATCGTAACGAACCTTTTCACCGTTCTTGGTAACGGTGACATCGGAAGGCTTGGACGTGGTGATCTCGATCGAGGACTCGGGCGAGTACTCCTGCTCAAAGGGGCCAGTCGCTTGGGCGCCATAGACCGACTTGCCGTCGACCTTGACCTCAATCCACGCGGTCTTTCCCTTGGCAACGGAGACTTTGACCTTCGTGACCTCGTTCTCTTCCTTCTTGGCCGTCGTCTTGGTAGCGTCCGAGTCAGTCGACTCATCCGTCGCCTCATCGGTGTCTTCGTCCTCGTCGACCGTTTCGGTCTTCTTAGAAGACTTCTTGGTCGTCGTCTTGGTAGCAGTGGGCGTCTCGGGCGTGGTCTCGGGCGCCGAAGATGCGCAGCCGCGCAGAAGCACCACGATGAGCACAATCAACAACAGCGCAACGGCACCGATGCGGCGTAGACGATACGCGGATCGAGCCCGTTGTTTTGAGGAGTACGTGATCCGCCGCGTCCACGATTGGAACTGCTGCGGCCGCCTCCCTGAGGCATACGACCACGATTGCTATCGGAACGGCCGCGATAGCCACCCTGGCCCTGAAGGCTGCGCTGACCCGAGCGGGGCGCAAGTTCACCGCGGCCTTGATAGCCACGCTGGCCCAAACGCGGAGCCGAAGAGCGCTGGCCATACGGCTGTGATTGAGAGCGAAGACGCGGCGTCACCTGCGTGGTATCGGCATCCGCATAGCCACCGCGAGAGCGACCAGAAGAGACCCCACGGTAACCGCGATCGGAATAGCCGCCGTCGCCGTAGCCGGCACGAGGGTCACGAGCCACGCCGCGGGCAGCGGGAAGTGCACGGTCTTCGGGCATCGGCGTACTGCGGAACCGGTCACGCTGCGAACGAATCTCCTCGCCCGAACCCGTCTCGGTAATATAACCGGCCTGCTGAGGACGCTGTCCATAACGCGTCGAACGACCGCCCTGAACCATCAGGAAGCGCCCGTTATCGACCGAGGAACGCGAATTGACGTAGCCAGCGGCGTCCTGAAAACGACCGCCCTGCTGCGACGTCTCGCGCTCATATGCCATCAGATCGTCAAAGTAGGCATTGACGACCTCGCGCGGATTGAGGCCCAAAAAGCGAGCATAGCTCGAAATCATGCCCTGCGCATAGCCGCGCGGCGGCATCGAAGCAAAGTTACCGGTCTCGAAAAACTCGATGATCTGCGGCCTGATTTTGATGGTGTTGGCGACTTGCTGAATGGAAAGGCCCATTCGGCGACGCTGCTCGAGCAGCATGTCACCAAAGCGTGCAGCCATCAGAATCCTCCAAACTCACGATCTTCACGTGCCATCTCGGCGTCGACAGATTCCAGCGCGGCAAGCCCCTCCTCGTCCAGCAGGACCTCGCGCGGCTTGGAACCGTCGGGCGGACCGACGACACCCTTTTCTTCCAGCATGTCCATAATACGCCCGGCGCGCGCATAGCCAACCTTCAGACGACGTTGCAGGCCAGATGTGGAGCCAGCTGCGATTCCACCACAATATGGGCGGCTTCCCAAATGAGCGGATCATCGTCTTGCGGCTCAGCTACTCCGGTGCGGACAATGCCGCCGCCACCCACCATGGACATGGAAGCGGGCGCCACGGCAGACAGGATCTCCTCGTGGTAGTCGGGCTCGCTCTGCGACTTGACGAACTCGACAATCTCGTTGATTTCGTCATCCGAGACAAAGCAGCCCTGGATACGGCGAGGCTTGCCCCAGTCGACCTTTGAGAACAGCATGTCGCCCAAACCAGTGAGCTTTTCGGCGCCCATCTGATCAATGATGACGCGCGAGTCGATACCCGTGGCGACGTTAAAGGCGATGCGGTTGGTGATGTTAGCCTTGATAAGGCCCGTCACCACATTGGAACTGGGGCGCTGCGTGGCCACGATAAGATGAATACCGGCGGCACGGCCCAGCTGAGCAATACGCACGATCGAGCCTCGACATCCTTACCGGCGACCATCATCAGGTCCGAGAGCTCGTCAATGATGATGACCAAGTAGGGCATCTTTTGCGGCGGGTTGTCGTAATGCTCAAACTCGCCGGCGGCCTGCTTTTCGTTATAGGTCGAAATCTTACGAACGTTAAGGCGCTCGAAGACCTTCAGGCGACGCTCCATCTCGGACACGGCCCATTGCAGGGCGCTCGCGGCCTGCTTGGGCTCGGTCACTACAGGCACGTAAAGATGCGGCAGACCGTTATAGCCCGCAAGCTCGACGCGCTTGGGGTCGACCATGATCAGGCGAACGTCCTCGGGAAGGGCGCGCATGAGCAAGGTCGTGATGATGGAATTGATCATCACCGACTTACCAGAACCGGTCGTACCGGCAATAAGCAGGTGGGGCATCTTGCGAGGTCGGCGACAACCGGCGTGCCCTCGGCATCGCGGCCGATGGCCAGCTCGAGCGGACCGCCCTTCACATAGGGCAGCACGTCGCCCAGGTTGACGTTCTGGCGCTTGCGGTTGGGAATCTCGATGCCCACGAGCGAGGTGCCGGGGATCGGGGCAAAGATACGCACCGACTGGGCAGCGAGCGAAAGCGCGATATCGTCCTCGAGCTCGAAATCTTGCTCACGCGCTCGCCCTCGCCAGGTTGCAGCTTAAAGGTCGTCACCGTGGGGCCGGCGATCCAGCCGACCACGCGGGCACTACGACCAAACTCCAGCAAGGTGGACTGAAGAGACTCGGCAGTCTGTTCCAGCTCCTTGTCAGAAGACGCGGAGGAAGCCGACTGCGGGTTGGCATGCAGGATTTCGAGTGGCGGAAGCTTGAGGCCATCCTCTTCTTCGCCCTCGTTATCTGCGGCGCCGCCGTCCGCTCCCCCATCGCTAGCCGCAGCCGATCCGACAGCACTCGAGGCAGGCGCATCGGCAACCTTGGGATGCTTCAAGAAGTCGGGAATCTGAGGTGCTGCCGAGACAGGATTCACGACAAACGGCGGCTCGGACTCGTCAATCTTATCGGGGTCGTCTTCCATCGAAAGCTGACCGGTTACCTGGTCGCGCTTTGCATGGCGACGCGGAAGCAAAGTTGTCTTTGCGGTCTCAATCGGAGCCTCGTCGTCCTCGTCATCGCCCTCAGTGAGCTCAATCTCGCTATCGGACCAAGACGGGTCGGGCTCGCTTGTATTCAACTTGGGTGTGGCCTTGCCCTTCTTGACATGACGGCGCGGCAGCAGCGTCGTCTTAGCACGCTCGGCCTCCACGGCATCGGATACGTCGACAAACGGATCCTCGTCCTCGTCGTCATCGTCCAAAACCGGGTCCACATCGTTGCCCATGACCGTGGTCACGGCAGCATCGGAGCCCTTTTGACGAAGAATGCTCAGGTGCGGACGGGCAACGCCGGGCACCGACAGGGCTTCGTCGTCACCCCACGGGCTCGCGTTGACGTCGGCACGACGGCGCTCGGCAAAATCGGCCGCACGGTCGCGAGCAGAGCGCAAAACGCCGCCCACCGAAAAGCCGATGATGACCAGGCCAACGACGACAAGGCCCAGCAAGACAACCATAGCGATAGGTTTACCCAGGGCGTTTTGCAAGGCACTTGCGATAAAGGCGCCAATGTAGCCGCCCGAGGCGGAAAGGTTCTGCGGCGTAAACATGAGGTCGCACGAGTCGGTCGTACCCGGAACCATCAACGATAGGATAGAAACAATGGCCACAAAGACCACGGCACCACCCGCGACCGAGCGAATGTTGAGCGGCGAGTCCTCGCCTAAAAAGAGCGTGGCGGCAAACAGCAAAATGACGATCGGCAGCACGTAGGCGCCCAGACCAAAGCCAGGTGGTAGAAACCGGCAACCGCAGCCGTAACGGGTGCAGTCGCCGGCGAAATCACGGCAATGAAGGACGCAATCGCCAAAACGGCGATGACCACGCCGGCGATATCGCGGTTGGCCGAGGGCTCGACCAAGGGCTCAAAATCGTCGAAGTCCGCCTCGTGGCCCTTATTGGCGCGCAGATGGGAACCGGCACCCTTAGCAGATGCCGGTTGGTTATTGGCCTTATTGCCTTTGGCGTTTTGTGCAGATCCACGCGCCAAACTAAACCTCCATGACGACCGGGATGATCATCGGACGGGTGCGCGTACGGCTCCAGATAAAGTTAGAGAGCGAATCGCGCACGGCCTTACGAATAGCATCGGAACCGCTGCTCGTAAAGCTGAACTTGCCCTTCTCGATCGTCTTCATGATGGACGCGGAGGCATCCTCGGAGAACTGGTCGTCGATGGCAAACGAGACGCCGCGGCCCGAAAACTCGATGGCCTCGATCTTCTTGTGCTTGAGCGAGACGATGGCAACAGCGGTAACCATACCGTCATTGGCGAGCTTCTGACGATCGCGCAGGACGATGGGGTCGGTATCGCCGATACGCAGGCCGTCGACGTAGACGACGCCGGACTCGACGGGCGTACCACGCTTGACGATGCCACCGCGCATCTCGAGCGTGTCGCCGTTATCGAGGATAAAGATATGATCGTCCTTGATGCCCATCTTGCGGGCCAGCTGCGCATGGGCGCGCAGATGCACGGCCTCACCGTGAACCGGCATAAAGTACGTGGGCTTGGCCATGGCCATCAGGAGCTTGAGCTCCTCCTGGCTACCGTGACCCGAGACGTGGACGAGAGCGCGGTTCTTATCCCACACGTCGCAGCCGAGCTTGGCCAGGCTGTTGACGACCTGCTGGACGGCCTTCTCGTTGCCAGGAACAGGAGTTGCCGAAAGGATAACGGTATCGCCCTCGTGGATGGAGAGCGTCTTGTGCTCGCCATTGGCCATGCGGGACAGGGCCGACAGCGGCTCGCCCTGCGAACCGGTGCACATGACGACAATCTTATCGTCGGGCAGGTTATCGATATCGAAGGCATCGATGATATCGGCGTCATCGATGTTGAGGTAGCCCAGCTCACGCGCCACGCGGGTGTTCGTGAGCATGGAGCGACCGGTCACAACGACCTTACGGCCGCACTTGCGGGCGGCATCGCAGATCTGCTGCAGACGATGGATGTGGCTCGAGAACGACGCGACGAACACGCGACCCGGGGCGTTCTTGATGGCGTGCAACAGGTTGGGACCAACCTCGGCCTCGGACTTGGTAAAGCCGGGAACCGTGGCATTGGTGGAGTCGGAAAGCAGCAGGTCGATGCCCTGCTTGGCAAAGCGGCTGATAGCGGCATAGTCGGGCGTAACGCCATCGATGGGCGTCTGGTCGAGCTTAAAGTCGCCGGTGTGCATAACGGTGCCCTGATTGGTGCGGATGAACACGCCCAGAGCGCCGGGGATGGAGTGCGTCATCGAGAAGAAGTCGAGCGAGATGCCGCCGAGGTTGACATGGCTGCCGCCCTTGACCTCGCGGAACTTGGGTGCGCGGATGCGGAACTCAGAAAGCTTGCCCTCGATAAAGCCAAGCGTCAGCTTGCTCGAGAAGATGGGCACCTTGTTGTTGAGGTCCTGCAGCAGGTACGGAAGCGAACCGGTGTGGTCCTCGTGGCCGTGAGTAACGATGATACCGCGGAGCTTCTCCTCGTTCTCCAGAACATAGGTGTAGTCGGGAAGCACCAGGTCGATACCGGGCTGGGAGTCATCCGGGAACATAAGACCGGCGTCGACGAGCACCATGTCGTCGCCGCACTCGAAGACCGTCATGTTCTTGCCGATGCCATCAAGGCCGCCGAGCGGGATGATCTTCAAGGGAGATGATTTTTTAGCTGCCATAGGTTAGTGTGGTTTCCTTTCTTCGAAACGGGTCTGGAACAACCGACGGGGCGCTTCTGGCAAACCGACCGTCGGGAACGTACAAACATGCATCGCAGAGTCGATGCAATAACTACAGTATGATACCCATTTGCACAACAACAGACCACCCATGCATCAAAGCCCCATCTGAACTGGTCTATCCCGCCGGTTTCCCGTGGGGCGGGCACTGATGAAGTTTCCTGCTCTACAGTCCTGCTCACGACGGAGGCCACATTAAGTGGCCTCCTGTTCGTGCGGAACTCGCGATGAACTTCATCAGTGCCCGCCCCACGGGAAACCGGCCAATAAGGGACAGGTTAATTTTGGTCGATTTTATCTGGGGAAATGCTGCAGCGTCTATCTACAAATCCGAAATCTGACTACTGAATAGACTGTCTAACTAAATTGCGAGCGGCACTAACCAGTCCTTTTGCTTGCGCCCGGGAGGGCCGCATATGAAGTTTATCGCGAGTTCCGCACGCAAAGGAAAGCACTTAATGTGCTTTCCGTCTTGCGCAGGACTGTAGAGCAGGAAATTTCATATGCGGCCCTCCCGGGCGCAAGCAAAAGGGCGACCCCTGTCCGGAGTCGCCCTTGCGGTGCTGCTTATGTACGGCTGTTACTCGGCGTCGTGGTGACGGCGGGGCTTGCGGCCTCCGTTGTCGCCGGGACGGCGCGGACGGTCGCTGCGCTCGGAGCGCTCGCGACGCGGACGCTCACGACGCTGGAAGTGCTCGCCGTCGCCCTCGGAGGTACCTCGGCGCGAGCCGGAGCCTCGGGCTTGTCAAGACGATCGAGCGAGATCTTGCCGCGATCGTCGACCTCAATGACGACGACCTTGACCTCGTCGCCCACGTTAAGGACATCCTCGACCTTCTCCACGCGGCCCTTGGCGACGCGGGAGATGTGCAGCAGGCCGTCCTTGCCGGGCAGCAGGTTGACGAAGGCGCCGAAGGGCTGGATGGAGACCACACGACCGGTGTACTCCTCGCCCGGCTCGGGAACCTTGATGATGAGCTTGATACGCTCGACAGCCTGATCGACGGACTCGCCGGTGCCGCCGACAAAGACGGTGCCGTCCTCCTGGATGTCGACCGAAGCGCCGGTCTCGTCCTGGATGCCGCGGATGACCTTACCGCCGGAACCGATGACGTCGCGAATCTTGTCAGTCGGAACCTGGATGGAGACGATACGCGGAGCGGTGCTGCGCGTGGTGTGGCGCGGCTCGGGGATCACATCGAGCATCTTCTGCAGGATGAAGGCGCGACCCTCCTTGCCTGCTGCAGGGCGCGGGCCAAGATGTCAAAGGTAAGACCAGTGGCCTTGTTGTCCATCTGCAGAGCGGTAATGCCCTCGGTGGTGCCGGTGACCTTAAAGTCCATGTCGCCAAGGAAGTCCTCGAGACCCTGGATGTCGGACAGGACCACGGTCTTGCCCTCCTCCTGGATCAGGCCCATGGCGATACCGGAGACCGGGCGCTTAATGGGCACGCCGCCGTCCATAAGGGCGAGCGTGGAGCCGCAGGTCGAAGCCATCGAAGAGGAGCCGTTGGACTCCATGACCTCGGAGACGACGCGGATGGCGTAGGGGAACTCGTTCTCGTCGGGGAGCACCGGAAGCAAAGCGCGCTCAGCCAGGTTGCCGTGGCCGATCTCGCGGCGCTTGGGGCTGCCCATGCGGCCGGTCTCGCCGGTGCAGAACGGCGGGAAGTTGTAGTGGTGCATGTAGCGCTTGCCCTCGGTGGGCTCGATGGTATCCAGACGCTGGCCCTCGTTGAGCATACCGAGCGACAGGACGGAAAGCACCTGGGTCTGGCCACGCTGGAACAGACCGGAGCCGTGAACGAGCGGCAGGTAGTTATCCTTCACCATGATGGGGCGAATCTCATCGGCGGCACGGCCGTCGACGCGCTCGCCGGTCTCGACGACCATGGTACGCATAGCCTTCTTCTCGAGCTTCTTGAGCGCCACGGGAATCTCGCGCTCCCAAGCGGACTGCTCCTCCTCGGTGAACTCGGCACGGATGGACTCCTTCAGAGCCTCGACCTTACCGATACGGGAGAGCTTGTCGGCGTCGCGAAGGGCGGCTGCCATCTCGTCGTAGTGGGCGAAGATGCGCTCCTGGACCTCCTCGACGGGCTGGTCGAGCGGGTACTCCTTCTTGACGATGGCGCCGTTGACCTGCTCCCACTCGGCGACAAACTCGTCCTGAGCCTGGCAGAAGGCAGCAAGGGCCTCCTGGCCAAACTTCATGGCGGCGAGCATGTCGTCCTCGGAGATCTCCTCGGCGCCGGCCTCGACCATCGAGATGAAGTCGGCGGAGCCACCCAGCTCCAGGTCCAGATCGGAGTTCTCGCGCTCCTCATAGGTGGGGTTGACGATAAACTCGCCGGTCTCCACGTTGCGGCCGATGCGCACGCAGGCAAGCGGACCCTCGAAGGGCACGCCGCCGAGCGTCATGGCCAGGGAGGCACCCATGACGTTGATGACGTCGAAGGGGTTGACCTGGTCGGCGACGAGCGAGGTGGCGACAATGTGCACCTCGTTGCGGAAGCGTCCGGGAAGCTCGGGCGAATCGGACGGTCAATCATGCGCGCGGTGAGCGTGGCCTTCTCGCTGGGACGGCCCTCACGCTTGAGGTAACCACCCGGGATGCGGCCGGCTGCGTACATCTTCTCGTTGAAGTCGACGGTCAGCGGGAAGAAGTCGTAGTTCTTGCGCTCCTTGGAGACAACCACGGTGTCGAGCATCGTGGTGTCGCCCTGCTTGACCAGGCAGGCGCCGGTGGCCTGCTTGGCAAGCTCGCCGGACTCAAAGGTGTAGGTCTTGCCGTACAGCTCAAAGGTCTTGGATACGAGTGTCATTGTTCTCCTTTACCCCACAGGCCCCTTGCCTGTGGGCTTCTCATGTGACGCGGGCCCCCTGCCCCCGCCACGCTTCAGAGCGTGATTGTTCGCGCCCTTACACAAAAAGAGCGCCCCGCTGCGCAGGACGCTCTTAGCATGTACAAATCCTTACTGGATGTTGTCGCGGATGCCCAGAGCCTTGATGAGCTCACGGTACTCGACGATGTCGTTCTTCTTGATGTAGGAGAGAAGACGACGACGACGGCCGACGAGCATGAGCAGGCCACGACGGGTGTGGAAGTCCTTCTGGTGGGACTTCATGTGCTCGGTCAGCTCCTTGATGCGCTCGGACAGGATGGCGACCTGAACCTTGGGGTTGCCGGTGTCGACCGGGGTGTTACCGAACTGGGCAGTCAGCTCAGCCTTGCGCTCTTTGGAAACAGTCATTGTTTCACCTTTCGTTTCTTGTCGCCCGCGGCGACACTATTCGCCTCGGACTGGGAAGCCGTCGGTGGAGCGAGCATCCAAGGTCGAGGTACCAACAGGTCGGTATGTTACCACAAGCAGACCGCCCATGCGCATCATCACCGACCCAACATGAATTCCATCGCACGGAGGCGCTGGTCGGTGTGCGTCGCAGCCCACACATGCGAAAGCCCGAGCAAGAACGCCGCCGTATGCGGGTCGATTCGCTCGACCATGAGTGCATCGAAGGTCATGGACATGAGGGCGCGCAGCCACTCGACCTCACCGGTCGAAACCAGCTCGGCACCCGGAACGCTCGACGCGCACGAACCGCACATGAGCCCGCCCGCCTGGGGCGAAAAGTACGACAGCATGGGGTCTCCGCACAGCACGCAGGCCGAAAAATCGGGTCGATAGCCCACGTGCGACAGAAGTTTAAAGACAAAGGCCGCCACGAGCAGGTCCATATGTGCCGAGTCGAGCCCACAGCCGACAAGCGTGAGCGCCCGCTGCGTGATGACAAAGGTAAACGGGTCCTCGGCGTCCTCGAATGAGCACACGCGCGCGACCTCGGCAATCGCGCTTGCGGCGCAGGTCGTCTCGTAATCGGGCGCGGCGCCAACCGGCGCTTCCAAAAGCTCGGCCTGAGAAACAACGTCGAGCGAGCGTCCATGTGCGAGCAGCATATCGACGGTACAGAATAATTCGCAGCGCGCCGCCAAGCGCCCACCGGGTTTGCGGGCCCCCTTTGCCACGGCACGAACCTGACGACCCCGCTCGTCAAGCATCGTCAGAATCAGATCGGTCTCTTTGAGCTTGGTCTTGTCGAGCACGAGCACCTTCGTGCGATATGTCCGGGAGCCTGCCATGCGCGCTGCGCGTCCTTAGTCCTCGGCGTTGTAGCCAAAGCGGCGAATCTGGGTCTCGTCGTCACGCCAGCCGGCCTTGACCTTCACGTCCAGCTCCAAAAAGACCTGCGTGCCAAAAATGCGCTCAAGATCGCGACGGGCGTCGATACCGATATGCTTGATCATCTCGCCGCCCTTGCCGATGATGATGCCCTTTTGGCCCTCGCGCTCGACGTAAATAGTGGCGTGCACGCGCAGCACCTTCTTGGTCTGCTCGAGCGCGTCGCAGATTACGCCAACGGAGTGAGGGATCTCATCACGGGTGCGGCGCAAGACCTTCTCGCGCACAAACTCGGCAACGAGCGTCTCGTCAGAAGCGTCGGTACCCATGTCCTCGGGGAACCAACGCGGGCCCTCGGGCAAAAAGTGCGCAACGGTCTCGATAAAGGCATCGACGTTGAAGTTCTTGACCGACGACGTCACGATCTCGTCGTCAAAGTCCATAAGCTCGTGGGCTGCCTTAAGCTGCTCCATGACCTGTGCGGGGTCGGCCTCATCGGCTTGGTGAGCACCAGGACCTTCTTGGAACGGGCATTCTTGACACGCTCGGCAACCCAGGCGTCTCCCCTGCCGATCAGTTTGGTGGCATCAATCAAAAACGCGACAACATCGACATCGTTCAGCTCGAACAGCGCGCTCTTGTTCAGCTCGGACCCTAGACCGTCCTTGGGCTTGTGGATACCCGGGGTATCGACAAAGACCAGCTGGTAGCCGGGGCGGTTGACGACGGCGCGCATGCGGCGGCGGGTCGTCTGGGCCACCGGCGAGGTGATGGCGACCTTTTTGCCATAGCAGGCGTTGAGCAGCGTTGACTTACCGGCGTTGGGGCGGCCGACCAAGGCCACGAAGCCACTGCGGAAACCGGCTCAACGTCGCCAAAGCCCGCGAGGCTGTCGTCCTCATCGCACAGGCGTCGAGCTCCTCGTCGCTCATGCCCTCAAACGGGTCGAACTCCTCGACATCCTCGAGCTCCTCGGTATCCACCGCATCCAGGACCTCGTCATCCAAAACTTCATCGGTAGGCTGCATATTGTCGGACATGGGAATCCCTTTCTAAATAAAGCCGAGCGCGCGGGCAAATACCAGCACGCCCACAATCGCGGCGGTGATGGAAAGAATGTATACAGAGGCGGCGGCGATGTCCTTCGCACGCTTGGCCAGCGGATGGAGCTCCTGGGTCGCCAGGTCGACGATGGCCTCCATAGCGGTGTTGCACAGCTCGCCGTGAATCACCAAGCCACAACAGATGATAATCGTGGCCCACTCGGCAATGTCGAGGCCCACGATACAGCCGGCAATGACGGTGCACACGCCCGCAACGAGCATGACCTTGATGTTGCGCTCGGTCTTGACGGCGGTGACGAAGCCCTCCATGGCGTAGGAAAACGACTTAAAGAAGGACGGATGGTCCTTGTTCGATCCGGGAATCATAGACGGCTCCTAGTCGTGGGCGTGGTTGGTGATGGGGCCGACGTGGACTAGCTTAGGGTCCTCGCCGCGCTCGAGCGACAGATCGCGCAGGATGGCGTCCTCGCGGGCCTCCATGACCTCGGCCTCGTCGTCCTCGATGTGGTCATAGCCCAGCAGGTGCAGCATTCCGTGTACGAGCATCAGACGGCACTCGTCAGCGGGGCTATTGCCAAAACCGGGGGCCTGACGGGCAATAACCTGCGGGGCCAAGATAATATCGCCGAGCTCGAGCGTCTCATCGGCGGGAATGTCATCGTCAAAGGCCGAGTCGCACTCAAACGAGAGCACATCGGTGGTGCGGTCGATACCGCGCCACTCGTGGTTGAGCTCGTGCATCTCGTCCTCGTCGACATACGAAAGGGAAATCTCGACTTCACGCTCAACGCCCTCGGCGGCAAGCACAACCTCGCAGATGTGCTCCACCTCCTGCGCGTCGAGCAGCGTATCGAGCTCGGCATCGTTGCTGATCAATACACTCAACGGGACTCCTTTCGGTCACGTACGCGCTTCTCGCGCACATCATCATAAGTATCGTATGCCTCGACGATACGTCCCACCAAGGCATGGCGCACCACGTCGGCACGCTCGAGGTGCGAAAATGCGACATCATCGACACGGCCCAAAATCTTCTCGACATCCGCCAAGCCACCACGACGACCCACCAGGTCACGCTGGCTCAGGTCGCCGGGTAATCACGAACTTGGAGTTGAAGCCCAGGCGCGTCAGGAACATCTTCATCTGCTCGGGCGTGGTATTTTGCGCCTCGTCGAGCACCACGAAGGCATCACTCAGCGTGCGGCCGCGCATGTAGGCAAGCGGGGCGATCTCGATCACGCCGCGCTCCATAAGCTCATCGGTGCGCTCGCGATCCATCATGTCAAAAAGGGCGTCGTAAAGCGGACGCATGTAGGGATCGATCTTTTCCTCGAGGGTGCCAGGCAAAAAGCCCAGATTCTCCCCCGCCTCGACAACCGGACGCGTCAAGATCAGACGGCCCACCTCGTGACGCTTGAGCGCGGCAACGGCGAGCGCCATGGCAGATAGGTCTTACCGGTACCGGCAGGACCCAAGCCAAACGTGATGGTATGCGAGCGGATGGCATCCACATAGCGCTTTTGCCCGAGCGTCTTGGGGCGAATGACGCGGCCGCGATACGAAAGCAGCACGTCATCGCGAAGCGACGTAGCCTCGTGCTCACCGTCGCGCAAGACGGCCAGGCAGCGAGAGACATCGTCGGCAGACAGCGTGCGCCCGGCGGCCGCCTCGCGAAAAGCGTGCTCGAAAAAGCGCGCCACGAGTTCGACCTCGTCCGGGTCGCCGCTCACGGAGATGCTATCGCCACGGGCAACCACATGGGCGCGAACCAAGTTCTCGAGCGCACGAAGGACGCCGTCGCCAGCGCCCAAAACGCGCGAGGGATCAATCCCCTCGGGAACGGTAAGTCTAATCTTCGAGGCTTCCATGAACCTCCCTGCGTGCATGGACCAAGCCGGAATCATCGACTCCGATGATAGCAACATCGAGCAGGCACGGGGCTGTAAGTCCACAGGTATCGTCAAGACGGGCATGATGGAACGAGCCGAGCGTCAGGTTGTCGCCATACTCGAGCACGGCACGCTCGACCGTGCCCACGCGACGGCGAGCGTCGGCAATAGCGAGCTCCTGTGCAGCGGCCCGCATACGGCGGCTGCGCTCGGCCATAACCTCGGGCGGAACCTGGTCGAGCATGTCGGCAGCAAGGGTACCGGGACGCTTGCTGTAGCGGAACACGTGCATACGCGAGAAACCCACACGGCGGCACAGCGCCAGCGACTCCTCGAACTCCTCGTCCGTCTCACCAGGGAAGCCGACAATAACGTCGCAAGAAAGGGACGCCTGGGGCAAGTTGGCGCGAATCATACGCACCGTGTCCTCAAAGGCCTCGGCGCTATAGGGACGGCCCATGCGATGCAGGGTCGCCGTGCAGCCGGACTGCACGGGCAGGTGCAAAAACGGGGCGATACGCTGCGGATAGCGCGCCATAACCTTAAGCAGGCGCTCAGAGATATCCATGGGCTCGACCGAGGAAATGCGCACATGCGGAATAGACGTGCGCTCCATGATGGCCTCGAGCAGCTCATCGATTTCGACGTGCTCGTCGGTCGCGCTCTTGCCATCGTAGGCACCCAGGTTCACACCGGTCAGCACCACCTCGGGCACGCCGGCCTCCTGGGCCTCGCGAACTTGCTCGAGCACGGACTCGACGGGCACGGAGCGCTCGGGGCCGCGTGCCTTCCACACAATGCAATAGGTGCAGCGATGGTTGCAGCCGTCCTGAATCTTCACGCCCAGGCGAGAGCGACCGAGCGCATCGACCACCTCGCCATCGCTGCAGGCGGGAACGCTATCGGATTCGACACCCAGTACCTCGCAGACGCGCTCGGCGACGTCAATCTTGGACGGCTCGGCGATCACGCGATCGGAGAGCTCCAGCAACTCCTCGGGATGCAGGTTGACGACGCAGCCGGTTACGACCACGTAAGGGTCGTTAGGATGGGCCAGCGCATGACGGACGGCCTTACGGGTCTTGGCCTCGGCCTCGCCCGTAACGGCACAGGTGTTAATGACGATCAGATCGGCATCCTGGGGATCCACAATAGCAAAGCCCAGGCGCATAAGATCGGCAGTGATACGGTCAGACTCAACCCGGTTGACGCGGCAGCCGAGGTTGACGACGGAAATATGGGGTGCGAGCACGCGGGCTCCTTAATCGAGGATATCGTCGAGGGCACTCTTGATACGGTCGGTCACCGACTTCTTACCGGAAGCGACGTCATCGCCCATCTCATCGGCAAAAGCACGGAGCAGCTCGTGTTGCTTATTGGAAAGATTGGTGGGAACGACCACGCGCAGTTGCACGATCAGGCGACCACGCGAACCGCCACCGCCAATGCGCGGCATGCCGTAATTATTGACGCTCACGGTGTCGCCGTACTGTGTACCAGCAGGGACCGTCACCTTGACGACCTCATCGGGCATAATGCCCTCGACCTCGATCTCGCAGCCGAGCGCTGCCTGCGCAATCGAAATATCGCTCACGAGGTACAGGTCGTCACCGTTGCGCTTAAAACGCTCGTGGTCGGCGACGCGCACGTTGACGATCAGGTCGCCCGAGGGCTCGCCGCGAAGGCCAGCCTCGCCAAAGCCGCTCACGCGCAGCTGGCGACCGGTCGAAACGCCGGCGGGGATATCGATGTCGATCTTTTCATGCGAAGGCGTGCGGCCCTGACCGTCGCAGGTCTCGCAGGGATGATCGATGACCGTGCCCTCGCCGTGGCAGTCGGGACAAGGCGAAGAGGACTGAACCTGGCCCAGGAACGAACGCTGGACCGTCGTGACATAGCCCGTGCCGTGGCAGCGGCTGCACTGCTTTTCCTGCGCGCCCTCGGCCCTACCGGTGCCATTGCAATCCTCACAGGGAGCAAGGCGGTCATAGCTGATCGTCTTTTTGCACCCGAGTGCCGCCTCCTCGAGCGTCACCGAAAGGGAGATGGCCATGTCGCGGCCGCGACGACGCTCACGGCGATTTCGGGCGCCACCGCCGGCACCGCCGCCAAAGAACGACGAGAAGAGGTCGTCCATGCCCATGCCGCCAAAGATATCGTTAATGTCGACGTAGCCCGAACCACCAGGGCCGTCGGCAATGCCGTAACGGTCGTAGTTAGCACGCTTCTGCTCATCGGAAAGAACGGAATATGCCTCGTTGAGCTCTTTGAACTTGGCCTCGGCCTCGGGGTCGTCCGAAACGTCCGGGTGTACGGTACGGGCCTTCTTTAGAAACGCGCGCTTAATCGTCCGCGCGTCGGCATCCTTGTCGACGCCAAGCACCTCGTAGTAATCCCTATTTTCCGACACGACCGAATCCTTCCGACTTTCATTATTGTCACAGTGCGTCCTATACCCAAGCTGGGCCGGCCGCAAACAGAGGGTTTGATGTTATTGCATTGCGTAGGGTGAAAGCATGGCACGTTGCGAGCAGCTCGCAAACCAAACCGACACGAGCGCAAACATAAATCCGTTGGCAAAACCGTTGGCAAACTGCATCGCGCCGCGCTTCCACCACAGCAGGCTGCGGTGCAGCACGCCGTCCGAGAGCACCATGAACAGGCCCATGGCAAACGGAATAAAGCACATCACGGCAAAGGCCGAGAACACGCCCGAGATGGCCGAGAGCACCAAAAACGGCGCCACGATGCCCATCAGGTAAAAACCGGTACGGGCCTTGCCTTCCAGGCGCTCGGCCTCAACATGGGCGCGACCGACCAGATCACCGCCAGAGGCGCCGTTGGTGCCGGCGTGACCCATGCCGCCAATACGGACCTCGTCGCCATCGTGCGTGCCGGCGGGAAACTCAATCGTCTGCTCGGAGGTCACACGGGTCCGCCCGCTGCCGCCGCAATCGGGACAGGGATCGGCCACGACTTTACCGGAACCGCCGCACTCGGGACAGACCGACTGGAACGTGCCCGCACCAAACAGGAAGGACAGGTCGACGTCGATGTGGCCGCGGCCACCGCAGCTCGGGCAGGTATGTGCATGCTCGGACGAAACGGAGCCCGAGCCGCCGCAGTGACCACAGGTATCGAAGCGCGTGTAGCGGACGGTCTTGCGGGCACCGCCCTTGGCCTCCTTGGCGTCGAGTTTGATATCGACGACCACGTTGGCGCCGTTCTCGGGATTGTAGGCAGCCTGGCCGCGACGCTGCTGGCCCCAGGCGCCACCAAAGGGAAAGCCGCCCTCAAAGGGATTGCCATAGCCCGTGCTGCCGGCGTAGCCGCCACCATAGGGCGAAGCCGTAGGAGCACCGGCAAAGGGATTGCCAGAACGCATGGCGTCGTAGCGCGCACGTTTTTGCTCATCCGAAAGCACGGCGTAGGCCTCGGAAACCTCTTTAAACTTTTCCTCGGCATCCGGCTCTTTATTGACGTCCGGATGGAGCTTACGGGCCTTTTGCTGGAAGGCCTTTTGAATATCACGCGAGGTGGCGTCCTTGGAGACACCCAGAATCTCGTAGTAATCTTTTTCGTTCATCGTCGCCATGCGCGGCAACCTCCTGCTCACAGCAGCGTATATATTCCGGTAATTCTACCCGAGCGGCCTAAGCTAGATCCCAAAACAGCTCGAACAGAACATTTCCATCGAGCCAGCCCAGATGGGTCGGCGCCAGACGAGCTCGAACATGACCCGCGACGACATCTGCCGAAGTGAAGGTCCCTCATGACCCCAGAGCGTCTCGGGCACCCAAGTGGCAAGACCCAATTCGAGCGCGCGATCGCAGGCAGCTGCCAGCTCGCCCGTTGGGATGACGCAAGCTGCACGAGCCAACAGGTCGGACGCAACACCGCGCGTCATGCGACAGGCGAGCATCAAGTCTTCGGCGACAGCTCGCGCTGCGACAGATATTCGGCCTCGAACGCCGTCGCGTCATCGTCACGTTGCACCAGACGCACGCGGTACGCATCGCCTCGAGAAGACACGCCGGGGAACAAACCTGCAAGACGGTCGAAATCCTCGTCGTCGAGCATGCCCGCGGCAGAACGACCCAGGCCCAGGTAGCCCCGTCCGGTCCAGTAGGCAATGTTATGGGCGCACTCATGGCCGTCGAGCGCGTAGCTTGCCACCTCATATGGATGATAGCCGGCCGCACCCAGGCGCTCACGCGCCGCGTCCATGCACGAAGCCTGAAAATCCTCGTCAGGCTCGAGCGACTCGTCACGGCACGCCATGCGATAGAGTGGCGTGCCCTCCTCGAGCGTGAGCGGGTAGACCGACACATGATGAGGCGCCGCCGCCAACACGCCATCGAGCGTGCTCCGCCAGCTTGCGGCCGTCTGCCCGGGAAGGCCGCACATCAGGTCGCACGACACATCGAGGCCAGCGTCCTTCACCGTCGCGATAGCCGCAAGTGCCCGATTAGCATCGTGAATGCGGCCAATAGCAACCAGCTCGGTATTGTCGAGGGTTTGCACGCCCAGAGAGATGCGCGTGACACCCGCCTCGGCAAGCGCGGTGGCGAGCTCGGCGGTCAGCGACTCAGGATTGGCTTCGCAAGTAAATTCAACGGGCTTGCACCACATGGAGATACGACGGGCAAGTTTCACCAGGCGCTCCCCAGCCAGTGACGGCGTGCCGCCGCCAATATAGACCGTGCGGACCTGCGCAAGCGTCCCGGCGTCGCCAAAGGAATCGAGGCGCGCATACAGCTGCTCAAAATAGGAATCGAGCGCAGCATCCAAATCACACAGAGCAAAGCTGCGCGAGTCAAAGTCGCAATAGCGGCATTTTTGAGCGCAAAACGGCACATGCACGTACAGCGCGGTAACGGCCACCCTTAAGCCTCCAGTGGATGAGCGGGCACCGACTCACCGGCGGCAAGCGCGGCCTCGCAGGCCACCACATCGCGCTCGATATCATCGACCAGCGACATGAACTCCTCGTACGTAGAGCAACGCACCACCTGAGCGCGCCAGGCGGCGGCATGGGGCATGCCTTTTAAGTACCAGCTTGCGTACGTGCGGGCGCGCGACATGAGCGGCAGAAGCTCGTGCGTCAACGTCAGGTGCTCGCGCAGAGCCTCCAGGCGCTCGACCGAGGAGCGAGAAGGAACCGGCGTGCCATCGAGTGCAAGGGCTCGGGCATCGCCGAACACCCACGGATTGCCGTAGATGCCGCGCGCGATAAACACCGCGCTGGCACCCGAGCCGTGCAGATGCTCAGCAGCGTCCTCGGCCGAGAACACATCGCCCGAACCAATCACGGGAATCTCGACAGCGTCGACAACCTCATCGACGACCGACCAATCAGCCTGGCCCGTGTAGAGCTGCGTGGCGCAACGACCATGCACGGCGACTGCGGCAGCCCCTGCGCCTCAAGCATCTGGGCAAACGTCGCGGCATTACGGTCCTCGGCATAAAAGCCTTGCGGATCTTGACGGTCACGGGCACATGCGCAGCGCCCACCGTGGCCTCGACGATCTTCTCCGCCAGGTCGGGCGTGCGCATGAGCGCCGAACCCTCGCCCTTGGTGACAACCTTGCGAGCCGGGCAGGCCATGTTGATATCGATCAGCGACAGGCGATCGCCAACGCGCTCCTCGACGGCGGCGACGGCGCTCGCAAACTGATCGGGCCTGGAGCCAAAGAGCTGCACGCAAATCTGCTGCTCCTCGTCGGCCGGCAGCACCAGGCGCCACGTTTTGTTGCTGGCATAGGCAAGGCCTGCCACGCTCACCATCTCGCTGTAGGCAAGGTTGGCACCACGGCGGCGACACATGATGCGATAGGCGGGGTCGGTAACGCCCGCCATGGGAGCCATAAGGAACGGCTGCTCGGCATAGGCGCCCAGCAGCCGCTTGCTGTAATCAGAAAGCGCCATGGACCTACTCGTCCACCTTGAGGATCGCCATAAAGGCCTCCTGCGGGACCTCGACCGATCCGATGGCCTTCATACGCTTCTTGCCCTCTTTCTGCTTCTCGAGCAGCTTGCGCTTACGCGAGATATCGCCGCCGTAGCACTTAGCAAGAACGTCCTTGCGACGCGCCTTGACGGTGGAACGAGCGATGATCTTGTTGCCGATAGCACCTGGATGGGAACCTCGAACAGCTGACGCGGGATGATTTCCTTGAGCTTGTCGCACAGGCCACGGGCCAGGCCATATGCCTTGTCCTTATGGACTATAAACGAAAGCGCGTCCACCTCGTCGCCCGAAAGCAAAATATCGAGCTTCACGAGCTCGGAGGGACGGTACTCGTTGAACTCGTAGTCGAGCGAGGCATAGCCCTTGGTGCGGCTCTTGAGCTGATCGAAGAAGTCCAAGATGAGCTCGGCGAGCGGCATATCGAAGCGCATCTCGACCGATTTGCTCGTCAGGTGGATCATATCGGTTGTGACGCCGCGGTGCTCAATGGCGAGCTGCATGACGGCACCCGTGTACTCAGGCGGGCAGATGATCTTTGCCTTGAGGTAGGGTTCCTCGATACGATCGATGCGTGTGGCCTCGGGAAGGTCCTGCGGACTGCGGACATCGATCATTTCGCCGTCGGTCTTGTAGACGTGATAGTCGACCGAGGGACTCGTGGCAATGAGGTCCAGGTTGAACTCGCGCTCCAGGCGTTCCTTGACGACTTCCATGTGCAGCAGGCCCAGGAAGCCCACGCGGAAGCCAAAGCCGAGCGCCACCGAGGTCTCGGGCTCCCACACCAACGACGGGTCGTTGACGTGCAGCTTATCGAGGGCGTCGCGCAGATTCTCGTAGTCCTTGTTGTCGATCGGGAACAGGCCCGTGTAGACCATGGGCTTGGCCTCGCGGTAGCCCGGAAGCGGCTCGGGGCAGGGGTTCGACGCCCACGTAAGGGTATCGCCCACGCGAACGGCCTCGGGGTCCTTCAAGCCCGTGACCACATATCCGACCTCGCCGACCGTCAGCGCGTCGACCGGGGTCTCGGCAGGACGCTTGACGCCCACGCCGTCGACCAAAAAGTCGCCCTTGGCCTGCATCATAAGCAGGGTATCGCCCTTTTTGATGGAACCATCGAAGACGCGCACCGTAGCCACCACACCGCGATACTCGTCAAAGTACGAATCCAAAATGAGCGCTTTGAGCGGAGCGTTTGCATCGCCCTTTGGCGGCGAAATCAAAAAGACGATGGACTCCAGCAGATCGTGAATGCCCTCGCCGGTCTTGCCCGAGACGCACACGGCATCATCGGCGGGAATCGCCAGGTCGTCCTCGATCTCGGTCTTAACCTCATCGGGATGGGCCGAGGGCAGGTCGATCTTGTTGATGGCGGGCACAATGTCCAGATTGGCGTTCATGGCGAGCGTCGCGTTGGAGACGGTCTGTGCCTCAACACCCTGAGTGGCGTCGACGACGAGCACCGCGCCCTCGCAGGCGGCCAGCGAACGCGAGACCTCGTAGGTAAAGTCAACGTGGCCCGGCGTATCGATCAGGTTGAACTGATACGTCTCGCCATCATCGGCGTCATAGGACACGCGAACGGCATTGGACTTGATCGTGATGCCGCGCTCGCGCTCGATATCCATGGTATCGAGCAGCTGCGACTCCATGTCGCGCTCGTCGACGGTATGGGTGAGCTCGAGGATGCGGTCGCTGATCGTGGACTTGCCATGGTCGATGTGCGCAACAATTGAGAAGTTGCGGATGTGGGAAATGTCAATTGAAGTATTCATGCGGACTATCTTACCCGAGCGATACAAAAAATGGAGCCTGTTCCATAAAACAGGCTCCATTTATGCGCGTAATCTGTGTGGTGTGAAATTTACAACTTAGGCGTTGATGCTGTTCACGAGCTTGGCAAGACCGGACTTGCGGTTGGAAGCCTGGTTCTTGTGGATAACATGCTTGGCGGCAGCCATGTCGAGACGCTTGGTGACGGTCTTGAGGGCAGCCTGGGCCTTCTCGGCGTCGCCCTCGGCGACGGCGGACTGGACGTGCTTGGTCAGCGTCTTGAGCTCGGACTTGACAGCCTTGTTACGCATGCGAGCTGCCTCATTGGTGCGGATACGCTTCTTCTGAGACTTGATGTTTGCCACTTCTGGAGTTCCTTTCGAGTTCCTTGCAAAAAATGTATGACACCTCTGAGACACGGTGAGGTCATGCAAGCGCCTACTATAGCACGCTCCCCCTCAAAGGGATAGAACGAATTTGTCAAATAGGCAGGTATCATCACGATTTTCTCAAAGTGTTCGTAATCCAGAGCAAAAGCGCGGTCTGAGAATCGGCCGAACCCTTCAGTGCGAGCTCCACATCGACCGCGCACTCGAGCGCGGCAACGAGCTCTGCCATCGAAAAGCGACGTGCCAGGTCAGGTGATTCTTGACCTGCCAGGACTGGAGCTTGAGCGTTGCGGCCAGCTCACGACCCTGTCCGCGCGCATCGAGCGCCTTGGCAACGATAAGCTCGCGGATGCGGCCGCACAGCAATGTGTAAGTCCACACGTAGCTCTTGGAGGGCAGGAGCTTAAAGAGCTCGAGCGAACGCCGCATATCGCGAGCCGAGACGGCGTTGAGGAAGTCCCAGGGTTGGATCTCGGCCGTACGTACAATCCAGCGCTCAACATCGGCAAGTTCAATCTGGGGCGACTCGACCATCTGGCAAGCTTAGCCAAGTCGTTATCGAGCATGCGCGTGTTTTCGCCCGAACGCGAGACGAGCTCCTCGGCGGCCGCCGTCGAAATCGACTTACCGCGCTGCGTCGCCATCTGCTGAACACGGCGCGGCAGTTCCCAGCGCTTGGTACCCGAGCAATCGACGATAGCCTTCTTGTCGATCTTGGCGATTGCCTTATACAGGCGCGTATTCTTGGCAAGTGAGTCAGCGATGATGAGGCAGACCGTTGTTGGGCTGGGACTCGTCAGATACCCAACGAGCGGCTCCGAGACCGCCTTGGCGAGCTTTGAGCAGCCATCGAGGATTACCAGACGAAACTCGCTGCCCATCGGAAAGGTGTTAAGCGATCCGATAATGGACTCGATATCGGGGTCCTTGGTCATGTCTCGCTCGTCGAGGTTGAACTCGACCATACCCGATTTTTCCAGACGCGCTTTCATACGCGAGACGGCGTGGTCGCGCTTAACTCCGTCGGTACCGACGATCAGATATGCCGGCAGCAAACCGGTTTCGGACATTGCGCTCCCCTCCCGCAGGCCTTCGTATTCGTTCCGTGCCATTCTAGCCCAGGGGCCCACCACACGCCAACGACGTCGTCACGGTAGCTGGCATCGCATCGCAAAGCCATTCGCAGTCGGTGTGACGGTAATGTCGCCGTGTTCGATGGTACACGCGAACACACCACCCGCTTCCTTAACGGCATCGATGCAGGCATCGGACGGATGGCCGTATCGATTCCCCTCACCGGCGCTTGCGAGGGAAAGCTCGGGCTTCAGGACGTCCAGCAACTCGCCATCGACTGAAACCTTGGAGCCGTGATGCCCAAGTTTAAGGACATCGATATCCCCCACCTCCTGCACGAATTCCCGCTCTTGGTCGAGCTCGGCATCACCGGTGAGAAGTATTCGCAGGCCCTTGCCTTCCTGAACATAAGAGAGCAGAAGGACAAGCGAGTCCTCATTTCCCTCGCCATCCACGAACTCGAATGGCCACATCACGCGAGCGCAAAATGAGCCGATGTCGACCGTATCCCCACGGCGCACCTGCCGATACTCCACGCCAGGTCGGTTCAATACCTCGGCAGGAGCATCCTCCAGCGCATCCGCCGCCACGGCAATCGTTCCGACCGAAAACTGTTCGAGCACGGCAGGCAAACCACCCAGTGGTCCTCATCCCAATGCGTCACAAAGACGGCATCGATATGGTGCACGTTATTGCGAACCAACGCCGCAACCACACGCTCGTCGAGCCCGCAGTCGACGAGAGCTACTGCGCCGCCTTGGCGGATAAGAATCGCATCGGCCTGGCCCACATCGAGCACCGTCACCGAAGGCGGAGCGAATCGATCCCAATAGACGTACGGAATCGCAGCCAAGAGCATCAGGCATGCAAGCCCCACCGCCATAGGACGTGCACGGGGACGCGGCCACCAGACCAGCAGAACCGCCAGAAAACACGGCACTAGGTAAATCCACATGCTATCGGGCGGCACGCTCACGTATGCACCCGGCACGGCGGCAAACAGCTGCTCGAAGAACAGCGCGCAACGGGCGGCAATCATGGGCACAACGAGCGCCCAAGTCCGCAACGGTCCCACGAGCGAAAAGGGAGCCAGCGCGATCGACACAGCGAGCAGAACGCTCACCACCGGACCGATGACCGCATTTGCCAACGGAGCAATGAGCGAGAATGTACCGAAGGCAGGAATGGCAATGGGAAGTGTCGCCAGTTGCGAGCACAGCGTGACGGAAAGCACGCTGGCAACGCCCGATGGCACACCTAGCTCACCCAACGCGTAGGTCGCATAGGGACAAAAGCACAGAATGGCTAAGACGCTGGCGCATGAAAGCTGAAAGCCCATCTCGAACAGCACCGTCGGCCGCAGTAGCACAAAGATGGACATGGTTACGAAGAGTGCCGATGCGCCGTGCCGACGACGCCCCGCGCCGTTTACGACAAGCGTCACGAACACCATGCAGCACGCGCGCACGGCCGAGGGAGACGCGCCCGTAAAGGCAGCGTAGCCCACAAGCGTTATCGCCAATATCGCCCGCTGAAGACCACGTGAGCACCGAGTCTTTTGCAATACGCCCTCGATTACAAACCCCACGATAGCCAAATGGCTGCCCGAGACTGCGATAAGATGCGCCGTTCCCGTCACCGAAAACCAGTCGCCCGCCGGCTGGGCGCGCAGCTCGGCCGAACGACCGCAGACGACACCGGCTATGAGCGCACGCGCCGGGTCGGTCGCAGGCGCGATGGACGCAAGCAGCCCATTTCGCAGCCGATGCAGCGGCCTCGGAGAACCCTCATCGACCGACACAATCCGAACGGCTTTAACCTTGCGCACCTCGCCTCGAAGCACGCGCGATCGTCCATACGCATCGTTCTCAAAACGTGACACGCGACCGATAACACGCACGTGCGCCCCGACCTTGAACTCACGGTCACACGATAGGCGAACCGTTGCCAAGTTCTTACCGTCCGAGCGTGCCTCGCAGGTATAGGAATACACGTCGTCATTTATGGATGGGTCACCCTGCACGACAAACTCGAGACTGCTTGCCGCTCGACCGTCGAGCGTCTTCGAGGCGTTGAGCGCACCCACGGCCCACCACGCCGAAACGACCGCACCCGCTATGAGACCGACGGACGCGGCATACAGCCACCGCTTCAAAGGGGCAAGCCTCGCACAAGAGTGAGCCAGCACAACGAAAACCGCTGCCGCAACGGGAATGGCCCATAGCGGCCCGACCGCCGTCGCCCGCTCCCTCAGCAGCGCATCAGCGGCCATGCTGAGCACCAAGGCGCAGCTCACGCACATGCCGGCACACAGGGCCATCGTCCACGGAATCAGGGGCCGCGGAGGCATCACGTGCTCTCGCTCGGTCGCACTCATACGCAGATGCAATCTTTGATTTTGGCAAGCTTCTTCTCGCCGATTCCCGACACGCGCATCAGATCGTCAACCGAAGCAAAAGCACCGTTCTTTGTCCGCTCATCGATAATCGACTGTGCCATTGAGGGACCGATTCCCGAGAGCGTCTGCAGCTCTGCCGAGCTTGCCGTATTAATGTTTACTAGGCCTGTTGCGCCACCGACGCCTGATGATGCGGAAGTCCCACCATCAACACCGGCTTCCGCAATGGACACCTGCTGCTCCCCTACCGTTGGAACGTGAATTTTTTGTCCATCAGTGACCTTGGATGCACGATTAAGCCCCGTAACGTCTGCTTCGGGCGCCAGCCCGCCGGCGGCATCAATCGCCTGAGCCACCCGCGCCCCGTCTTTGAGGCGATATACACCGGGTGACACCACGGCGCCATCAACATCGACATAGACCTCTGCCGCGGCAGACGCCTTAGGCGAAGAGCCTTCAGATGTCTTTCCACTCGACGCATCGCCGGATCCCGGCTCCACTAACGTGCCCGAACCATCAGTGCGCTCAAACGACACACCGCCGGCACCGCCGCCAAGGTTCGCCATTGCCAGTCCACTCGCCATCGCAATGACGACCAGTATCGCCATCACCACTGTCTTATGACCGAGCAGTTTGCCCGCCCAACGGTCCATCTTTTTGACTCGTTCGTGTTGTTCGCGCTGCGCCATAGCAAAACCTCCCAACACCATCGTGTCAGGAAAGGAGCTCCGCAACAGCCACGCCCGAAAACCGGTTTTCGAGGTCAAACCAAAAGCTGACCAAAACCTTGCACAAATCTGTCCATTTATTCAGGCACACGTCAGCAAATGAACACTTAGCCGCAAAATGCCCAGATGGCAAAAGACCGACGATGCAGGCGCATCGTCGGTCTATGCACAAATTTACTCGTAATCTTGGTAAATCTCACGCGGAGCAAGCTCCGAATGTTTGCGTTTTAAGGTCTTAGGGGCCTTATATGTGTTGCTCTCGAAGTCGATGTACTCTGTCTGCTTGAGCAGGCGCTCAATCATCTCCTCATGATCAAACAGTTCCCAGGCCTCATGCACGGCATCGAGTTTAGCGTGCGTCTCGGGTCGGCGCGGCATAAACAGCGTGCAGCAGTCGGGAACGGCCTCAGTCGAGATATCGAACGTACCGATCTCCTCAGCACGCGCGATGATCTCCTGCTTGTCCGAACCGATGAGAGGACGGAACACGGGGATCTTCACGGCCTCGTTGACGGCCATGATGTTCTCAAGCGTTTGGGAGGCAACCTGCCCAAGCGATTCGCCCGTAACGATGGCCTTGGCGCCCTCGATGTGCGCAATGCGCTCGGCAACCGAATACATAATGCGACGATACATGATCACACGCAGGTTGCTGGGGCAGGTGACCGAAATCTCACGCTGGCAGTCGCCAAACGGCACCACGTACAGGCGGCCGATCTGGACACCCGGCTCAAGCGCACGGATGATATCCTGCACCAAATACTCACTCGTATCGGGCGTCTGCGGACGACCGGAGAAATGTACCGGCACGCAAACCGCGCCGCGGCGCGCGAGCATCCAGGTCGCCACCGGAGAATCGATACCCGAGGACAGCAGCGTCACGACCTTGCCGGCAGAACCCACCGGCAGACCGCCCACGCCGCGCTCGGAGCGTGCGTACACGTAAACGCTACCCTGGACCACCAGTACGTGCACCATTGCATCGGGGTCGTGCATTTGAACCTTTTTATCGGGGAAGGCCTCACACAGTACCTCGCCCACCTGACGATTGATATCGATCGAGGTGAGCTCATAGTCAGTATTGGAGCGCTTGGCGTGCACCTTAAACGAATCGAAGGAACCAAACTCGCGCAGCGCCTTCACGGCGGCGGCGCAGTACTCCTGCGGGTCGCGGTTGGTGTGATACGCCAAAGACACACGGGCAACGCCGGGGACGGTGCGGATGACACGCGCCGCCTCGTCGGCCTGATGTTCGTTAAAGGTCACGAGGATATAACCGGAAATTCGAGACACGGCGTTCACGGAAAAGGCGGCCAAGGCCGCCTTGATGTTATCCATGAGGATATGCTCAAAATGTGCGCGGTTCTTGCCCTTCAGTCCAACCTCGTGATAGTGGACCAGGCAGACGCGAGCCGCCATTTAGGCTTCAGCAACCTTGTGGCCGAGCGCCTTCTCGTAACGGGCCTCGTCGTAAGAGATGTCACCGTCGACAATCTCGTCCATAGCCATCGAGATGGTATCGGCACCGGAAAGCCCGATGGTGATGTCATCGACATCCTGGACGGCAAGCACGCGGTTGTGCTGGCCACGCAGCATGCTATTGATGTCGCAGGCGCGCTTAGAGGCAAGCGAAGCGAGCAGGAAGCGGTTGTGATCGGTCTTCTCCAGAAGATCGTCAATGCAAGGCTTTACAACGGACACGGACCTCAGATCCTTTCATGCATATCGAGAACGCGAACGAGCTCATCGGTCGCGCGGTCGAGATCGTCATTCACCACGACGTCGTCGTAGCGGTCGGCAAGGGCAAGCTCATCGGCAGCGTTTGCCATACGCAGCTCAATCGTCTCGGGCGTCTCGGTACCGCGACCGACTAGACGCTCGCGGAGCACCTCAAGCGAAGGCGGCTTGATAAAGATCAGCACGGCCTCGGGGAAACGCTCCTTCACCTGCAGGGCGCCCTGGACATCGATCTCCAAAATCAGAGACGAGCCCGAGGCGAGCTTGGATGTGACCTCGCTCACCAACGTGCCGTAGCAGTTACCGTGGACCTCGGCCCACTCAACAAACTCACCGTTTGCCACGCGGCGGTCGAACTCCTCGCGCGTCAGAAAAAAGTAGTTGACGCCGTCGACCTCACCTTTGCGTGGTGCTCGCGTGGTAGCCGAAACCGTCAGACCCAGGTTCGAGCGGCGCTCGCGCACACGAGTGACGAGCGTACCTTGCCTGCGCCTGACGGTCCAGAAATCACAAAGAGCTTGGAATCCTGAGCGCTCACTTATTTGGTCAGCTGCTCGAGGAGCTGCTCGCGCTGACGGACACCGAGGCCCTGGACGCGACGAGTAGCGGAGATACCGAGCTCCTCCATGATCTTGGCGGCCTTGGCCTTGCCATAACCGGGGAGAGACTCGATGAGGGTGGAAACCTTCATGCGGGAAGCGATGGGGTCATCGGAGTTGAGCACGGACTCGAGGGACTTCTCGCCCTTCTTGATCTGCTCGCGAAGCTCAGCGCGGGCGTGACGTGCGGCAGCAGCCTTCTCAAGAGCCTGCTTGCGCTGCTCGTCGGTAAGCTGAGGGAGTGCCATTCGTACCTCCAAATAGTTGGGTTATATCTGATTCAATAATTGGCATTTTAGCACGTAGAACGTACAAAATGCCTAATCGCGGCTCCATAGGTTAGACGATACCCGCAAAAAGTGCAATATACTGCGCCCAAAGTTAAGCCCCTGACCTGCGATTCCACACAAAGGATGGGAAAGTTTACGCAGGCACAGGGGCTATTTTGTGCTAATGAGACCCAAAAGTGGTGACTTAGGGGAATCTTTTACGCAACGTTTTCGACCAGCTCGGCGACGATGGCGTCAAAGGCGGCAACCGGATCGTCGGCACCGGTGATGGGACGGCCCACCACAATGTGGCTTGCGCCACGCTCGATAGCCTGGGAAGGCGTCGCAACGCGGGACTGGTCACCAAGGGCGGCACCCACCGGACGCACACCCGGAGTCACGATCAGGGCATCAGGACCCAGCAGCTCACGCATGTCGTGAGCCTCCATCGGTGAGCACACGATGCCATCGATGCCAGTGGCTTGAGCAAGCTTTGCCAAGCGGGCGGCCTCCTCGGCCACGGGAGACTCGACGCCGATCTCGCTCAAGGCATCCTGATTCATGCTCGTGAGCACGGTGATGGCGACGAGCTTGGCGCGGTCCACACGCGCCTCCTCGGCACCCTCGCGGCAGGCAGCGAGCATAGCACCCGAGCCCAGGCCGTGGACCGAAAGCAGGTCGGCACCGGCAAGCGAGGCCGAGCGGGCAGCGCCGCGCACCTGATGCGGAATGTCATGGAACTTAAGGTCGAGGAAGACCTTAAAGCCAAGGTCCTTAAAGGTCTTGACGATCTGGGGACCCTCAGCGTAATAGAGCGTCATGCCGACCTTGAGCCAGGCGGCATGGCCCGAAAGCTCGTGGGCGAGCTCGAGCGCGCGCTCACGGTCGCAGTCGAGGGCGACGATAACACGGTCGCGGGCATCATTCTCTAGCATTCGAAAGCACCCACCAGCTCGTTGATGTCCTTTACGCCCTGGGACTCGGCCCAGGCCTCGAGCTCATGCGCGATCTTAAGCGAAGCGCACGGATCGACGAAGTTGGCCATGCCGACCGACACGCAGGTGGCGCCGGCCAGGATAAACTCAGCCGCATCCTCGCCAGTCATGACACCGCCGACACCGTTGATGGGGATATCGACGGCCTGGGCAACCTCCCAGACCATGCGCACGGCGATGTGGTGGCACAGCGGGCCCGAAAGGCCGCCCTTGGGCTTGGCCACGCGGGACTTGCGGGTATGGACGTCGATGGCCATGCCTGGATGGAGTTGATGACCGAAAGGCCGTCGGCACCGGCAGCTCGAGGGCCTTGGCGATCTCGGCGACGTTGACCGGCGCCATCTTCACGAACAGCGGCTTATCGGTCACCTTGCGGCAAGCAGCCATAACGGAAGAGGCGCCCTCAGGCGTGGAGCCCATGGCGGCACCGCCGGCGGCGATATTAGGGCAGCTCACGTTGATCTCGTAGCCGGCAGCCCAGGGGCACAGCTCGACATACATCTCGAGTGCGCGGACAAACTCGTCAACGGAGTGCCCGGCAACCTGGCAAATGACCTGGCAACCGTCCTTGGACAGCTGCTCGAGCCACGGGCCGGACTCACGGGCAAAGGCGGCGACACCGGGGTTCTGCAGTCCCACGGAGTTGATCATACCGCCAGGAATCTCGGCCATGCGAGGCGCAGGGTTGCCCGGCCAGGGCTCGGCGGCACAGCCCTTGGTGGTAATGGCGCCAGCTGGGAAACATCGAAGAAATTCTGGAACTGCCAACCGTAGCCGAAGGTACCGGCTGCGGTGTTGATGGGGTTCTGCATCTTGACGCCGCCGAAATCGACGGCCATGTTCACGGTACCCACTAGAAGACCACCACCTTGGAAGCATCGAACACGGGGCCGCACATGCAGGCGCCCTTCATACCGTCGACCGTCTCGACATTGCAGGTGTTGCAGGCGCCAAAGCCGCAGCTCATCATGCGCTCGAGCGACACCTCGCAGTACGCACCGGCCTCAGCGGCAGCGGCGGCGACTTTCTTCATCATGACGGCGGGGCCGCAGCTGGCCACGTAGTCGTAGCCGCCCTCGCCAAGCAGTTCTGCGGCAGGATCGGTGCAAAAACCGTGCGTGCCGAGCGAACCGTCGTCGGTGCACACGTTAACCGTGGCGCCCAGCGCGCGGAACTCATCGACACCCACGACTTTGGAAGCGGTGCCAAAGCCCAGGCACACGTCCACATCAACACCCTGCTCGGCAAGCATGCCGGCAAGACACAGCACAGGCGGAACGCCGATGCCACCGGCGACGAGCAGTGCCTTCCTGGTGCCCTCGGGTACCATCCAGCCACGGCCACCGGGGCCCAACAGGTTAGAGGTGGAGCCAGGCCCATCTGGGACAAACGGCGGGTATCGTCGCCCACGACGGCGTACCACAGCTCGACGGTGCCAGCCTCGGCGTCGGCGCGGTAGAAACTCAAGGGCACACGAAGCAGAGAAGACGCATCGCCGGGGACGGCGATGTTCACAAACTGACCGGGCTTGAGCGCACTTGCAAGCTTGGGGGCCGAGATGACGAGCGAGAAGATGCCGTCGGCGATCTCCCGGTTCGAGACGACCTCGAAGTTGTGCATGCGTGCAGTGGAAGGTGTGGGCATAGACGCTCCAATCCCCCATGCGGTTGCATGGTCTAAACGAACAGAAAGCGCGGCACCGCAAGGGCGCCGCGCACAAAAGCGATAAGGCTATGCTAGCAGATGCAGCCGTCGGCGAGCGTCTGCTTGCCACCGACAAATACATCGGTGGCACGACCGGTGAGCGTGCGGCCGGCAAAACCGGAGTTCTCGGCGCGCGACTCGTAACCGTCCTCGCCAACCGTCCAGGTTGCGGAGGGGTCGAACACGGTCAGGTCGGCGACAGAGCCCGCCTTGACCTGAACCTGATCGAGGCCCAGAATCTCACGCGGCTTGATGGCCATGAGCTCGACCATGCGGCTCACGCTCATCTTGCCCGTGTTGACCAGCTCAGTGAGCACGAGCGACAGCGAAGTCTCGAGGCCAATCATTCCAAAGGGCGCGAGCTCGAACTCGCGGGCCTTCTCCCACGGGGTGTGGGGAGCGTGGTCGGTAACGATAGCGTCGACGGTACCGTCGATGACACCCTGACGGATGGCCTCGGCATCCTCGTCGGTGCGCAGCGGCGGATTGACCTTGAGCGAGGTGTTGTAGGTCTCGTCCAGGTCGTTCTCGGTCAGGAACATGTGGTGCGGGGTAGCCTCGCAGGTCACCTGGACACCGGCACCTTACCGGCACGCACGAGCTCCAGGCCATGAGCGGTGGAGATGTGCTGGATGTGCAGCTTGGCACCGGTCAGCTTGGCAATCTCGATGTCGCGGGCGATCTGGAGCTCCTCGCCGGCAGCCGGCCAGCCCTCGAGAGCCAGACGGGTCGAGACCTTGCCCTCGTTGATCTGGCCGTGGCCGACCAGGTCCTCGTCCTGGCAGTGGCTCATAAAGACCTTGCCGAACATCTTGCCGTAGTCCATGCAGCGACGGAGCATGCCCGCGCCCTGCACGCCACGACCGTCGTCGGTGAAGGCGACGGCGCCGTGGGCGACCATATCGCCCATCTCGGACATAGCCTCGCCCTTAAGACCGCGGGTCATGGCGCCCGACGGATAGACGCGGCAGTGACCGACCTCGCAGCGCGGGACTTGACGAACTCCACGACGGTGCCGTTATCGGTGACGGGATCGGTGTTGGGCATGGCGCACACGCCGGTGAAGCCGCCCTTGGCAGCAGCGCGAGTGCCACTCTCGATGTCCTCTTTGACCTCGTAGCCAGGCTCGCGCAGATGCACGTGCATATCCACCAGGCCGGGGACGAGATACTTGCCGGAAAGGTCGCGGACCTCGGCTCCCTCGACGGCGAGATTCTCGCCGGCCTCGGCGATCTTATCGCCGTCAATCAGGACGTCAACGACACCGTCAAGCTCGACGGACGGGTCGACGACGTGGGCATTCTTAAGAAGCAAGGCCATTATCGGCACCTCCAAGCAGCAGATACAGGATAGCCATACGCACGCAGATACCGGCGTAGACCTGCTCCAGGATGACGGAGCGTTGCGGGTGGTCGGCCATATAGGAGTCGAACTCGACGCCGCGGTTGATGGGGCCCGGGTGACAGATGATCGCGTCGGGCTTCATGAGCTTCTCGCGGTCCTTGGTCAGGCCGAAGAGCTTGTGGTACTCACGAATGGTCGGGAACGGGGCACCCTCGAGGCGCTCCTGCTGCACGCGCAGCATGTAGACGACGTCCAGCTCGGGCAGGACGGAATCGAGGTCGCTCGTCACGTGGTCGCAGCCCAGGACCTCGGGCGCCGGCGGCAGCAGCGTGCCGGGGGCGACGGCGTAGGTCTCGCAGCCCATGATCTTAAGGGCGGGGATCAGCGAGCCGCAGACACGGGAGTGCGCGATATCGCCGACGACGGCGACCTTCAGACCGTGGAAGTCGCCCTTGTGCTCCCAGATGGTGTACAGGTCGAGCAGGGCCTGCGTGGGGTGGTTGTGCTTGCCGTCGCCGGCGCAGATGACGCTCGCGGGCGAGTTCTGCGTGACGATGTAGGGCGCGCCGGCGTGCTTGTCGCGCACGACGATGCAGTCGATCTTATAGGCGTTGAGGGTCTCGACGGTATCGACGAGGCTCTCGCCCTTGACCGTGGAGGTCGAAGAGCCGCCAAAGTTGAGGCTGTCGGCCGAAAGACGCTTCTCGGCGAGCTCGAAGGAGCTGCGCGTGCGCGTCGAGGGCTCGTTAAACATGTTGACGATGGTCTTGCCCTTGAGCGTGGGGACCTTCTTGATCGCACGCTCGTTGACCTCGGAGAACGCCTTGGCGGTCTCGAGGATGAGCTTGATGTCCTCTTCGGAGTACTCGGTAATGTCGATCAGGTGCTTATGGTTGAACGCCACGGTACTACTCACCTCCCAGCGGCGCGGAGCCACGTGGGAACCCGGCGCGACGTCGTTAATCTCAACGGCGGTGTGGCCGTCGACTTCCTTCATATATAGGTGCACGTTCTCCTCATGCGACGAGGGAACGTTCTTGCCGACAAAGTCCGGCGAGATGGGGAGCTCACGGTGGCCACGGTCAACGAGAACTGCCAGCTCAACACGGCTCGGACGGCCCAGGTCCATAACGGCGTCCAGAGCGGCGCGGATGGTACGGCCCGTATACAGGATGTCGTCCACCAGCACGACGCGCTTGCCGTCGACGCTGAAGGGAATGTTGGTAGCGTGGATCGCGGGAGCGAAATTGGTCGCATAGTCATCGCGGTAGAAGCTGATATCGAGGCTGCCGAGCGGAACGTCGACGCCCTCGATCTCCTTGATCTCCTCGGCGAGCTTCTTTGCCAGAAGGTCGCGCGCGTGACGATGCCGACCAGAGCGAGGTCTTCACAGCCCTCGTTGCGCTCGAGAATCTCGTGCGCGATGCGGGTCATCGCTCGATTGACGGCGGTCTCGTCCATGATGACCGCCTTGGGGGAAGTCGTGCCCATCGATCTCCTTCCTCACATGTCTTGACTGCTGACACAGTCAAAAAATAGATGCCCGACCGCTCAAAGCGGACCAGACACCCACAGGAAGGGCTGCTCTTTGGCAGCTATGTAATTCCATGTGGGTATCTCGTACCCCTTTAATGGTCAAGGGATAGTGTAGCCAACCTTGAGCTTAATTGCGAGCATAAATACAGAGCAATCCGTAAACGGAGCCCTACGCTCAATAAACCTATATATATTTGTGGGACGAGCTTGAAAACCTTGTTGCGAGCTGGCATAATCCCCCCTGCTGCACGCAAATCGGATCTACGTCCAGGGCCGTAGCGTGGGCACTATCGCCAAAAGAGGAATATCTCTGTGTAGATTGCGCACAGGGAGTGACTTCTGTGCTATAGTTCAGGCTTGTTTGTTAACGCGACATGTTCGTTTGTCGCCCAAGGAGGGTCAGTTATGTCCAAAGTTTGCGAAGTTTGCGGTAAGCACCCCGTTGCCGGTCGCTCCATCAGCCACTCTCACCGCGTCACCAACCGTAAGTTCCGCCCCAACATCCAGCGCGTCTACGTCGTCGTCGATGGTCACCGTCGCAAGATGAACGTTTGCTCCACCTGCCTCAAGTCCGGCAAGGTTGCGCGCTCCTAAATAAGGTCTTACCAACAAGTACCTCGGACTCTCCGGGTCAAAGACCTCGCGTTCACATAGAACTTACCAAAGGCGTCCTCCACTACGGAGGGCGCCTTTTTCCACTCATTGGGGACAGACTTACATGAGTGTTTTCATGCATTGGGGACAGACGTAACGCATGCCGCAGCGGTTCGGCCCCTGCCTCACGCCGCCTCGTTCCAGCCTGCGGTGGCCTTGGTTACGCTTGTGGCGCCGATACCGGTGATACGGGCAATTTGCTTGACCGTGAGATGCGCCCGCCTGAGCCTCAGCAGACACGCATCACGTTCGGGGTGAGGCAGGGCCTTGAGCAGCGCAGGATCAATGCTCGGCAGGGCCTCGCGTGCGACGGTAAGGGCATCCTCGTCGGGAATCCGTCAACGCGGAAGAATCTCAACTGACCAGATCCGCCCGGCAACTTCCTTAAGATGCTCGCAATAGCGACGAGACCCCCCGACAATATCGAGCATAGGGGCCGCATCGCAGATGTCAAAGGGATCGTAGCCCAGCTGGTATGCCCTAAAGCTTGACCAGCGGTATGCTTCAAGTGAGTCGATCGCCCCTTTCACAGGATTGAGATGGATATAATCGAGTAGCTGCACCGCCTGTGTGTCAGACTCAACCGCAACACGCGAATAGCGATTGTCAAACAGGTGGTCCGTTCTCCCCGTTTTCCCGTTGAAATATTTAGCGTACGCCGTCAGAGCACACTGCATCGCCCTTGAAAGGTTGTCATATGGGTCATCAACCATCAAATGGAAGTGATTGTCCATAAGGCACCAAGCCAACACCGCCACTTTATGGCGTGCAAACCTGTCCGAGATATCCGATAAGAAACGATAGCGGTCGGAGTCATCTTCAAAAATAATCTGTTTGGAATTGCCGCGGTCATAGACGTGGTAATAGCCGGTGAGCGAAACGGCGCGGGCGCATCGGGGCATAATCTCTCCTTTCAAAACTGTACAGGCAACACCTAAAAGGAGAGAAGCAACGCGAAATGCTGAGCCTGTGACCTATTTATATACAATGAACGACAAAAACATGCCCAAAACGACAAAATGACAAATCGATGTCTGTCCCAAATGAGTGAAAGGGACTGCGGACAAAAAGTTGGACCATCAGGTCCGGTTTGGAGTCCGCATGACATACAGTAGAGCCGTAGTGGAGAGGGCCGGGGAGCTACGCCGCTCCGGGCTCTCGTGCAGGGAGATAGCCCGGG